>Ga0209536_100001172_pt1 | contig 43406 bp, 26 predicted proteins | sample DeeMarSeWOR28_12_FD_187461 | JGI IMG/M metagenome (GOLD analysis project Ga0209536, IMG submission 187461) | Marine sediment microbial communities from White Oak River estuary, North Carolina - WOR-2-8_12 (SPAdes) (version 2) | ecosystem: Environmental > Aquatic > Marine > Intertidal zone >...
ATATTACCTATTTCAGCAGCGTCATTTTCTTCACCCGGGAAAATGGTCCGGCCGTCAGGCGGGCCCGGGTTGTATTTGACAGTGTATCATCGGTAAAAATGATGATTTATATATTTCTGCTATAAATATAAGGCTGCCGGAGGCAGCCTTATAGTAAACTAAACTGGCAGTTAAATCAAAGGGCGATTCCGAACAGGATCTGAATAACACCGTGTCTTACATCGTCATCATCGCTGGTTACGTCGAATGTTTTTGATATCCCCATTGCATAGCGGGCATCGATATGGAACTGATTGAAGAAATAATTGGCGCCAAACACCAGATCAAACGCCGGACTGGTGACATTATCGCTCTCAATATCCACTGAACCTTCGTTCGTTATTTCTCCATTCAGATAAATACCCAGTTGCGGGCCGGCAAAAATGCCGAAATTGTCACCGGCCTTCAAAACAACCAGAACAGGAATATCGATATAGTTCATGGTAAAAGTCAGCTCTTCTCCTCCTTCTTCATATTTGGATCCTTTGGATGAATAGTAGGCTTCCGGTCGGATTGATACCTGCTCACTTACTTCAAAATTCAAAAATCCACCTATGGCAAATTTTACCGCCATCGAGGGATCGACGGTACCTATCGATGCATCAGAGCCGATAAACTTGGCCAGGCTGACGCCGCCTTTCAAACCTTTGGCTGTCAGACCCTGAGCGGATACCGAGATCGCTGACAGAAAACAAATGACCAGAACAAAGATAAACAGCCGTGAAAGTTTCATCTGATTCTCCTTTTGATAAATGAATGTGGGTGATTGATAACCAGCATGTATTATATGTACATTAAAGACTGATAAATTTGGTGTTCATAAGACATCCGACAGTTCATCATTAGCGCTAACCCTGGTTGCAAAAGGGGCTAATTCATGATTTTATAAATGATCGCACGGGCACAGAGCTATCTTTTGGGTCACTTTTGGATTTTTTCCACCTCCTTACGTTTGTCAACAGTTTCATTATTATAACCATATTTTTCTATGATATGCTGCCATACCCGGTCATCCAGAACCTGCGGATAGCGGCAATATAAGCGCAGCTGTTCGACATCCTCCTTCAATAGTGGTGTTGAAAATGATCCCTCTGTTCCGGAGGTCGCATACAGCACAACCGTAAGCACCATGGAGCCCCCGGCTATGTATACCCAGGTCTGCTCCCCGATATCGCTGGCAACGAGCAGAATGAACGATTGCATTAACAGTGAGGGTAATGCAGCGCCAATTTTCTGGCCTTCATCGACACTGTATCCCGGGATCTCAATACGCGCAATATCGGCAAGACGGATCGCGGAGATCCTGTTCTGTTCCATAACATAAAGATTAGAATCAGGCACGGTGATCAATTCCGCTACATAAAGATTAGAATCGAGCACGGTGATCAATTCCGCCCGGAATACCCTGTTGTCCTTCATTTTGATATCGGCCACATCTCCCGCAGGACTGATATCAGCAGGCCGTTTCTGGGGATAACAGGCAAATATGAGAAAGGAAACCAGTATAAATTCAGTGTGTTTCATGCATGACTCTCCCTGATCCGGAGATCCTGGAAGAAAAAAATTCCTTTTCAAAAGTGTGCTTCTTAGCCTGCCATAACCTGGCAGTTCTTACGATGGTGTCATCATTCAGACTATATCCGACATTCTGTGCATCAAGATCCACGGCCCGGAACCACTCCCGGCGAATCCATTCGATATAGTATCCCTGGGATTTCAGAAAATATGTGCGCCGTAGTTCAGGTTTTTCTTCAGAAACATGAAATAATGCCTGGTATGATTCAGCCGGGTAAGTTACAAAATATGCATCGTCCGCTCCGGCAATTTTGGCGGGCTCTATCTCAACCGGTTCAGTGCCGATTTTGGTAAGCCGCTGACAATCTGCCTGGTAAACAACCGGTGCCTCTTTTTCAGGGATACCCGCACTCACCCAGTCAATCATCCAGTTATCGGGCAGGAACGCAAGCCGGATCCTGACATATTCTTCACCGGGTACATCGAGGTTAACTGCGCACTGACGCCAGGCGATCGGTCCGCAATCGCCTACCCAGTGTACAGTCTCGAATTCCCGGCCATCCCGGATTTGTATCTTAAGTCCGAAATGATCTCTGTACCAGTTATTGAATTGCCAGGCGTACAGAGGATTCATATCCCTGCCGGCCATCCAGTCCAGTGATCGCAGACCTGCCGAACGCAGCATGACATCGTAAAAGAAAACCGTATTGAACAGTGTATTGCGGAGCCGAAAGGCCAGAACAATCCGGCTGGCCGCGGCCGGCTTCCTGATGCGCAGCTCGATCCAGTCCTCGATGACTTCACTGGTCAGGTGGGTCAAAGTTGAAGAATCGGATTGGTACCAGATGTTATCTCTCTCACCTATCCGGTCCATAATTTCCAGGCCGTTTTTATCCCGTGCATCCTCGATCAAATTCTCGGGGCCGAGCAGAACAATATCCTGATCATCAGTCGGAAAAGCCTCAACAGCCATCTTATGATCAACATAAAGCAGTTGCATGAGATTTATATAATGTGTTTCCAATGCCTCATTGGTGATTTTAATTCTGTATTCGCTATTCAGCGCCTGCCCCCTGTCGATGCGGTCAAGATCGGCATTCTCAGCCATAGCGCAGATACTGTATGAGAAGCATTCCGCCTGCAGGGAATAGTTCTCGCCGTCACAGGCATATATGGTCGGGCAACTGCCGAAGATGGCCTTTTTTATCCGCTCATTGGTCAGCCCGAGACCGAATATCGCCGGGCCGAGAACGCCTCCCAACGCTGAATTGGGCTCGACCTCAAGCCTGTACTGTTCCATGAAGGCAACACTATCCAGGGCGACTCCGTCAACGGTCCTGACGAACTGCCGGTCAATATTATATAACTCTCCCGAACCATTTATCTGGTCTATACCGACACCAAAGCCGTCTTTAAATATTATCACGGATCCGTCATTCAGATGCGCCTTTGTGGGAGAGTTTACCTGACCGGAACGCGGATTAGGGACCAGGGGATATACTTTGGTGTCATATATGAAGCACCTGAAATATGATAATGAAATCGCTGCCAGGAGTGATATAAGCAGTAAATTTGTTTTATTACACATGTATGCGGTTTTTCTTCGTGAAAGTTTTACACATCAGGTTAATTAATTCAGGGAAAATTTAAATCGTAAACGGGTGTTACCGATCTGCTTTGTCATAAATCGGTCTCTGGTTTACACTTTTTGCCGCAACAGATTACGTCTTAATGGTTCTTTATGTATACCGGATATAATTTCTTATTAAATTTGAGAAACGGAAGGATACCTCATGAATATAAAGAATGTTTGTTGAAATAAAAAGGAAAAACCATCGCAACCATTCCAACTTCCCTCAAGTGGGTTCAGTATCGGATTCAATTTGTCTTCCAGATGGTACGGATAAAAGGTTTTGGGTGGCGTTGATTACCTGAAATCTCCCCGGCATCTCATCGTCGTAAACACCGTTACAGTGTATATTGATAAAATGCAAATCCAGCAGGAAATGGTTAGATGGTTATTAAACGACCCTATGGCCCGCTGCTTATTTTGTTGCAGATCAGTATATCACTGTTATAGGCCGTTTTATCTATACCCGTTACCCTGAAAAGTATTTCAAAATGCACAGGTATCTCCCCGTATTTGCTGTAAAACAGATTCTCCAACTCGGAGCGTTTGGATTTTGAGGTGAGATAATCGGCAATTTCAGGCGCTCCCAGTGAATGATATGAGGCGATGATAAAAATCGTATTTCCTGCCGGTCCGGGGAGTTTCAGTACCAGAACCAGATCCTCATTAGGGCCCTGGGAATGTAAATTGGTTGAGAAACTTACCTTTTTATTACTGTCAGGATAGGTGTATGTAACCACATGTGGTGCAATCCCGAAATTAAAGTGTGAGTTGGCCATGGTATGTTTAAATGTATACAGCGTTTTTATGCTTCCGAGGAAAATAAAATTGTACACATCCAGAATCTGCGGGCTGATGTCCAGTGACTTCCTGAAAATAGGCTTCTGGTTGCCTGAATATAATACGTTCAGTATAGGCGGTATGCTCCAGATACTGTGGTAGGGAAAATAAGGTTCATCACTTCTTCTGATATTATTGCGGGGATAAACAGACCTCAGGCTATCCAACTCCTCAAGTGAATTAATAGTATAATCACGAACCGTCAGTTCTCTTCCATACTGCTCAAAATAGTCTGTATAGAAAATATGATCACCGGGGACAACCATAACAGGTAAATCAGACTGAATAAATTCCTTCCAGATGGGATCATTCATATCTATCTGCCGGTAAGTTTGCAGCTGGTTCTGTACATGACGGTTTCTGATCCACAGGAACATGATGACCAGGAGGCAGATCAGAACGATAAGCCAGGGATAAAGCCTCCTTACATTTGCCAGTGTGATCCGTTTATCTGATTTCGGACTGAATTGCACCTGGTAATGACCCTTGGGAATTATCAGGCGGTAGCGGTCATTTTTTCCTTCATTATAATAATAACTCTCGAGTTTTTTACGCAGGGTGTAGGTATGGGATCGGACAATAGTATCTTCCGCGGGATTGAATCCGGCATCTTTGCCGAATACGTCGATGGCAATGGTTGTTTCCTTAATGGATCTGCCTTCATCTGCTGCGTTTACCAGATAAGTGAGATAAATCTGATAAATTTTAGAACCGGAAAATTCCTGACTGGACAATATTTTTTCAAGACATGCCTGTTTCGTGGATTTATTGATCATTTTTGGAGGTAACTATCAGGTTAAAAAATGTTTTTCACAGTTTTTCACTTAACAGCGGAAAAAAAATAATATATTATTGGTAAAAATCCAATTATTTTCAGAAATCAACACTGCCATTATATGAAGCGGAATATTCGAAAATTAATCCTGATACTGTTCACGTTTGTTTTTATATCCGGCTGTAAGCAGGAAGAAAAAAGCATTGCAGCGGTATCTGGGGAATATCGATCCGGCGAATATACCGCCTGGTCAATTAAGATGGCTGACTCAGAAATGGAACGCCGTGGCAATTCACTGATGTATGGCGGATCTGATCCAGATGCGAAATGGGAATATACGACAGGACTATTTTTAAAATCGCTGCTTGACCTTTGGGAGGTAACCGGGGAAGTCCGATATCTTGAATACGTAAGAGATGTAATCGATTCATTCGTTGAAGAAAATGGACAAATAAAGACCTATAATCTGAGCGATTACAACCTGGATAAGATAAACACAGGGAAGGTACTGCTTAAACTGATGCGGATTTATGATTCTGAAAAATATAAGCGATCTTCTGAGATCCTGCGTGAACAGCTGCAGAAACAACCCCGCACATCTGAAGGCGGCTTCTGGCACAAACAGCGCTATCCCTGGCAAATGTGGCTGGATGGTATTTATATGGGTAGTCCGTTTTATGCTGAATTTGCATTAATTTTCAACGAACCGGCTGCCTTCGATGATGTATTTAACCAGATTAAAATAATCGATATACATACCCGTGATCCCAGGACAGGCCTGCGCTATCACGGTTGGGATGAAAGCAACGAACAGTCCTGGGCCGATCCGGCAACGGGATGTTCCCCGCATTTTTGGGGCAGAGCAATGGGCTGGTACAGCATGGCACTGGTGGATGTTCTGGACTTTATCCCGGTTCAATACGCGAATCGGGATCAGATTCTTTTCATCCTGAAAGATCTGCTAAAGGCTATAAAGAAATATCAGGATGAAAGCGGATTATGGTATCAAATAGTGGATATGGGCGGGCGTCCCGGCAATTATCTTGAAACCTCCTGTTCGGCAATGTTTGTATATTCGCTTGCAAAAGCCGTCAACAAAGGGTATATCGAGCAATCGTATCGTGAAGTCGCTGTTAAGGGCTATCAGGGTCTGATAGAGAATAAGGCAGCTATCGATGAGAATAACCGGATACATTTAAACGGGATTTGCAGTGTCGCCGGATTGGGTGGGGATCCGTATCGTGACGGCTCCTACGAATACTATATCAGTGAACCGGTGGTTGCCAATGATTTAAAGGGGGTCGGTCCGTTCATCATGGCGGGGCTGCAGATGGATAAACACAAGCCTGCGGTGTCTGATTGAATCGTATGTATGCATCATGGCAAATATCACCACAAAGCGATTGGAAAATTGTTATATTCGTGCAGGGGGTGACGTCAACGGTCAATTATCGATTAATTTTATGATAAATAGGTGAAACCACTCCTTGAACGAAAAAGCCTGACCGCCCCAGCCTTCGGTAAAAGGCGAGTGAACCGGTGATCGGTTTTTAAAATCAGTGATAGATATGCTCCGTCCCTAAGCAGGAGTTGGAATGATAAAAGCAGATTGCCCGCTGTGTGTCAAGAAATGCCGGGATACATCTGCAGAAGGCCCCGATTTACTTATCTACCTTCTGAGACATATTTTATATGCCGGAATTTCGATATTTCTGATGACAGGCATACTCCGTGCTCAAACGGTCGGGAAACTGGCCGGGATCATTTCGGAAGCCAAAAGCGGTGAGCCGCTTGCCGGAGCGAATATAGAAATTGTCGACATGCGGATGGGCGCTGCTGCCGATGCCAATGGTGCGTATTATATCCTGAATGTTCCCCCTGGAAAATATGAACTGCGTGCAAGCATGATCGGTTATAAGACGATAAAGGTGATCGATGTTATCGTGAATACCGGTAAAAGCACCATTATTGATTTTGAACTCGAGGAAGAGATACTTGAATCGGAGGAAGTGGTTGTCATCGCGACAAGACCGGATGTGGAGCGGGACAAAACATCCACGAGCGCAATCGTCCGGTTCGAAGATGTACAGACGCTGCCCGGCATCCGGGATATCAGTGACGTCCTCAGCCTGGCTGCCGATGTTTCCGACGGACACTTCCGCGGCGGCCGGTTGGGTGAGGAATATTATACACTTCAGGGAATGGGGATTGTCAATCCGCTAGATCGCTCTTCGGCTTTTCTGCCGATTATGAGTGGCGTTGAAGAAGTTGAAGTGATCACCAGCGGATTCGGCGCGCAATACGGTAATGCCCAATCCGGCGTGGTTAATATTTCGATGAAGGAAGGTGACCGAAGCGTCTGGCAGACCAGAATTGAATCCCGTATGCGGATACCTGGTCGCAAACATTTCGGGCCGAGTGTATTCGATCCGAATGCGAATGATTATATCAGACTGCTGCTGGAAGAAGAAATCTGGTTGACAGGCGATCCCGGAGCGGATCAGACTCAGCCGTATTATGGATCGATGGCTTCGGGACTTACCAGCAGTTATGCGGGAGACACAACGGTGCAGGTGGCCGTGGCACAGGTTCTCTGGGATCAGACGCGCAGAGACATCGGACGGACCTATGGCAATGAGCTGGATTACTCCCTCGAAGCTGCGACCGGCGGTCCGATCAATAATCGCATGAGAATATTCATGGCACTGCGGTCAAACCACCTTAATCCGGTTTTTCCAACAGAGCGGCCGAATGTCGAGTATCAGGGAATGGGAAATGTGGTCACCGATCTTGGCGCCGGTGCGGTACTGCGGCTCAGCGGCGGTTTTACCCATCTGAACGACAATGTATTTCCAAGTTCAAATAACGTCAGTGGTTATCAGCGCTGGCTATGGGACAGGATCACCAGCATCCGTGAAAGAAAAAGGGTAAACACCCAGCTCGGTGTGCGTTTTACCAAAATGATCAGTCGGAGCACCTTTTATGAAATGAAGCTGAACTCGTTGTTTACCAACAATATCGTCGGTGCCACCCCTGTCCCGGCCGCACTTCCCGATACGGTAGATTTTAACTGGGTTGTGGGAACAATCTCCTACCCGAATAATAATTCCCCGGATGGCCTGGATTATCAAATCGGATATGATACCTTCACTGAAGAGAAAACCCGGACCATATCATTTGACGGTTCATTCACCAGCCAGATCACCAATGCGCATTCTTTAAATGCCGGAATCCAGGTCAATTCGTACTTTATCGATGTGGCAAACTTTTTAAGCATACGATCGAGCAGAGAACTGGAACACTACACGGCATATCCCTTCGAAGCTGCGGCTTATGCACAGGATAAGATGGAATTTGAGGGTCTGATTGCCAACGTGGGACTGCGGTTTGACCTGTGGTATTCGGGGGTCGATTATTACACCGATCCTTTTACTCCGTTTGGCGATGCCGATTCGTCTGGTCTTTTCGATCCGTCAGGTGCGCCGCAGGAAAAGCCACCCGTTCACGCCCGCCTCCAGCCGCGCTTGGGATTTTCATTTCCGATATCCACAACAACCGTATTCCATCTTAATTACGGTGCGTTCATGCAACGTCCGTCGTTTCAATACATCGTTTCGAACAGGGTCGGACAGCGTTTAAACGATCCCCGTATTCTGGGGAATCCAACCCTCAAACCGGAGACGACCAACAGCTATGATATTGGTGTGGTGCAGGCACTGGGAGAAGGATTTACCCTGGACGTCAGCGGGTATTATAAAGACGTAAAAAATCTCATCCAACAATCTGATTTTATCGACGAAAGAGCAGGGTATCAGGTCAGTTCCTATTTCAACCTTGATTATGCCGATATTCGTGGGTTCAGGGTCATGTTAAGCAAGCGCGGAGGTTCTTTTACCGGCTCAATTAATTATCAGTACGGATATGCGACCGGAAAAAGCGCAACCGCTACAGCTGCGACTCCAATATTTAATCGTGACACACTGGGTGTGATTACCACCGATCTTAAAAATGTTCCGAGCCGTGATATCCTGCTGGATTTCGACCGTACCCATAATCTGGTTATCACTGCCGGTTATGTCACCAGGCAGGACTGGGGCCCTTCTGTTTTTGACCTGAAACCGTTTGCCGACTTAACTCTTTCGGTATACTCAATCATCAGGAGCGGCAGACCTTACACTTCTCCCTCTGATATCCGGCTCATCAATGTTAAGCGGGCACCGATGGAATATAATACCGATTTACGAATAACCAAGTTGATCCGCGATTTTATGGGAATGCGCGCCAGTTTTTACGTAGAGGTGTTCAATTTATTCAATGATAAAATTCTGAATTATGATTATCTGTTTGACCGGCCCACATCCACCAACCCCAACCTTCCGCTGCAATATTATGAACAGTATCCCATCGATGATAAAGAGAACGGCATCAGGTACTGGTGGGATAAAGGAAAGCAAGGTCCATTCAGTGTGGATCAATCGTTTTTGATTTACGACAATCAGCCAAGGTCGTTCAATTTCGGGATTGTTCTGGAGTTTTAACATGTCAATTTCCGGTGAAAACCGTATGAAATTTTTTGTATTCACAGTTATTCTGTTAAGCATCTCATTTAACGATGGGTTTACGCAACTGCGCGACTGGCGGGTACACCGGCGCGGCATGCTGCATCAGGCGATATATAATACAGGCGAACTGGGAAGAGCTTACAATGCGGGTGGTACGGTGCAGCCGGGAAGCCCCTCGATGGAATGGCCGCCCTATTCCAGTATGGTGCTCGACCGGGTAAATTACCCTGGTCAGCACAACTCCTTCGGCAGCGGGATTTGGATCGCCGGAACCCGGCCGGCCGGCAGATCCTATGCTTTTTGTGGTGCAACATCCAGCACCAGCGGTGATCCTATCCCGGTAACCGGTGTGTACAGTACACCACTCGAGTTGCGCAGAATCGAAAATTTCCCCGTACTTGCCGAAGGTGCTTTGAACCCTGCTTTCAATCCGGATGAGGCGGAAGAGATAATTATCTCGCGCTGGGATACACCCGTGGGCATCAGGGTTTCGCGCACGAGCCGTGCCTGGAGCTATCCGGGTTATAACAGTTTTATCATCTATGAGTACGAGTTTGAAAATGTAACGAACGATACGATCAGCGATCTGTTTATAACGTTCGCGAACACGTTTGCCCCCTCGATGTTCGGTTATCAGCGCAATCATGGTGACTGGTCGGAAGGCAACTTTCGGGGCCAGCCGCCGGCCGGCCTGGGCGATCACTTCGCGCGATTCGATCTGAAACGCTGGATGAGTTATAATCATGAACGGGATGGCCTTCCTGATCCTGAATTATTCGAGCAGTGGTCGACACCGGGCAACCGGGGCGGGTTGAATTCACCCCAGGCTGTGGGAATAATGGTGCTCCATTACGATTATGCGCATTTAAGCCGGAAAGATCAGACCAAACAGGTATTTCTTGTACCTGGTGACAGTTCGGGAATGTGGGACGAAAATGGCAAGGCCAAGCAGCCCTTTCTGCTCCGCTATGAGAACGGTAATCTTCCTGGAGAGTCAAAAACCGGCACCTGGATGGATCCGACACTGCGGCGGAAAACATCCATCTGGAACAGTATCACGGATTCCACACGCTTCCATGATCAGTTTGAACCGGAGCTCTGGGAATATTGGAAGGGGCGTACGAGCAGTTCGGCAAATCTTTCCTGGTGGCAGCCGGTTACCCGTGCCTATGGATTCTACCCATATCTCCTGACGCCGGGTGAAACCATGCGGTTCTCGGTTGCGGAGGTTGTGGGCTACGGGCCCGGAATTACGGGAGACAGGATCTATACCGATCTCGGCGGGACCGTCAGGGCCGGAGTTGACGCCGGCTATATGTTCAGTCCGGTACCGAGTTGGTACGACACGCTGCAGTATGATTTTTTAGGCAGCAAGAATTATATCGGAAGCAATTATCTGCAAAATCATCCCCTGCCCTGGTATGTGACGCCGGGTGTCATATCGATCCGTGATGTTGCCGACCGTGCGATTGAAATGTACACAGGCAATCCGCTGGTAAAGTATGACACATTGCAGTATAAGCCTGAGGAAGCTCCCCCGACCGGCAGGTACAACACTATCCCCATTCCGGTTCCGGCTCCGGCTATTAAAATCGAAGATACCCGTGCTGCTGCCAACCGGATCATCTGGGGACCACAGGTCGAGTCTTTTGATTCACCGCGGATGCATGCACCCTTCAGCCATTATGTGGTCATGCGCGCACCGCATCCTTTAGGTCCCTGGACAGTCATCGACTCCGTTTATCCGGGAGATCCGAAATATTTCAGTGATGGTGAATACAGCATCATTGATCCTGAAAGCAATCTGGGTGATAATGCCGCCTATGCTGTGATCTCCGTAGATGAACTGGGCGGCAGAAGCGGTATGACAAATCTGACAACCCATGAAACCCAGGCGCCACCGGCCGAAACGCTCGGCAGAGTCTATGTCATACCGAACCCACTTGTCGTGACCAGTGGATTGTCCGGTTCCGATCCGGGTGGGGAAATCGGAGACCGAATTCAGTTTGTAGGCCTTACGAACCGCTGCACCATCAGGATTTTCTCCTACTCCGGCCAGTTGATCAGGACAATCGAACACAACCGGGAGACTTATGGCAATCCATGGTATCAGCTCAGCATCAATAATCAAATAATTGCCTCCGGGGTTTACTATTTTATCGTAGAAGATCTTAAAACCGGTGCAATTTCCGATGGCAAGTTTGTTGTTATCCATTGATGGCAGTAATATTATGAGTCGTTTGAAAATACACTTTTTAATGATCATTGCAGCGGGCATGTTTTGTACTTCCGCATTGTATGCGCAGAAAGTGGGAAGCACTTCGATGCAGTTCTTAAAGGTCATGCCCTGCGCACGTGCCACCGCTCTCGGAGAAGCCTATACGGTTTGGGCGACCGGGGCAGAGGCGATTTTCTGGAATCCGGCCGGGCTGGCGAGACTTGATAACATGGAATTTTCCACAACCTATATCAACTGGCTTTTCGATGCACAGCAGGGGGCATTCTCCTATGCGCTGGCGGTTCCGGGATTCGGAGCCGTCGGTCTGCAGATCCAGTACATTGATTTCGGTGAGTTTGAGGAAACTACCAATGAACGCCCCTATATCAGTGATCCGGTCAATCCGGGCCTGACCGGGAGAACCTTCAGGCCGTTTAGTTACCTCATCGGAATATCTTATGCACGTAATCTGACAGACAAGTTTTCGGTGGGTATCAGCGTCAAGTATGCCCACGAGTCATTGTTCAATGGTCAAAGAGTAGTTGCCCAGGTGCGGCAGGGGGTGTTTGAAGAGGTGGATACCTGGGCGAACGGTCTGCTTTTTGATTTCGGTATTCGCTACAACACGGGTTTTCGGTCCGTTTATCTGGGTTCGGCGGTACAAAATTTTGGTGGGGATGTGAAATATGCAAAGGAGTCGAATCCGGTCCCGCTGCTCTTCCGGTTTGGTGTAGGTGCCGATATGATCGGATCCGACGGGCTCTTTGTCTCCGGCAGCAGTGACAACCGCTTAAGTGTAGCGTATGATATATTCCACCCGAACGATTATGCGCAGCAGATGCATGTCGGGGTGGAGTATGAATTTGCCGGCTCGATCGCCTTACGCGGCGGGTATAAATTCAATTATGATTTTGACGGATTGACATTCGGCGCCGGTATCAAACATGCCATTGAGGGAATCCGGCTGTCGGCTGATTATAGTTATGGTGCCATGGGTACCTATCTCGGAAATGTGCAGCGGATAAGTTTAGGGCTGGTTCTGCCATGAAAGATTCAAACGTGATGTGTAAAATTTTGTGCCTGTTCATTATTCCGGTTCTGTTTGCACAGCCGCTTTCCGCACAGGGGTATGGCGGTATGCTGACCTTTCAGGGAGTGGACCATTATATGATGCATTCTGCCGCGGGAAGAGCGATGGGCGGAATCACAATCGGGGTAAAACAGGACATCGGAATGATGTTTCAGAATCCCGCAACGCTGTCAACGATCCAGGGAATGCACATATCGCTTGGTGGCCAAATGACGTTCAGAGACATAAACCAGGAACAAAACTATGCGCCGGTACGCTATTATTCGAATCTGAGCCTTCTGCTTGAAGGTCTGACCGATCAAATTCCTGATCCTGACACGACGCTCGTCGGCTTTTCAGCTCAGGATACCGTACAAAGACCGTTTGATAATATCGGGCCAAACTGGTCGCAGTCAAACAACCAGAGTATTCCGCTGCAGGCACTGCTTGCGGCACCGGTATCCCTGGGAGGTTTCAGAATTGTCGCGGGAATCGGTGCTGTCAGATATGCGGACCTGTATCACTATTATCAGAATAATAATGTGCTTTCCCCCGATATCCTGTCGCAGCGTCCGCTCCCCACATTACGCCCGACGGATGATGCTCCTGTGGAGGTTGAATGGCTTCAGTCGCTTCGATCCCGTGAAGGTTCGATCCATGGCTATGGATTCGCACTGGCAGGAATTATGGAGGATTACAACCTTTCAGTTGGATTGAGCGGTTTGATTTTACGGGGAAGCAGCGACGACTTTGAACAACAGATTGCCCGGGGCAGACTGACGTTTTTTTCGAATGCATTCCGGGCGGATTCTGTATACAACAGAATTACCAGGACAGGTACGTCGGATTTCAGCGGTCAGGAGTTTACACTCAGCAGCATCCTTACCGGTCAATATGTTAGTGCCGGGTTTTCTGTCAAATTACCGACAACAATTACGCGCACCTACACCATGCAGGTAGCCACGGATACGACCGGTACACCTGCGCGCTCAACAATACAGGGGGAGGAAAAACTGAAACTTCCCTGGCGCGGAACGATTGGTCTGTCGTTCAATCCGCTGGAAAATCTTACCATGGGTCTTGCATATGAATTCCGCCCGTATGAATCTGTCCGGTACACCGGTTCTGATGGTACCGAAACATCCCCGTGGCTCGCGGCTTCCCTCTTCCGGGTCGGCGCCGAGTATAGGGTTGCCCAGTGGATTACGCTGCGCGGGGGAATGCGGGGAGAAGCGGAAGTTTTCGAACCGGAAGGTAATCCAATCATCGGGGAGCCGGTGACCTATACCGTTTATTCAGCCGGTATCGGTCTGTTCATTTCCGGACTGAGCCTTGACGCAACCTATGAATATGCGTTGATGAAATATGAGGATAAGTGGGCCAGCGCAATCAGCAGGGACAGCGATCGCCAGCATATTCTTGTTGCCCAGTTAACATACAAAATACCGTCGTTCAGCAATTAATATGATCGATTTATCATCCCGGCGGACATGATTTTCTGCGATACAGAGATGTTTTTCGCCTTTTTATCAATACAATAAGGATTCTGTCATATATATTTATCAAAGGAGGTACACCATGAGAAAGAATGTTACATTGAAATTGGTGCTTTGTTTACTGCTGATTTCATCAATCCCGCTCTTTGCTCAGTCGCAGGGGGATTATCGGACACGCGACAGTGGTGACTGGGGAAAGGCCCAGATATGGGAAAGATTCAACGGGGCATCATGGGTAGCAGTAGGTACACCTCCAACCGGATCTGAAACGATTACGATACTGGCTGACGACTCGGTATTTGTCGATGTGGCCGTTCCGATAACCGATACACTGATCAATCAGGGAATTGTTGAAGCCAATGACAATCTGAGCATCGGCGACGGAGGTATTTACAAACATGATCGGGATGCCGGAAAGATACCGATTGCCACCTGGGATGAGGGATCGACACTGCTCATCACGGGCGTTATGTCAACCGCCCCTGAAGACCGGGATCAGGATTATTACCATGTAATATTTAATAATCCCGTTCTGGCCAGAAATCTCAATATGAATCTGGATGACAATACCATTTATGGTGATATAAGAGTAATCAATACCGGGTTATATCGCTGGCAATTAACATCAGCAGATCCTCAGGATACCTCAGTTATAACGATTATGGGTGATGTATTCGTTGAGGACGGTAGCTTCACGGTTCAGGGAACAAGCAATGCCCAGACGACATTTATCGTGCACCATTATGGCAATATCGAGGTGACCGGCGGTAATTTCTCGGTCAGCCGCGGTTCTCAGGGAGGGGGTACGACCACCTGGTATATCTATGAAGGGAACTTATCGATGTCGAATGCTACCACGCAGAGTTCCACGGCAACGCCGGGCGGCGCCCGGTTTGTCTTTGCGAAACAGGGCACCCAGACGCTAACGTTGGGGGAAGGTAATACATTGACCGCTCTGCCGATAGAAGTAAGCAGCGGCACCACACTCGACATGGGATCGAGCATACTTGCGGGCAGCGGGATCGTTGATGTGAAGGAGGGTGCTACAGTGCTGACTTCACTGGCCGGAGGTGTCGATGCGATATTCGCCGGGGTCACCACGGATGTAACGCTTGCCGACGGATCCGGCTATGGTTTTAACGGCACCGAAGCGCAGATCACCAGCACGCGTATGCCGGCGACTGTAACCGATCTGATCATCGATAATTCCGCCGGAGTAAAACTATCCCAGGCGACGACGATCAATGGCGTTCTCCGATTAGTTGCAGGCGTGTTCGATAACACCATATCGTTTACACTCGGAGATAACGGTTCGATTTCCTATGAAGGCGGAAGCCTCCTGATCCCGACTTCGGTTGCGCGGCAGCCATCTGATATCCCTGCCGAATTTGCTTTGCTCCAGAACTATCCGAATCCCTTTAATCCAATGACTACAATCCGCTATACCCTGCCAAGACAGGCACAGGTCACCCTGAGGATTTATGATGCAACAGGCCGGCAGGTGGCGGAACTGGTAAACGGTCAACACCCTGCCGGTGCGTATGCGATCACCTGGAACGCAGAGGGGTATTCAAGCGGCGCTTATTATTATCGTATTTCTGCCGGCGAATTCACAGCTGTCCGAAAACTCATTCTGATGAAGTAAAAAATGGTGAAAATATAAATTTATTGAACCGGTCGTTTGATGCGGCCGGTTTTTTTGATCCGACATTTTATCAAAGGGCAGGCATTTATCTATGAAAAAAACCGTTATTGCAGCGCTGGCTGTTCTGATTTCTGCGCTTCACCTGGATGCACAAATATATATTGCCCCGCATGGCAACGATGATTATCCCGGAACGATTGACCAGCCGTTCGGCACGTTTCCGAAAGCTATATTGGAAGCCATGCCCGGTGATACGATCTATGTTCGCGGCGGTGTATATGAGTTGATCAATACGATCATAATCACGGCGGTAAAGAGCGGCTCGGAAGATCAGTATTTCACCCTGACTGCATACCAAAATGAGGTGCCCCTTCTTGATTTTACAAAACAGGCGTTCGGCTCCAAAGGCATCAGCCTGCGGGCAAATTACTGGCATATCAGAGGACTGCAGATAAAAGGTGCCGGCGATAACGGAATGGAGATCAACTTCGGCTCGAATAACATTATTGAGCAGTGTCAGTTCTACGAAAACCGGGATACCGGCCTGCAGCTCAGCAACGGCTCAGCAGATAACCGAATCATCAATTGCGACTCCTATTATAATGCCGATTCGACCGATTATGCCGATGCGGATGGATTCGCACCGAAACTTACGGTCGGGAGCGGCAACTATTTTTACGGCTGCCGTGCCTGGGGAAATTGTGACGATGGCTGGGATGGTTATCTGCGGGGTGCCAATGATGTAACCACTACGCTGGAAAACTGCTGGACCTGGGGCAACGGCTATCTGAAAGACGGTACTGATCCCGGCCCTCAGGCAAATGGCAACGGTTTCAAGATGGGTGGGGGTGATAACGGCAACAGCCAGCTGCTGATGCATCATGCTATGCTGATAAATTGTGTGGCATTTGCTAATAAGAACAAGGGATTCGATCAAAACAACAATGTCGGATCAATGACCCTGCATAATTGCACCGGGTATAACAACCTGACTGCTAATTACCGCATACAGCGTCCCCTCAATCCCGGGCAGAGCCTGGAGGTCAAAAATTGTGTCTCTCATGATGGCGCCGTTCAGCTTGGCAGTTTTGCCGAGCAGGAAACGAACAGTTGGCTTCCGCCATTTGTGGTAACAGCGGATGATTTTTTAAGCCTGGAGATCGATGCTGCGGCCGCACCGCGGCAGGCCGACGGCAGCCTGCCGGAGATCAACTTTTTGCACCTGGCAGAAGGCAGCGATCTGATCGATTCGGGGGTGGATCTGGGGTATCCGTATAACGGCGCGGCGCCGGATCTCGGAGCGTTTGAGAGCCCCTTTACAACCTCAATCCTGCTATCGAAATATACCGACAGTTTTCACTTGTTCCAGAATTATCCGAATCCTTTTAATCCATCGACGGTGATCAGCTGGCAGCTGCCGGCAGGCACTCGTGTGGAACTGACAGTTTACAACCTGCTGGGTAAAAAAGTGGCGACCCTGGTATCGCGGTATTTGGGGCCGGGCAGGCATAACTTCAGATTTGACGGTACAAACCTGGCAGCCGGTGTATACTTCTATCGTCTCGCTCTGGAAAGTGGAATCGTCCAAACGGGGAAAATGCACCTGATCAGGTAGTATCAGATGATCAGTATGCATGTATTCTATTGACAGGATCAACAGGATAAACCGGATCAGTATAAAATGATCCAGCCATCAAATATTTGACGGAAAATTCTTTATCTGCACAAAAAGATCATCCTGTAGATCATGTTATTATCTCAAAGATAATTAGAACGTAGGATCATTTGATACATATAATAAATTGTATTGTCACAGACATGTGTTTGCACATTATTAGTTACTATTTGACCCTTTAATCGTAATCCTGAATTTATTTCCGGATCTTTCAGAGCTTCCGAGCTGGTTAAGCGGGTGGAATAGCACTAACGAATCGAGATATAAATATTGATTATTTTTAAATTGTAAACGGGTGATCAAGAGAATATCTAATGATTGCCACATCATATCATGAATAAAAGAGGCATTCAAGTTTTCGGCTTTCTTGCCTTCGCTGTCTGTTCGTTCTGCCGGGCACAACCGCTGGCTTTTCCCGGAGCGGAAGGATTCGGTTGTTTTACGACCGGCGGTCGCGGCGGGATGGTGATCGAAGTTACTAATTTAAACGACAGGGGAGCGGGCAGTCTGCGTGAAGCAGTCGAACATTCAGGGGCAAGAACTGTTGTTTTCAGGATTTCCGGGAATATAGCGCTTGAGTCAGAACTGATCATCAGGAACGGGGATCTCACCATCGCAGGCCAGACAGCACCCGGTGACGGTATCTGTATAAAGGACTATCCTTTGATCATCGATGCGGATAATGTCATTATCCGTTTCCTGCGCATCCGGCTCGGTGATGCGCACAAGTTGCAGGCCGATGCCCTTTCGATCCTGTTCCATAAAAATATCATCATCGATCACTGTTCGATGAGCTGGGGGATTGATGAGGTTGCCAGCGCGTGGGACAATGAGAATTTCACCATGCAATGGTGCATTATAAGTGAAAGTTTGAACCACTCCTACCATTCAAAAGGTGATCATGGTTACGGCGGTATCTGGGGCGGCATGGGCGCATCGTTTCATCACAATCTGCTCGCCCACCACTCCAGCCGGAATCCGCGCTTCAACGGAAGCCGCCATCATGGGGATCCCGATGAGGAGCGGGTGGATTTCCGCAACAATGTCATTTACAACTGGGGTTTTAACAGTGCATACGGCGGCGAAGGGGGTAGTTACAACATCGTTGCCAACTATTACAAATACGGTCCGGCGACCACCCGGAAAGACCGTATTGTGGAGCCGTGGGATGGCAGCGGCAGGTGGTTTATTGCGGAAAATTTTGTGTTCGGCTTTCCCGCGATCACGGCCGACAACTGGGCCGGTGGTGTGCAGGGTGATTTCTGGCAGCAATGCCGGATTGATGCTCCGTTCCCGGCACCGCCGGTAACAATGCAGACCGCCGACAGCGCATATCAACTTGTTTTAGCAGGTGCAGGCGCGGTCCTCCCCGGGCGCGATGCGGTTGACCAGCGAGTTGTCGAAGAGGTAAGAAGCGGAACAGCTATCGGTGGGAACGCGGGGGATGGCATCATTGATTCCCAGTCCGATGTTGGCGGCTGGCCCGACTTGCAAACGTATGACATTCCTGTCGATACCGATAGAGACGGTATGTCCGATGAATGGGAACTGACAATGGGATTGAATCCGGCAGATCCCGCAGACCGCAATGGTGATCCGGATGGCGACGGTTATACGAATCTCGAAGAATATCTGGACATCCTGACAGCAACAAAGTTGCGTGCCAAATAAACGTATTCTTGTAGTGATTAACGTTAGGCGGCAGTGCTGGGCATCCCAATCAGGTCAAAAATTTCACATAAACACATTTCAGCCCGGTGATCAGAATTTTCTAAAAATGTAATTTTGTTGACATCATCTGTTGATTCAAATATTAAAATGTCTTGTATTGACTTGGTGTTTACAAACAAATGATCATCGATAATTTTATCAGAAACAACATTTGTCATTCCGAACTTGTTTCGGAATCTATGAAAAATCCAATATTTAGATCCTGAAAGAAGTTCAGGATGACGAAAAGTGGAATATATTATTTATCCTGATTCAATGCTGAAAATATGTAAACACATGGTCAAGACAATACAATTAAAATATTGTAATAGCCAAGGATTTTGTTAAATTTTTATATTTAAAATTTGAGATACATTATATTATGAATTCCCTCAGAGAGTGCATATTCTATTGAAATAATATTTTGGAGGTAACCGTTTATGGCCCCGCGTGATTCCACCCTGCTGAACGATGTAGTCAAGGAAAGAATTAACGCCCTGCAGGAAGTCGATATTCTGGTTGGGATTCCGAGTTACAATAATGCCCGTACCATTCCCCATGTGGTTCGCGCGGTGCATGCGGGGCTGGCGAAGTACTTCCCGCAGGCGAAATGCGTTCTGGTCAATTCGGATGGGGGATCCAAAGACGGCACCCCAAGTCTGGTAGGTGAGACCGAAATCGGCAATCTGGATCTGATCCTGGTTGACCATCCAAATTATCTGGTAAATAAGATCATAACACCGTATCACGGTATTCCCGGCAAGGGAAGTGCCTTCAGGACTATATTTAAAATTGCCGAGGAATTAAATGCCAAGGCTTGTTGTGTGGTCGACTCGGATCTGCGGAGTATCACACCTGAGTGGATCGAGCTGCTGCTGGATCCGATCGTGGATAAGGGATTTGATTATGTCGCCCCGCTGTACTCCCGGCATAAATTTGACGGAACCATTACCAACAGCATCGTTTATCCCATGACCCGGGCTATGTACGGCAAGCGGATCCGGCAGCCTATCGGCGGTGAATTCGGTTTTTCCGGAAAATTAGCCGCGCACTACCTGACCAAGGATGTCTGGGAAAGTGATGTGGCCAGATACGGTATCGATATCTGGATGACGACCACAGCTATCGGGGATGGATTTAAGGTCTGCCAATCCTATCTGGGTGCTAAAATACACGATGCCAAAGATCCGGGAGCCGACCTTACCGCGATGTATACCCAGGTCGTCAGTTCATTATTTACCTTCCTGGAAATTTATTCCTCTGTATGGCATACGGTATCGAATTCAGAGGATATTCCGAATTTTGGATTTAAATTTGAGGTGGGTCTGGAGCCGGTGAATGTCAATATCAGACGTATGCTTGATTCTTTCAAACTGGGGATCGATGCGCTTGCGCCATTTCTGGAGCGCATACTTTCCGCAGATGAACTGCAGGCCCTGTTGAAATTATCGGAACAGGATGCAAAAGACTTTCACTACAGCGATGAACTCTGGGTGAAAACGGTCTATGATTTTGCCACGGCATTCCATCACCGCGTCTGGCCCGTCGACCAGCTGATGAAGTCCATGATTCCGCTGTATTTAGGGCGGACAGCCTCGTTTGTCATTGAAAATCAGGATAGTACTGCGAATGAAGTGGAAATAAAGATAGAAAACTTATGCCGGCAGTATGAGCAGTTAAAACCGTTATTAATAGAACGATGGGAAAATAAAGGCCTTTAAAATATAATACCGATCGAAGAGGAGGCAGCCATATGAAAGAATTCTTTGACAATGCCATACTTGAACCGTTACAAAATTTACTGGATCTGATACTGGGATTCCTGCCGAATTTATTTGCCATGGTTTTACTGCTGGTTGTGGGATTTATATCAGCAGTGCTGGTTAAAAAGATCATAAGTCTTTTCCTCAAGCTGGTGAAATTTGATCATCTGAGTTATCGTCTGGGTTTTTCAAATGCTCTGGAGAAAGCGGGTATCAGAGCTAAACCGACGCAGGTTATCGCAAAATTCAGCTATTGGTTGTTGTTGATTGTTTTTATAATGCTGGCATTGAATGCGCTGAATATCGATGCCTTTGACAGCCTGATTGCACAGTTTTTCCTGTTTCTGCCCAACCTGATCGCGGGCGTGATTCTGTTTTTTGCCGGTTATTTATTGAGCATTTTTCTGGAAAGAACGGTATTGCTCGCCGCTGTGAACGCCGGTGTGCAGTTTGCCAAAATTCTTTCCCGTGGTATTCAGATCCTGGTATTGTTGTTCTTTCTGGCCATCGCCCTGGAGCAGATCGGTATCGGAGAAAATATTGTTACCGCATCATTCGCCATTATTTTTGGCGGCATCGTACTGGCATTGGCACTTGCACTGGGATTAGGGGGGCGTGATCTGGGGAAGGCGTGGCTGGAAAAGCAAATGGGAAAGAAAGAGGCAGCAGGGGAAGATAAAAATATGTGGTCGCATCTTTAATCTTGTTTTTGAAATATGACACCCTTACAACCTGTAGGATCGAGTCGCGTAATTTCAATGTAGGGCACAATTCAAGTGTAGCTGGTATTTAAAATTAAATACCGGCGTAACCGGTTTTATTCAACTACTTCGATCGAATTTATGGCCAGCTGAAACAGGTGAGTGAGGATATATGTGCTGAATGATAAACCTGAACTTTTTGAACGGCGATTAATTATTGAAGAACTGCGCGAATCGTTTTTTCTAATTGCCTGATGGTGAATGGTTTGGACAGAAAATAGTATTTACTTTTATTGGATTTTTCCCCCAGCATCACCCTGGTCTGGGCATATCCCGAACATAAAATTACTTTTATTGATGGCTTCATTGTTTTGATATTATCAGCCAATTCCTCACCGCTTATCGACGGCATAACCACATCACTGATTAATAAATCAATTTTATCTATCAAATCATCGTTTACCACCATATCGAGCGCATGTTCACCATCTTCAGCTTCGAAAACCTGGTATCCCAGTGCTTTTAATGCGCCCGATACCCAGACCCGAACTTCTGTATCATCTTCTACCAGCAGAATTGTCTCATGGTTACGCTTGAAATGTATTTCAGTCTCAAAGACTTTATCCTCCTGTCTTTTTTCTTCGGTCACAGGCCAGTAAACTTCAAATATACTTCCAACCCCGGGTTCACTCTCCACATGGATATAGCCGTTGTTTTGTTTGACAATTCCGTATACTGTTGACAATCCCAGGCCGGTACCTTCACCTTCCTTTTTTGTTGAGTAGAATGGCTCAAATATCTTTTCTCTGATTGATTCTTCGATACCGATTCCAGAATCCTCAACTGCCATGAGGATATATTTTCCCCGATGATTTTCAACCGGAATTTCCTTAAAATATCCATTTAGTTCGGTTTCATCGGTTATGATTTTGATGAACCTGCTCTTTGATTTCCGTTTATCCATTTTGATTGCATGATTGGCATTTACAATCAAATTGACCAGAACCTGCTGAATTTGGGATGGATCGGCTTTTATATTACGCAAATTTTCACCCAGACTTATTTCAAGTTTGATATCTTCTGTTATCAAACGCGAAATCATATTATGTAAGTCATTAATCACCTGATTGATGCTGATCACTTTTGGTTCGATCATCTGCCTTCTGCTGAAGGCGAGTAGATTTCTGATCAATTCCTCCGCGCGTTGACTTCCGATTATAATATGGTTGATCTTTTCGTAGTGTGGATCTGATTCCTTCAGGTCCATAAGCATCAGATCCGCATATCCTCTGATGGTAGTCAAAATATTGTTGAAATCATGTGCTACACCACCGGCGAGTAAACCGATCGATTCCAGTTTTTGTGACTGGGTAAGCTGCTGCTCCAGCTGACGTCTCTCGGTGATATCATGTAATATACCCTGATAGGCGACAATCTCACCTTCTTCATTTCTGACCACGGTAGCGGTTTCCAATACAATCACTTTTTTGCCGTCTTTGCGTTTCAGTGTGAGCTCATAATTCTTCAGGTGTCCTCTGATTTTCAGTGCTTCCTTATAGCGATCCCTGTCGCCAGAATCACAGAACAGATCTTTCTCAATATTCAGCTTTAACACTTCTGCCACTGAGTTATACCCGAATAATTTGACGCCTGCAGTATTGATCTCCAGGAATTTCCCGGCCGGTGTGGAGATGAAAACAACGTCTTCAATTTCTGAAAATAAATTTTTGTATTTTTTTTCTCGCAGCAGTTCATTCTGAGCCTGTTTTCGGCGTTGAAATAATTGTGCGATGATTCCAGTGCTTTTTTCTATCAGATATTCCTGGTCCTGGGTATATTTTTTCTCTTCCCGTACACTATCCACGCCAAGAAATCCGATAACGTTCTCACCATTAGCCAACGGCCACAGAAACATTGATTTTGTTTGCTCGACATCCATGATCAACTTAATCGTGCTGGATTTTGCTGCCACATCAGCAGGGCTGGAAATTTTTATCGGTTTTTTGTTCAGAATTGCACGTACCAGCCAGTGGAAGTCTTCTTTATCAACCTGTTCGTGCTGCCGGATTTTTCCTTTAATTTCCGGCTGATAAAAATAATGGCTGAGCGAAAGACATGTCCGATGGCTCTTGAACAGATAAATATAGCTCCTGTCGGCACCTAAAAAAGTAGCTATTTCTTTCAGCCCTCCGGTAATCTTCTGGTCTATCTCTTCCGGATTTAAACTGAGGAAATTAAATGCCAACGATGACAGGAACTGTTCAATCGCAAGGCGTTGTCTTAATTCGGCCGTCTCAGGTGAATCTGATGCAAAGGAATTTCTGGTTCCTACTGTATCCCGGTTACGTTTCATCCTACCTTTTATTTAATCAAAAACTCATCCCACTTTATTAAAAAGATTCCATAATTATGAAATGCAAATTCAGGATATCATAAATCACCTGCTTAATATCATCTTAATGAAATGATGGTATCCCTCTGCTCGTAAGTGAAGAAAATAAATACCGGAGGCAACCTGTGCACCAGCCTCGTTTGTACCATCCCATTCCATTTGATAAACACCTGCTTCCTTTCTTACGTCCTCGAGCAAACTCTTAACCTTTTGGCCCACCACATTATAAAGACGCATCGTTACCATACTGGCTTCCGGCAGACTGAATTTTATATTGGTTTTTGGATTAAAGGGATTCGGGAAATTTTGTTCCAGCTGATAGGTAACTGGTTTTTGATTAAAATTTAATTTTGCACCCTCAACAAATTCCAGTGTCCCGACTATTAATTTAAAACGTGCAGGTTTATTCGCTACCCGGATAGTTTTCTGTGTGTAGTAGATACCCTGTTCCTCGGAAACCACGATCCACTCATATGTATCTGGCAGGTTCTCCTGGCGAAAGGTGATATTTATCTGTTCAGTGATATTACCGTACACTCCGAACTCGAATGTGTACTGACCGATGCCGGGCTCCCGGTAATCCGTGGAATATTTTATGGTTGAATTTTCCGGCGCCAGGTATACTGATATATACTCACCGATTGGCAAAGGCTCCGGATGATCATAGGAATCGATTTCGGAAGTGGCTTGTCTCCTGGCACCTGCATAATTATACAGGTCCCTGGCCCCGTTGGATTCGGCTGAAATCTGAATGCGCCATCCATCGAAATTCTGGAGATCAGCCAAGGCCGTCGTTTTTGTCATAACATTAGCCTCGCGCGCTGGTATTGAGAGGATGGTATCACCGGGGGCCATTACCGCATAACCTTTAAAAGGTTCCAGAAGAGAAACGAATGGCCAGTCAGAACCGTCATAATATCGCAGGGCCAGGTCCGTACTGACCAGATTCCAGTCGATTGGAAACGCAAAAGGCGATGCGATCAGATTCCACCCTGCCTGCAGCGGCAGGTCGAAATTTTGATCGGTGACCGCCGACCGGGCATTTACGATATTGAGACTGCGGGGCTCTTTGGTGATCAACCACATGGCCTTTCCCGGCGGCAGCGGTTTATCCATCTTCGGAACTTCCGCATAAGCTGCCCCATCGGGCAGATCGTATACCCGGTATCTGGTATTGTCGTAGGATCCCAGATCATCTCCGAACAGGGTGCTCAACAACTGTCCGTCGGTCACCAGCGGAACCGATATCAGCTGATAGATCTCCATGCGGGTCTGCCACGGGAAATCCATTTCAGGCACGGAAACCTGCACCGAAGCCGGCAGACCACTGCCCGCTTCCGGGAAATAGGTTGCGGCCGTTGCGTGCAACACATGGACATAGTATTCAACACCCCGCTCTGTAACCAGTGATGCATCTATACCGGCGGTAAAGTTTGTTCCCTGAGGGGCGAGACGCAGCCGGGTAAAGTCGGTACCGCCGCCCGGACGTACATAGACAAAGGCGGAATCCACATATTGGGAGCCGTTTATTTGAAAGCCGATGGTGGCCGGCTGACCACGGGTGAAGGGATTGCTGGAAATTGCATCATTAAAACTGACCGAAACCGCACTGGAAAGATAACCTTCGCCGGAGAGGGCAATCGTCGCGACCGGTTCTTCCGGATCATTGCTTCTGATATCCAGACCAGCCAGGTAAGTACCGGGTTGCCCGGGATTGAACCTGACGGTGATGGTCGCCGAGTCGTCGGGTTGCACACGGAGATCTTCAGCGACGTTTTCTATTGCGAATGCCGCCGCCTGGCTGCCGGTGATCGAGAGGCTGTCCCGCGGGATCAACAGCGTTCCTATCCCCGAATTATGGATGCGGAGGATAGCCGCTGAATCGGAACCCAATGCGATCAGACCGAAATCGATGGCCATAGCTGACAACACGATACGGGGGGCAATACCCGTGCCATTCAAGAGAACAGTGGCATTTTTGCGCATCGGGTCACTTGACCGGATGAGCAGAGAATCGGTGACCGCCCCGGTTCTGAGCGGCGCAAAGCCGATCTGCAGGGTCAGCGCACTATCAGGTGCGATGGAAACCGGAAGATCCGGAACGGCACCGATCAGTTCAAATGCCGCACTGTCTGAAGCCGCACCGGCGATTTGCAGGCTGTCGATTGTCAGCATATCATCACCGCTATTATGGAGGGTGACTCCCTGCACGCCCTGCTTGCCCAGAACGACCTGTTCAAAATCCAGTTCCGTGTCCGAAATGATCAGCGCCCCGACGATGCCAATGCCGTGCAGGGTGACACTGGTATCCCGGTTGAACGGATTATTATACCGGATGGTGAGCTGCCCCTCCGCGGCACCAGCTCTTACCGGAGCAAAACCGATCTGAATCGTTGCACTGCTGTCGGGCGCAATGGTCAGTGGCAGATCGGGAAGCGGATCGACGAGTTCAAAGGCGATGCTATCCAGGTGCTGGCCGGTAATATTCAGGCTGTCAAGGATCAGATAATCGGTGCCGCTGTTGCCGATCGTCAGGTCCTGCACCGACCGGGCGCTGAGGGAAACTTCGTGGAAATCCAGGCTCGTTGACGACAGGGTGAGGGTACCGGCAATACCCGTACCGGTCAGGCTGATAGTAGTATCTTTACTGAACGGATCGCTGTATAGGATGGTGAGCTGGGCCACTGCGACACCTGTTTTTACCGGGGTAAAACCGACCTGGATGGTCAGGCTGCTGTCCGGGGCGATCTTCAACGGCAGATCATCCGCCAGTGGATTGATAAGTTCAAAGGCAATGCTGTCGGGAGGCTGGCCGGAAATGTCGAGATTGTCGATCAAAAGGTCATCTCTGCCAAGGTTGCTGAGGATCAGGTTCAGTAAGGATTGTTCATCGAGGGCGGTTCCAGGGAAGTTCAGTTCAGTTTCCGACAGGGTCAGCAAACCGGCAACACCGGTTCCACTCATGCTGACATGGGCATCTTTTACGAACGGATCGCGGTAACCGATGACGAGCTGGGCTGCTATATCACCCGGACGCAGCGGCGCGAAACCGACCCGCACGGTCAAACTGCCGTCCGGTACGATGGCTGCAGGAAGAGCGGGGAGGGTCCCGGTCAGTTCGAAAACGATGCTGTCGGGATCCTGGCCGGTAATATTCAGGCTGTCAATGATCAGGTTATCCGCGCCACTGTTGCCGATCGTCAGTTCCAGCACAGCCAGGGAATCGAGCCCGACCTCATTGAAGTTCAGCCTCACCGGGGAAAGCGTCAGGGCACCGGCAATACCTGTACCGCTTAAAGGAACGGCTGGTTCGGGGTTGAACGGATCGTTGGAACTGATCTGCAGCGTTCCGGTCGAATTTACTGCCGCGAGCGGGGTGAACCGCACCGATACCTGCCTGCTGCTGCCCGGATTGATCGTCAGAGGAAGCGGAGGCGGAGCAGGGCTGAATGAGAATACGATGTTGTCGGGATCCTGGCCGGTAATGTTCAGACCGTCGATGACCAGGCTGCGGTTGCCCGTATTGCTGATCGTCAGAGCGGCGATCGTATCGGAAAACACCGATATCATGCCGAATGAGAGAGAATCCCGGTCCAGCTGTATCACCGGGCCGATCCCCTGGGCGGATACCGGGACGGTGACCCGGCTGCGCAGCGGATCGTTGCTCATGATGATCAGCGAATCCTTATAGGTTGCCGGCTGAGCGGGTGTAAATCGCACACTGATGCCGTTCGATAACGAACCCGGGGCGATAAGCAGCGACGTAATATTCAGCGTAAAGGCCGGATCGCCGGGCGGCGTCATGTTCAGGCGCAGGGTATCACTGCCCGTATTCCGGATCGGCAGTACGAGCGAACGCGAATTTCCCATTGCCACCGAGCCGAAGTCAAGTTCCGGCAGCAATATATTCATCTTTGCCACAATGCCTTGCCCCTCCAGGGGCAGAAACACCCTGCCGTGCGAGAGGGTATGCATGACCGCGGTGGCCTCGAACAGCATATCCCGGTCCGGGGTGAAGAACCCTCCCAAAGTAAGACTGTCGGAAAACGGTATGACGAAAGTTTGCTTATCCAGTGAAAATACACCGAAATCATCCCCCAGAATATCGGTCTGTGATACGGCAATCCCGGTATTCCGGTAGTTATACATTTTGGCCGAAACCGCTGCAGTGCTGTCCTGGGTTACTTTTCCAAATGAGACAGTTGTCGGTTTGATATAAATGGGCGGATACCATTCGTTGGCCTCCGGGCCGCCATAGGCCCCCATATCGTTCCGGGCGGTGCCCAGGGATGGCGGGAAATACCGGTCATTATAGAGCGCGGCCGGATCACCGGCATCCACGCAGGGAGATTGGGGCATCAGCATATAGGAATACTTGTTTTCAAAAGCGGGCTGGCTGTTGATATTTCCTGTCCCGGGGAATACCGGTGTGCCCTGGACATCGGTGTATGTAACGTTGGGGATGCGGTCCACGGCAAAGATCTGGGAGGCATTATCATAGACGATGGAATTTTTTACGGTAAGCGTTCCCTTCTGGCAACTGAGTCCGATATTGCCGTTGCCGGCGATTACCGCATTCAGCAGGGTGATGGCATCGGCGCCGTTGGTTGAGAGAATCCCGTTCAGGGTATTGCCGGCAATAATTGAATTTGAGGCGCTGATCTGCGAAACATCCAAATACACCCCGTTGATCGTATTGCTGCGGATGACACAATGCTTTATTTCTATACTTGTGTCCTTCAGCCGGATTCCGTTGCCGACATTATTCACGATCAGGCAGTTGGCGATCGCCGGATGGACCTGTTCGATCAAAATCCCCTGGTTAACCGCCCCCTCGATACGGCAGTAAGCAAGGGATGATGCAACGGAGGTGTTCTTGAATTTTATCCCCTCCCAGTTGTTGGGATTGGTTGGGGCAGGCCGGAAATAGATCGAATCGCTGAAAAATCCCTGCGCCTGCAGAATTCCTTCCACTTCAAATTTATATTTATTCGAAAACAAGACGACCACCCCGGGTTCAATGACCAGATCTTCGATTTTGAGATCGCCATTCACAATATAGGGGGAGTTTGCCGCAGTCCAGGTTTGACCATCGATCGTTCCCTGGGGGATCGGGGTGTCGGCAAGCAAAAAATTTGCGTATAGGAGAGATGATATTATGGTAATTCTCATTTTCATAAAAGGATACCTCGGATTCAGGGTAACGGAGGAGGTGCCGGGAGCGGCTGGCTGGAATTGTTATTTGATTCGCCACCGGATCCGGTCGTTACCAGAACAATGACGGCGGCAGCTGCTGCACCTCCGGCCCCGATCCATATCCACGGAGTAATCCCTGCTTTCTCCTGCGCTGCCTCAATAGTTGCCCGCTCCACTCTGACTTCATTTACAAGCTTGACAAAGCCGGGAGATTCCTCTTCAATTGTTGGTTGATAATCCGGATTGATTTGCAACAGCAATCGAACATTTTGTTTGGCTGACTGTATCTCTTGCTTCACCAGGTAACATCGTGCCAGAATTTTATGGGCACGAATGCTCTCATCGTTATTTAAGGAGGTTGTTTCAAGACATTGACGTACAAGGATAATCGACTTGTCGAGTTCACCGTTATAATAGTGTTCTTCAGCCTGATCCAATCTGGCTTTGCATGATTGCTCATTGCCAGGAGTTGATATAGCTGCGGCATTCCTTATCTGAAAATGCAGTAGCAGGAAGGATAGTAACAAAAGCACCCGACGGGACCTAATTGTGCGTTTTATGTTGATCATTGGCTGCAATCCTGTTTAATCCTTTCAATTTTAAAATCAACCGGTGTAACATCTGCTACATTAGGTAATTCAGCTACTGATCTTTTCCCTTTAATTTATAGACCAGCGTATTCTCATTATCGCTGTCTATTAGTATTTCTTTAACACCACCATCGAGGCCGTACCCGTCTTTTTTTACCTCTACCCTGTGCATCCCGATCCGAACCGATAAAACGCCGGGAGTAAACCGGCCGGTTTGTTTTCCATCAATGAATATTTCAGCGCTGATAGATGTATCATTTTCGTCGGTGGCTTTTATCAGTACAGGGATTTCCCGGGTAAAATTGACCAATATATCAATATCCTCATCCGCGCTGATTTGTACGGTTTTCCGCCATATCCCGAACGTCGGATGTTCGATCTTAATATCATGGCTTTCGGCGGGCAGTTTTACGGTATATTTGACATCTGAGGATTGTTTATGTAATTGATCGTCTATATAGATCGATCCCCATGGTCTGACCTGAATATTCAGATTTCCTTCTTTCCGCACTAGTCTTGCATTTAATGCCGTAATCTCATTATGCTGTATTTCCACAGATTGCTGGTGAGATTTGTAACCCGGACTGGTCACTTCGACCAGATACTTTCCTGCCGGAAGGCTGTCTATTTTCACTTCCGGCAGATCCTGGCTGTTCATTTTTTTACCATTAAGGTAAACCTTTGCTGACGGCGGATCTTTGGTAACACTCAATTCTCCAGTGTACCGCGCCATTTGTGCGGTAATTCTCTGATTTTTACCCGCTTCAAGATGGATATCCCGCAGGTATGTCTCATAACCTTCCTGACGAATATCAATGTGGTGGGTTCCCGGGGTAATCTTTGATAATTGCAGCGGAGTTCTGCCTTTAAACGTTCCGTTCAGCCATACCTCCGAGCCGGATGGATCCGACTGAATGGACACTTCGGCCAGCGACGGCGAAGCAACCACCTGCTTTCCCGGGGGAGTGGTTGGTTCCTGCACCGGCGGTTGTTCTCTCTGCAGGGCATGCAGGGTAAATGCAATTCCAAGATCTTCATTTTCTGTTAAAGAAATGGTCGTGTCGACTGAACCGTACTGATCCTTACTGATTTGCAGGGAGTATTGGCCTGGCAATAAAGCGTATTCTGTTAAGGGAGTCTGACCGATCGTATCGCCACTCAGGATAACCCAGGAAGCTTCAGGTTTACTGGAAATGGTCAAACGCGACTGTGTCTTCACTACCGGAATTTGGATGTCCGAAGATAAAGAATCAGAGAAAATCCCGCTTTTGAAAATGGCCAGAGTTATGGTAGCTAAAACTGCTAATACTCCGGCAATCTTAAGATACGGATACTTGTGCAGCTTAAGTGCCGGTTCTGGTGACTTTACAGGTGAAGGAACGGCTGATATTTTAGCCGGTTTGACCGGATTCAGAAGCGGATCTTTGGTATGCGTGACCTTTTCTTCCGCTTTTGTTTCAGAGATCTCCATCTCTGCTTCGAAATCTGAAATGGCCTTCATCATTGCATCGGCAGTCTGATACCGATCATCCGGATTTTTGCTGATCGATCTCATGACGATCACTTCCAGCCCGGCGGGAATCGCGGGATTTATGGACCGTGGTTTTTCAAATTCTTGTCGGACAATCGATTCACGTATTTCAAAATCCGACTTAATATTTTGGAACGGGACAATACTTGTCAGCATTTCATAGAGTGTCATCCCGACAGAGTAGAGATCGCTGCGGGCATCAATAAATGAAGAGCCTTTTACATGTTCGGGTGACATATAAAACAGCGTTCCACCGCTGGTAACCGTAATGGTATTGGTGCTTTGAGTCTGATCCTTGGCCAGTCCGAAATCGGTAATTTTAACGAAACCTTTATCATTGAGCATAATATTATTCGGTTTGATATCACGGTGGATGATGCCCGCTTCATGGGCGTGCCCGACTGCGCTGAGCACCTGTTTGATAATGCGCAGCGCTTCGGTCCAGTGGAAGGCACCGTCTTTCAAGATCTTTTCTGTCAGGGTGGTGCCATCGACATACTCCATTACAATAAACCACTGGTCGTCAGCAGTACGCAAATCATATATACGAACAATATTGGGATCTTCGAATTTGGCAAGCGACTTTGCTTCAGTTTGGAATCGTTTGATGAAATGTTCATTCATAGCCAGACCCGGGGCAATAATTTTTATGGCAAATACCTTGTCCAGCTTAATGTGAATTGCTTTAAAGACAACCCCCATGCCACCGACTCCCAGCCTTTCCAGGATCCGGTAATTATCCAGTACTTTTCCAATAAAAGAAGAGGACATATAAATTTCTTTTCCTGACCTTATTAATTATTAAAAATCCTCTTTCTACATATATCGTCAAAAAAATATACAAGTTTATCACCCAGGAAGCATTTTAATATAAACCATTTTGGCTGGCTATATCCTGAAAGCAGGGGTAAAATTACATAAAAAGTATGATTCCCGAACACTGAGAGGAAATTAACCGGATGTGCTTGACATGACGACGGGTAGGAGGGATACGCTTTTCAAATGCCTTGTCAGACAAAGAATTTTTTACTCATTCGGCTTGCTAATGTTCTGGAGACGTGGGATCCGATCATCCCCTGATTCCAGCCAGAGGAGTGAGGTTGATTAAATCTCAAGTAAATTCGGCAGCGTGCAGACATGTCCGATTATAACCGCGATTATGTAGAACGCGTCCGGTATGAATATCGAAGCGTTGCAATGGATTCAGAATCAGGCAGTGAAGTCAGGTTTTAGCCATCACCCCCATAACAGACGTGTGCAGTTCATGACGCGGCTTGCCTGTCGTTCTTCAGGTATTGTGCCGATCATTTTACGGAATTCGCTGGGGGCGATATTAAGCCGTTTTTTAAAGGCAGTCCGGAATGACCGGGAATTGGCGTAGCCTACTTTTTCGGCGATCTCGATTATTTTCATGTCGAACAGCAAAAGATGCAGGGAATATTGCAGGCGCATGTTTTCGATCAGATCTTTTGGCAGCAGGCCGTAAATGCGGATAATTATCTCGCGCAGGGTGGCAGGATTGGTGCGCAGGTAATCGCACAGCCGGGTGACGTTGAAATTTTCATCCTCGTAGTTGCGGCGGATAGTGGAATCGATCAATTGCCGTACTTTATCGGAACTGAAGGTGCTTTTCATGGCTGCCTGCAGGTTGAACCTTGAAAAGAAAGAATCAATTTTAAAAACTATTGGTTTTTCAGAAAGTTTGTTGCGTTATAACCGGATTCAGTATTAAAAAATGAACGGGAGTCTGAGAATAGCGCGTGATTATTGACAACAGGGAATCTATTATTGTGAATTAATAGATGTCAAGTAAAAAGTATATTTTATTTTGTTTTTAATTATGTAGTATAATATAAAATAATACAGTAATATTTATAAATAAATAAAATTAACCGACTGTTTATTTCAGGAACATCCGTGTAATAATGCATAATATTATATAAAATTATGCAATATCCTTTCTTATTTTCCGCTCTTTTTTGCCCTTGTTATTGCACAATCAAACGCATAATATATAATGTTTATTTTCCAGGTCACCTATTTTTCCTGCAGTACAAAATACTCCTTGGCAGACCAGGTTACAGACTGATGCGAACACAGTGGAATTTTATTATCAGGATTAAAAGACCGCAATTAAAGAACAGGCATCATTAATATACGATGCCGGAACTATTTTATTTAAAAGATTTGTTGTAAGGGAAAATAGTAAAATCATGCCATGTTCACATCAGGGGGACAAGAACATGCAGACCATTTACTGCCTTCCGGAAAATTTTATCAAACCGCGCATCTTCCCGGGACAGGATAAACAGGATGAGATTCGCGTGCAAGCCATCAAAATGGATGAGCTGTTTTCCGGAAAACTTAAATTCCCTTTGCATGCGGCATTTATTTTCAACCTGGATAAAATCAAACTGGAAAATTACACGTTCTGGACAAATTACCGGAAATATTTCCCTTACGGTGCTTCACTCGGCATTACGTCTGAAAAAATTGCTGATGACCATGTACAACTATGCTCCCTGTTCGGAATTGATGAGGTGATTAATATTGATTCTGATATTGATAAAACCTTATGCCATTTATGTGAAAAGGTACAATTTATCGCGCAGGTCAAGAAAGTACACTATGATCTGACAAAAAAATTAAAAATGCGGTTTATTGTCGGGAAAACCCATACTATCAGGGAACTTGTATCCAGAATACCGGTCTATGCCAATTCCAATTCGACCATCATGATTCTGGGTGAGACCGGCACCGGCAAGGAACTGTTTGCCCGGGCGTTTCACTATCTGGGCAGGCGGGCCGGCAAACCGTTTATCACGGTCGACTGCAGCACGCTGCCTGAATCCCTGGCGGAAAATGAGCTGTTCGGCCATGTCAAAGGTTCCTATACCCATGCCCAGAATTCGCAGCGGGGGTTGCTGGCCGAGGCCGATGAAGGAACGGTATTCTTCGATGAAATCGAATCCTTGCCCTACCATATTCAGTCAAAATTATTGCGTTTTATTCAGGAGCGTGAATATAAACCGGTGGGCGGCAACCGGTACACAAAAGTGGATGTTCGTTTGATCACCGCCAGCAATGAAGATCTGGCACGGCTGGTGAAAGAGGGCAAGTTCAGAAGAGACCTGTTCCACCGCCTGAATGTGGCCCCGATACATCTGCCGGCGCTCCGGGACCGGCGCGAGGATATTCCGATCCTCAGCGATTTTTTCCTCAGGAAATTCAGTAATAATCAGATCAATTTCGACAGCCTGCCGCAAAACATCATCAATAAATGGCTTGAATATAGCTGGCCGGGTAATATCCGCGAGCTGGAGAATCGGGTTCAGCAATTCCTGTTAAAAAGCCCTGAAAATCCGGTATCTTATTTGCCGGTGCAGGAAAAAGAGCATGACCCGGAGGATCAGGGGGCATCCTTCGAGCCGTTGCATGAGTACAGAAGCAGGATACTGGCCAGATATGAGAGTTCTTATCTGCGCGCTCTGTTGAAGCACACGCGGGGCAATATCAGTCAGGCAGCCCGCATCGCCTGCATGAACCGTAAAAACCTGAGTTTATTATTAAAGAAATACGGCATCAGGTAAGCTGTTTGTTGAAATGTATTGTCTTAACTTGGTTTTTAACATTAATAGTCAATATTATGGCATTTAGTTGTCATCCCGCCTTGGCGGGATCTTCCTGGTTCTAAATTCGGACACGGCAACAAGGAAGACCCCGCCCATGCGGAGTGACATATTAGATTTTTATATTTTTATATCAATTATGTAAACACATAGTCAAGACAGGATAGATCAGGGATCAGGAATTAGAGATTATTCCGGAAAGATCCACTGATTATCGTTTTCTCTCACTTTTTATAATATTCGATGTCTAAATTCCGATTGCTTTTTACCACTTATTAGCCGTCTGTATTTTTATGCTGATTTTTAACCTATACTGCACATCTGACATGCGGTTCAATTGAGGCATAGGCACCCCATCTGTTACCTGAACACCTCAGATTTGTATTTTTTCTCTTTTTAGATGTGATGCTGGCACCCCGCTCTGAAGACATCTCAATACCTGTATAACTTATTGATAATATGTAATCTGTGTTATCGTTAGGCTCCGGAAACGATGAATGGTATGATGTTTGGACTAAATTATTCGGGAATGGAGATCATCGTGCATGCATCAGAGGAAGATATCATAGCTGTCGCTCAGTCTATCATTGAATATGTAAAGGAAAATCCCGACGCCAAGGATACGGCAGAAGGTATCGCCAAATGGTGGGTGCAGGAAGATCAGGCGATAGTCGAGCGGGCACTGGAATATCTGGTCCTGCGTAAACAGGTGCTGCGCTATGATGCACAGACCTGCCTGTATTCACGGTAATAAGTTTGATATTTAAGATCTGATCCAGCCTCGGTTCCTGATCAGAAAATTTCTCTTACTCATCATTAACCGAGCTGTAAGTTACTTGGCGGAGCTATGCATACAGCCTCAAGAATTTTGTCTATCATTATTTATTCAGCAATCATAACAATAACAATATACATTAAATGTTCAGAGTATTATGTTTTTACCTGGTGTATAGAATTTTATATAAAGCATTCGATGCATAATTAACATTAAGGAAGCGAAACCAAGAATCCTGATGATTTTATTTTGTCCGGATTATTCCTTCTGGAAGTTTTTTCAGGATGAAAATTTACAGCTAATCAGCTTTACTATAATGAAACTTATCCTCCTTAAGGGGATCCTGCCATTAATACGTTCCGTGCATTTCCCGTTCTTATGCTTTTTTGTTTTGAATAATTCGGTGTCATCACCACCCAATTTTTTTTATTACCAAACGACAATTTGCAACCTGATCGATCTTGAACAGATCTTTAGAGAAAAAATCGATGATGATTTATTCAAATTGCCACGAACATCTTTTAGATGAACTGCGCTGGCTGAACCGTCTGATTGCCGCCCATGTTTTGCGGCTGCGACGGGTGAATTTTTACGAAGGTGTCAGGGATTTTCGCAACTTTTTTGTGGATGATGCGGAAATCGACGTTTTGCTCAACGCCGGTATCTTTGAGGATAGCGAGCATGCTGACGGTCAGAAGCATGAAGAGCAAGTCAAAAGCCTGCTGAGCCAGGCCGAACAAATTCGCACTGAAATTAACAGGAAAGCTGAAAAGACTTTAAAGCAGGGGATGGAATTGCCCCTGAATGAGCTGGCCAAACGCTTTGGTCTCAGTGATTTTGAACTGCAGTTCCTGGTGATATGTCTAGCTCCGCAAATCGATGCTCGCTACGAAAAACTGTACGCCTATGTCCAGGATAACATCGCCAGGAAGTTCCCGAGTGTTGATTTAATTCTCAGTCTATTAGGGCATAATGCCGCAGAACGATTGCACCTGCTACCATATTTCCAAAGGTCTTCGCCGCTCTTGCATTATGGCCTTTTGGAATATCAAGAGGATAGCACCGGTACATCAGCCGCTCAACATTTTCTGCGGGCAGATGGCCGGATCGTTCACTATTTACTGGGCATTCAGGCACCCGATCACCGCTTACGCCCCTATCTGCGATTCTTACCGCCGATCAGCTGGCAGGCAGTTGTCATTGAGGATCAATTTCAGAAACGTCTGCAGACGCTGTTTCGGGATATCATATCGGATCAAAATAGACTGCGGCCGACATTGTGTTTACATGGTCGTAACGGGGTTGGCAAAAAAACAATTGCCCAGGCACTGTGCAGCGAAGCCGGCATTGCCCTGGCAGCAGTAGATATTCAAAAACTACAACGCAAGCCGGAGAAGTTTAGCGAGAATCTGCGCCTGATCCTGCGCGAGGGGATACTTCAGCCTTGTGCTATTTACTTTGAACTTCCGAATGCTTCTGATCATAACGGGCAGGATGCCGACACATATTTAAGCGACCTTGCCCTTGAAATTATGGATTTGGGATGGCTTGTCATCTTCGGAAGTGAGCATCCTCCGCCCGGTTTGCTGTCGGATATGCTGAATATTATTGAGACAGAAATTCCTTCCCCAAATTACCAGGCTCAGAAGAATATCTGGAAATTACACCTGAACGGCCAGTTGAGTAAAAAGGAACTGTCCAATCTGGATCTATTGACCGCCAGTTTTGACCTCACCGGAGGCCAGATTGCCCGGGCGGTGCGGCAGGCAGAACAGCAAGCGCGGATACTCCATTCCGCAAAACGCAAATTAACGCTCGCCGAACTAATAAAAGCTAGTCGCCAGCAATCCCAGACGACGCTGGAGAAACTTGCCTTAAAAATGGAACCCCATTATACCTGGGAAGATATTGTACTGCCGGAAGACGCTCTCGCCCAGTTGCGGGAAATCTGCCAGTGGGTGACTCACCGAAACAAAGTTCTTGGAGAATGGGGATTTGAGAAAAAGCTCTCCCAGGGAAAGGGCATCAACGTGCTGTTTGCGGGACCTACTGGTACCGGAAAGACCATGGCAGCGGAGATTATTGCCAGCGAATTGCGGGTAGATCTTTACAAGATCGATCTATCCGGCGTGGTGAGCAAATATATTGGTGAAACGGAAAAAAATCTTGACCGCATTTTCACAGCTGCTGAACACGCTAATGCCATTTTGTTTTTTGATGAAGCGGACGCTTTGTTTGGCAAGCGTTCCGAGGTGCGCGACTCCCACGACCGGTATGCCAATATTGAAATCTCCTATCTGCTGCAGAAGATGGAACAGTATGAAGGGATAACTATTCTGGCTACTAATCTACGCCAGAATCTGGATGAAGCATTCACTCGTCGCCTTGCATTTACTGTACATTTTCCATTTCCTGATGCACAAAACCGCTTTGATATATGGAAGAAAATATGGCCAAAACAAACACCGCTTGCTAAAGATATTGAATTTGAAAACCTGGCAAACGGATACAAGTTTAGCGGTGGTAACATAAAAAACATAGCATTAGCCGCAGCGTTTTTAGCTGCTGAGAATAATAGTGAAGTGAACATGATGACTATTCATAAAGCTCTCAAAAGGGAATATCAGAAGATGGGCAAACTTGTAGAGGATTTAGAGATTAGCAATGAAACTATAAAATGAATAGTTCATGAATAAACAAAGAGAAAATACACCTGAACAAAATGATATAACCCAAATACTCGAAATTTACAAAACGTATCTACAAATGGTGGATAAGATATCTGATCGCCGCCAAACAGCAAATTCATTTTATCTCACAATAAATACTGTAATTGTTGGACTCATTTCTTATCTATCTCTTGGAACTGATATGAAAAATGTTGATCCATATTATATCCCGATAAGCATTGCTGGAATGGTAATTTGTTATCATTGGTACCGCTTGATAAGATTGTATAGTGATCTTAATTCTGGAAAATTCAAGGTAGTTCATGAAATTGAAAAGTTGTTACCTGTATCGCCCTATGATGATGAATGGGATAAACTCGGTCGAGGGAAAGACAAATCATTATATCTCCCGTTTACACACATTGAGATGCGAATCCCCTGGATATTTTTGATGCTTCATTTTATTGTTTTTGCTAATAGTATAACTGGATTGGTTGTCTATTTAATGTTCAATAACTTTAAATAATTTATGATTTAACAGATTCCAAAAATGTTAGTTATGATAATAATTAACGCTAGGGAGTCTATATATGTATGATGCATTCATTTCATATAACAGTTCTGATAATAAATTTGTAAAAATTTTAGCGGGTGTTTTAGAAAAATACAAACCGCCACGATCGTTTAAGCACAGGCATAGGAAACACTTAGCCATTTTCTACTATGAGGGGAAAATGACCTTGACTGAATTGAACAAGGCGATTAGAAAACACCTGTCTGACTCTGCAAAACTGATCGTGATATGTTCCCCCAGCGCAAAAGAAAGCGAATTCGTCAATAAGGAAATCGAGATTTTTGCGGAAGAAAATGATACTCAAAATATTATCCCAGTACTTGTTGAAGGACTCCCTGATAATGAGGTTCGTACAAAAGAAGATGAAAATAAAAAGGCTTTTCCCGAAGGGTTGTTGAAAGTATCAGAGGTTCCTCTCGCCAAAGACTATCGTCATTTCCGGCCAGGTCGCGACAAAGTGAACAAAGGAAAATTCAAGGTAGAATGGTATAAATTACTGGCGGATATTCTTGACAAATCGGTAGATATCGTAACACGGATTGAAGAAAGAAGACTAAGAATCAGGATTCTATCACGTGCCACCGTTTCTGTTATGATTTTAGCTCTCATCTGGTTGGGAATTGTCATTATAACAGAAAATGCTGCCAATAGACTGGCGGCCCAGGCAAAGCACCTGCTATCGACAAATCCAACTCAAGCCATGTGGATGGCAGCAGAGGCAAAGAGAGTTAGTCCTGATAATCAAAGTGCCAACCAGGTTTTTCATGATATCGTCAGCAATCGCCAAAAAAGACCTTTTTATCAATGTGTGTTGAACGAAGAACTTGGCGGAATTCAATCTGCCAACTTTTCTTCTGACGAATCCTTGATCCTGACCACATCTAACAATGGGCTGGTGCGAGTATGGGCTCATGATGGCGAGTTAATCAGCACAATTGAAGTTGATAACGATATTGTGCTGAATGCAAAGTTTTCTAAGGATAATAAATACATTATAGCTTCGGGAATAAATGGCACAGCAACCCTTTGGTCATTAGATGGGATATTGGAGAAAACATTCAAATGTCATGATTATCCAATTGAAATGATATATTTTACAAAAGATAATACTGTCATTTTCGGCAGCTATTTAGCTGGTAGTGTTCAGCGGTGGGATCTTGACGGACAACTAATAAATGAACAAAGAATACCATTTAAACTATTTGAGGGGCTGGATGATAGCAAAATTCAAATAACTGATTTTACATTTCAGCGAAGTTACACAATTGGGAACAGAACATTTGAATCTTCAGAATTGACCGAAGCTATATTAGCTATAGATATAGAAGGTAACTATGCTATTACAAAGGATCATACAAATAATGCACATCTTTGGACCTGGAACGATAAATTAGAATCTTTAAAAATTGATCCATCACATTTAGCCAATAGAAGAACTGTGAGTTTTTCATATGATTCACAATATTTTTTGACAGCTGGATTTAATGTTGTAAAAGTATTTTCCATTGATGGAGAAAATATTCTTTCAGTTGAAAGCCCTGAAGGTGATGCAGTAACGGCAACTGCATTTTCAGCTGATGGCCGTTTTTTTGCCGCTGCAATGGAACCAACCCATACAATTTATGTTTGGAATTTGGCCGGTGAGTTACTGGCTTCTTTAGATGGTCATATATCCCTCGTAAATAGTATCCAATTCTCTACTGATAATAACATTTTATTAAGTGCCGGTAGTGATTCACAGGCCTTAATCTGGCGTTTACAAGATGGGGAACAAAAGATTTTCCAAAACAATGGAGAGGTAAATTACTCGGTCTTTTCCCCGGATGGAGAATTTATTTTAACGAGCAGTGATGAGCGCGAACTTACGCTTTGGGACACCAATGGTGTTCCAGCTGTCACTTGGAGTTTGGACTGGATTGTCGCGAGCTCTGGCACAATCTCTCCCGATAGTAGATGGTTAGCAGCTGGTCTTTGGGATGGAACAATTTGGGTTAAGGAGTTATTTGGAGGTACTTCAAATCGATTTCAAGCCCATTCTGAGATGGTACCAAGTGTTAAATATTCTCCTGATGGTCAATATCTCTTAAGTGTTGGTGCAGATGCAATCTGTGGGCTATGGTCAGTACCGGAAGGGTATCGCAAATGGTCTTATACGGTGCCAAATGGAATTGCTTGCGCAACCATAAGCAAGGAAGGAAATATACTTGTTGGTACGTTCGATGGGAGAGTTCATGTGTTAGATCTGAATTGTAACTTCATTAACGAATTAAAAGCGCATCAAAATAATAAATATATTAGTGTAGTCGAGTGCTCCCCAAGTAATGAATTTATATTAACTGCAGGAGCGGAAAACAAGGTTAAGTTATGGGATTGGAACGGTAATTTGATATATTTCTTCGATGAGTTTAACAGTGCAATTACAAGTGCAACGTTTTCTCCTGATGGCCAATATGTTGTGGCGGGCAGCAAGGATGGGATGATAAAAGTCTGGACGATTGACGGTAGATTGATCCAAACTTTTGATCAACATAAAGGATGGATCAAATCTATCGCGTTTTCACCGGATAGCAAGTATGTGCTATCTACCGGAGAAGACGATGGGCAAGCCATCCTTTGGCCTGCGGTAGTAAATGAAGAAACACTTTTGCGAAGCGGGCAGATAGCTAAACCAGATTTGGCATTACTGGAGTCAGAGATCGGCCCTATCGAGAAAGCCATAATTTTTGTAAGAAATGTTATTTACTAGAATTGAATTCCCCTGGCAAAATGTCTATTTGAAAGTGTTCAAAATGACGCGACTGTGAATAGTTAAAACCATTAAATGAATTAAGAATGAGCGAAACAACACTCGCAAAAACCGAAAAGCAAAAAACCAACACCCAGGAGCGAGGTGGCTTTAACGGGAAAAACAAGCAACCAATCCTTTTTAGCCCAACAGCAGAAATAATGCACCTGCAAAACACATTTGGAAACCGCGCGGTGGGGCAAGTACTGCAAGCCAAGTTGAAAATTAACCAACCCGGCGACAAATACGAACGGGAAGCCGACCGCATTGCGGAAATGGTGATGCGCATGCCGGAGCCACAACTGCAAAATGATAAAGATAATGAGGGTAAACCACTTGCCTCAAAAATAACGCTGCTGGCGCAGCGCAGTGAAAACAATGGCGTTGGCTCGGAGGTTACACCACAGATTAAAGACAAGATTAATGGATTGAACGGCGGTGGACAGCCCTTGCCGGAAACTACGCGCCACTTTTTTGAAAAGCGCTTTGGAGCAAACTTCAGCGATGTACGCGTACATACGGAAAGCACCGCAGCCAGCCTAGCGAATTTAATCGATGCTAAAGCATTTACCTTTGGGCGAAATATTGTGTTTAGCAATGGACACTATGGAACAGAAAACAAATATGGTAAAAACCTGCTGGCGCATGAGTTGACGCATGTGCTGCAGCAAAAAAATACACTACCAACTACTATTCGACGTCAGTCGCTTTCCAATTTTTCCCATCAGCAACGTGGAAACATCAAGGTTGTTGAGGATAAAAGAACACCGTCAAAAAATTATGCTCAATATTTTAGCGGTAAAGATAGTATAACTCTTTCTGCAACGGTTTCGATCTCATATGATAGCAAAATCCCAAAGGGAATGCATATGGGTCTTAAAAGTGTTGCTGCAGATCTCATTGGCAGCGTATTGACTTTAAATTCCACAACCGCTATCCTTGTTGACCTCTCCCCTCTAAAAAAAGGAAAGCGAGTATTCAGATTTACGTATGTGAAAAATAGGATTCATGTCGAAGGGGGAGATCCACTCGTGAGCTTACAACAAGCTCCTCTTCCCGACCTTAAAAAACGGGCAAAGAGATTTGACATCGAAGTCGTTAGTTTTGGCAAAACAAAACCACAGGAAGAAGAGATGGTCTATAAGGCTATAAGCCTTATGAATGACAATATACTCATGCTTGTTTATGGTTTGAAGATCCAATACACAAGTAGTAATTATAAGAAGGACCCAAAGGCACCAGCATGGTATGACGAAGAAAAACATTTGATTTATATCAAGGATAAAATCTTCGATAGTTCTCTTAATTATTATAACACCCCTAAAGGATACGCGAGTGAGTCGATTCGCAGGATTACACACGAAATCGGCCATGTGGCTGATCTTCGGATGCTCGTAACCGGTAAAAAAACTATTTCAGAGTCTGGATACCGGTATGTTGAGCAAGGTAGAAAAGAATGGTCAAAAAGCGCCAACACTGATTTTGTGAAAGCAGCGAAACCAAGCAGAGCCAATGACAGAAGATATACACCGGCAGCCGTCGTGCCCGCGGTTAAAATCCGCTGCAGTTCAAGCGTGCCGGTTTCATGATAGATGCCCACCAGAGCCACGATGAAGGCAGCACCTCC
>Ga0209536_100001175_pt1 | contig 43311 bp, 42 predicted proteins | sample DeeMarSeWOR28_12_FD_187461 | JGI IMG/M metagenome (GOLD analysis project Ga0209536, IMG submission 187461) | Marine sediment microbial communities from White Oak River estuary, North Carolina - WOR-2-8_12 (SPAdes) (version 2) | ecosystem: Environmental > Aquatic > Marine > Intertidal zone >...
GTACTACCCGACTATTGTCCCCCGGAAATTTCAATTTATGTTGTGTTCCCGTCACGACGTTATCTTTCAGCAAAGGTGAAGACTTTTGTCGATTTTTTATCCGGTTATTTTGGCGACACCCCGAGCTGGGATCGATTCAGCTGAGGCGTGAGCTCCCTGTGCGACGGCAAGAATGGGGACAGCAGCGATTCGGATCTATATTAGTGTTCACTTCAATAACCCGCGCACCTGCTCACTGTGCTTTGCCAAACAGGCTCGTTGAGCGAGTTCTTTCGCCAGAGGCAAGCTGGTCTCACTGACGATTTTCGCGAGATAAGGAATCATCACGGGTGCAACTGAGAATGCGCGAAAGCCCATGCCGAGCAACACGGGCAACACAGCAGGCAACTGAGGTAATTGTCCGCAGAGTTGAACACTATCAATATTGTCACTCGCAGCTTCGGCTGCCTGGTTAAGAAATCGAAACAGCTCTGGTGAATATGGGTCAAGGTGGCGACGTACCTCGACAAGATCACGATCGGCAGCAAACAGACACTGCATCAGGTCATTGCAGCCGATGGCAACGAAATCAGCGACTTCAAACCAGTGCGGCATTGCCAGTATGGCAGCCGGTGATTCTGCCATGGTGCCGATGGGCAGTTCTTTGTGCAGCTGCTGCTGAATACGGCTGCGCCAGTAGCCGAACTCATCGAGACTGGTCACATAAGGCAGCAGCAGCTTGAGCTCGTAATCTTCGGCGACCCTGTTGATAGCATGCAGTAGTGCACCCAGTACGCCGCGCACCGGTTCCACATCGTAGAGTCGAACGCCTTGCATACCCAGGGGCCCGCTTATGCCAGCAAGCGGTTTGAACCAGGGTACTTGCTTGTCAGGAGCGATATCGAGCAGTCGCAAGGTAACGGAAAGCGGTGAGGCCCGATTACATAGCTCGCGCAATGTGCTTTCATAGAAGGCGGCATCGGGTAGTCCGCCCTGCTCCGGCAGCAGGAACTCGGTACGTACCAGGCCGATTGCTGCTGCACCCTGTTTGACTGCCAGGGCAGCATCATCGCTGTTGAAGATACTGGCACGCAGGAAAACATGGCTGCCATCATTCAAAGCGATCGCCTCGCCAGCCGATGGCGATTCAGGTGCAGGTATTGCTTTCAGCCCAGCATCGGGCGATTTGATTATCGTACCCTGAAAGCCATCGATAACGACTTCTTCACCCTGTTCAAGCTTGCTGGCCGTATCACTGGTCAGCAGCACGGTGGGAATGCCCAGGGTCAGTAAACGAATCATCGGGTGTGATAACGGCGCGGCATCGATCACCATGATCCCGGATGGCCGGATATCGAGTACACCCAGTTCCTGCTGTGTGAGCATGACAATTTCAGCGGACGATGCACCCTTGTAACCGCGAGACAAAATACCGCGAGCGGTGCCCGGAACAAAAGGTGTGACCTGTAACGTGGACATAGGCTTGTTTCTGTTAGCGATGTTTTATGCGGTTATATGAATCAGGTGACCAGGAAGCCCGGAGTAAATCTCCCGGCGCCAGGAAATATCTCAGACTCAATCGAAATGACTGTCTTTTATTACCACCCGGATTCTGCATTGTTATCCGGATTACACACCTGAGAGACAGGAATACGGGCGCCCGGGATAATTGACCTGGTTATATAAGGCAGGCTCCCCTGCTTTCATCTGACTGAGCAGCTGCCGGTTCAATTCTGCATTTGCTTCAAGGCATCAATAATGGCTGATGGTTCCATGCGTTGTTGATAGTCCGTATCAGCATGCATTGCCCGCACCACGCCACTGGTATCGATTACAAAACTGCCCGGAACTGGTAGCACATTACGATCTTTACCATTAAAGGCTTCGATGTCCAGGCCGTGTTTTTTGTAAACAGCAACCAGCTCGTCCGGTAATTCAAAATACAGCCTGTAATCTTTCATTACCTTGTTATCCAGATCACTCAAGACCTCAAACGGATAGCCTTTTTGCTTGAACTGCTCAATCGACTTGTCAGGCGTTTGTGGTGTAATCGCAATTAACCGGGCGTCATATTTTGTAAACTCTGGCAGGCTCTCCTGCAATGCATGCAAGTGCATGTTGCAGAAAGGACACCATGCACCCCGATAGAAAACCAGTACAACAGGCCCCTGTTTCAATTTGTCTTTTAAACTGACCGGTTTACCCAGCGCATTATTCAGAACGAAATCAGGCGCTTTCTCACCAAGCTTGATACCCGGGTCTGGCATGCTGCTGGCCAGATCCTTGCCTGCTTTTTCCATCACGGCCATATCACTGGACGAAAATGGTGATTTCTCTTTTGCTGCTTTTTCCATGTACTGATCGAGCGACTGCTGATAGCTCGGGAGCTCATCTGCCGCTGCAATGCCTGCAGGTGCAAGCAGTAACAACAGCCTCAAATAATACAAACCGCGATTTGGATAGCGCATGGAAATTTCCCCCGTGTCTGCAATCAAGATCAGGCGATCATTACATCACGGATGGAAGAAGTGAATCAAATCCCTTTGATTCTAATAATAGAAAATGTTGATTACAGTCGCACGGCTGCCCCGCACAGGTGTCATTACGGACAGCGTTACGCTATCACGGCAATGACGCCCAGCTGGGACAGTGGTGAGTCTGGCCGATTGATCGTTGTGATATGGATTATTCTCCTCCTACGCGGCCCAATACCTGGATTTCGACACGGCGGTTCTTCGCGCGACCTTCCTTGGTTTCGTTGCTGGCAATCGGGCTTGTTTCACCCTTGCCGGTGGTAATTATTTTACTGGCATCAACACCTTTACTGATCAGGTAATCGCGCACTGAAGCGGCACGCAGCTTTGAAAGCGACATATTGTCTTTCTCATCACCTTTGTCATCGGTGTGCCCGATAATTTCGATAAAAGTCGCACGACTCAACAGATCGGCCGCAGCCTGACGATTTGTTTCAAGCAATGCTTTTCCCTGCTCGGTCAAGTCGTAACTTTTGCGCTCGAATAATGCCACGCTCGGAAATAACAGGGTATCCAGGGCACGCACTTCAGCGACCACGACAATATCCACGCGACGATTCTGCATACGACCTTCACGGGTGTCATTCGAAGCAATCGGCTCTTCAGATCCTCGCCCAAGGATACGGACCTGGTCTTCATTAACGCCGGTGGATATCAGGTAATCAGCCACACTCATGGCGCGTTCGCGTGATAACCACATGTTGTATCTCGGATCACCTGAACTGTCCGTGTGACCTATGATGAGCACCATATAAGCATCAGTGATTTCAGGTCCGATGGACTTTCTATAGGTTTCGATCGTTTCTATACCATCTTCATTGAGTACTGCACTATCAAAGTCAAACATTGAGGCAGCAACAATACCCATGCCTGCAATTACGCCAGTGCCATCGCCTTCAAGCACCTCGACCTCGGCAACAGGTTCCGTGACATCCTCGCGGGTATCCTTTCCGGCACAACCAGAAAGCAGTACGCCTGCTGACAGCAAACCAAGCAATCCAGTGAAAATTATCTTGTTTGTAATATTCATAATGAGCCCTTTTCGTATTTAATGTATTATTTATAACCCTGATATCGCTGCTACCCCTTGTTGCAGGCTAAATGATTTATTGGCCAGTAAAAGCCGCAGGAAGATAACAGAGTCTCAGGATAAAGAAGTTAACTGAAATAAGTATTGATATGCGTCAAATTAACGGTGCATAAGACCTGCTGAAGGCGTTTTCGCTATGTCATCTCGAACGACTGTTTTTATTACTGTCTGGATTCTGCCTTGTTATGCAGGCTGAACACGTGAGAGTGTTTATGGCGCAGGTGTTAAAATTTTAATATTGTGTATATATGGGCAGCGTTTTCTGGCATTCACGCTTAGTCGCTGTGAACAATAGAAATTCACATGGAGGTGCTGGTCGTCCTGTATTATTCTGAATACGCTACAGTACAGTTCCGTACAGAATAATACGCACCTTATCACCCGGGACAGCCACAAAGCCACCGGCTCCACAATCCCAGTTAGCAGAACCTCCGAGTGGTACGAAAACCTGTGAACTTGTTGTTGTATTGGTGCAAATTGCAACTGCCGGTGATATTCCGCTTATCGAACCACTGACCGAGGCAGGATTGAGCGTTTTAGCTCCTAACACGATTGCCATTGCGGTATCACCGCTGGTGGCGGTGAGGCCGTTGTCCGTACAATTCCAGCTTGTGGTTGCGCCAAATACAGGAACCAGTGCTGTGGCGACTGTGGTTAAATTTTTGCAGAAAGTATAATTCAGGTAGATGCCAGTAACGGTTCCTGCAACCGGTGCTGCAACTCTTGGTACGCCGATTGTAAAGTCATCTGCGAACAGGAGTACTTGCTGAAAATCTTTTCCCTTCAATTCCAGCAGTTCGGCGGTATGGAAACCCTCGGTATCAATCACACCGACAAATGTCCAGTTGTCGGCCAGCACACCCTCACGCTGCCAGTTGTCGATATTGTCAGTGGCATTACTATTGATATCGACGCCATCCAGTAAGAAGGTGACCTTTCCAGCATTGGCTGTATCGATTCGCCCGCCAAAAGCATACAGGGCGTCACCTGTTTCGGATCTGATTTTTATGCCGTCGTTCTGATAGCACTCGATTGGAACAGGATCCTGAGCGGAATCACAATACAGACCTGAGTCCGTCGTTTTTCCGTGGGGCAGTGAGTAGAGCGCATATAACCCATCCGGTGCACTGCCTCCGACATCACCAGTGGCGATGTTGTTCTCGGTATAATTCGAAGTCCACGCGATCCCCTGGCTGCTTACTGTCGGTATGCTTCCAGGATTGGAAACCGTATTGCGAGAATCTGCCCACACAACATCATCCTCGAAACTTTCATGGATGACCGAGTATCCGAGTGCCGCCAGGTCGGCAAGAAACAATGTCCTGTCAGTGTAGACGACGGGTACAGCATATGCGCTAGCGGTAAGTAGAAGTAAAGTGGTGCCAATAAGAATGTTTTTCATGGTGGTCACTGTAAAGTAAATAATATTACCTGCATCAAGCAATGCTGATAAATTCATGCAATGGGGCCAGTATACTGAGTTGTTATAGCCAAGTGAAACCATTCATCGCACAAACGTAAATGATTCACATTACTCGGCAACATGAACACCAGTTTTCAGCAAGCTGACAAACCCGGTGGATTCAGGGCGGATATCATTTTAAATTGCCTAAGCAGTTGAAATCGGTATACTGACTCCGGATATCCAGAGGAGATTCAAATGAGCCCTGTAGTCAATGCTGCTGTTGTTCTGCTGCTAACGACCCTGTCAATCACAGGCTGTTCCAGTGCGCCCGAACCGAAGGATGACCCCTATAATCAGGCTGATACCCAGAGATCCAGAGCTAAGCAGGCTCAGGATGAGCTGTCTTCTGAAACAGACGGGAAATGATTATTCGGGGGTGGCGTAACAAAACCGGAAAGCTTTCAGGCAGATCCTGACGATTATTATCCATCCGCCCGGGATCACGTTTCACTCGATTGCAAAGCCCGCCATCATCCCTTGCCACTCGCCCCTCTACCCTTTTGTTACGTCCCGCAAAATGTTTTATGCACAATTTCATCTGGCTGCGGTGGCTGCGTCCAGGCTTCCTTGCCGGGCTGTAAGGTAAATGGCTGTTGCAGAACTTCATGTACATCACGAAACACAGAAAAATCGCCATGATCTTCTGCTGCCCGTATGGCCGCTTCGATCAAATGGTTTCTCGGGATATAAACGGGATTGACAGCGCTCATCCTGGCTTTTCTTTCGACATCAACACTGGATTCCTGGCGTAATCGCTGGCGCCATTTGTCGAGCCATTGGTTTAAGGATTCCGCATGATCGAACACAGCCAGCATGGCACCGTCGTCTGCTGTATCCATGTCGAGCATTGATAATTGATAAAACGTCAGGGTGAAATCGGCATTGCTGCTTGCCATGATGGCAAACAGCTCTTCAATCAGCGCCCTGTCCTCATCAAGCACGGTTTTGAGTCCGAGCTTGGCGCGCATCCCCGTTAACCAGTGATCCTGGTAGGAACTGATAAAGCCTTCAAGGCGGTCCCTGGCCATTTCTACAGCAGTGCCGCTGTCTTCATCGATCAAATGCAGCAGGCACTCGGCAAAACGGGAAAGGTTCCACAGGCCGATATTCGGCTGATTGTTATAGGCATAACGCCCATGATGGTCAATCGAGCTATACACCCTGTCATGAGCATAATGATCCATGAACGCACAGGGGCCATAGTCGATGGTTTCGCACGCAATCGACATGTTGTCCGTATTCATCACGCCATGAATAAAGCCAAGCTGCATCCAGTGTGCAATCAATGACGCCTGCCCCTCGATGACGGCATCCAGCAATGCAAGATACGGGTTTTCTGCCTGCTTTAGATGCGGATATTGATTTTCGATGACATAGTCAGCCAGTCGGGTAAGAGCCGCCCTGTCCCCCCTGGCGAGAAAATACTCGAACGTGCCGATTCGAACAAAACTGGCAGCAACGCGCGTGATGATCCCCCCCGGCAGCAGCCGCTCCCTGGCAACCTCCTCCCCCGTCGTTACTGCCGCCAGTGCGCGAGTGCTTGGCACCCCCAGCCTGGCCATGGCTTCACTCACCAGGTATTCGCGCAGAACCGGCCCCAGCGCAGCACGGCCGTCACCGTTGCGGGAAAAAGCCGTCTGCCCCGTTCCCTTCATGTGAATGTCAAAAGAGCGTCCAGCGGGGCTCAATATCTGGCCAAGCAGCAGTGCGCGGCCATCGCCCAGATGCGGATTGAAATGCCCGAACTGATGACCGGAATAGGCCATCGCCAGTGGCTGTGTACCCTCGGGTACATGGTTGCCGGCAAACACCGGCGCGCCCGCTGAAGAACTCAAAACCGTTTCAGCCAGCCCGAGTTCATCACTCAGTACCTGGTTAAAAATAACCAGTTCGGGATTCTGAACAGGTGTTGGTTTGATCGACTGGTAAAAACCCCGACCAAGACCGAAATAACTGTTTGTAAAAGGATTTGATTTCAACTGAAAGGGACCGCAGCGACGAGTGGTGAGTAATGCTGGCTACTATTGTGCACACTGCTGTTGCACTGACCAACCCACTATAAGTGGGGGATTCATCTGAGAAAGGTCTTGCTGGCAGGATCTGGTTCTAGCGGCATGCCTCTTCGGTCATTAACATTGTTTTGATCGGGCCTGCATAAGCTTTGAAGTGGAGACACGCGCATCGCTTCTCCTTTATTCAATTCTTATCGGTGCCTGCTGATCCGATAAAGGCTGTATCTGGCCAATGATGACGGCATCGGCATATCCCATTGCATGCAATTCATCGATGCATGCGCCAGCGTGTTCATCAGGCACACCCGCCAACAGGCCTCCGGCGGTTTGCGGGTCGAATAACAGTGGGAAGGCCGGATGTTTCGAAGCCTGTTCAACGTCGTGGATGGCACGACGCAAGCGCAGATTTTGAGGTTGCAGCGATGACAGGATACCCGCCCTGACGGTTTCCATGGCGCCATCCAGCAAGGGTATTGCTTCCATGTTTAACACCGCGTCAACCGCAGATGCCCTGGTCATTTCAACCAGGTGGCCGACGATTCCGAAACCGGTAAGGTCGGTACATGCCGTTGCACCGTGGCGTTGCAAACACTCTGCAGCCTGTTGGCTGGATACCAGCATCGACTGGATCGCGGCATCGATCCAGCGGCCTTTGGCTTTGGCGCGCATTTGCGCAGCAAACAATGTGCCGGTGCCGACGGGCTTGGTCAGTACGATGGCGTCACCGGGCTGAAGCCCCTGCTTGCGCCAGACCCTGTCGGGGTCGATCAGGCCATTAACGCTTAATCCAAAGGCCAGTTCTGCCCCTTCACTGGAATGGCCGCCGGCAAGCACTGCGCCGGTGGGCTCAAGTATATACAGAGCCCCGGCCAGCAGATCATATAGAGTCTCTTCAACAACGCGTTCGCGTCCGTAGGGCACGGTTGCGATCGCCAGCACGGATTGGGGCTCTGCCCCCATCGCAAAAATATCGCCCAGCGCATGATTAGCTGCAATAGCACCGAAGGTATAGGTATCTTCAATGAATGCACGAAAATAATCGACACTCTGTACCATGACCTTGCCGTCTGGAACGCTCAGCATCGCACAGTCATCGGGTGCGTCCCTGCCGATCAACACATCATCGCGTTGCGTATCAGGCAGGCGCTGCATGACACGGGATAACACCGTAGCGCCCACCTTGGCGCCACATCCACCACAGCGCATGGCCAGGGTAGACAATTCCCTGATTGCGTCTGCATCGGCTATGCCTGCCGCCAGTGCCGGGCTATCTTCCTGTTCCATGTCGGGTAATTCATTAAAGCTGCGCATGAATTTTCTGTCGATCCAGTCTTTCATGGTCCACAACCAGGCTGATTCATGCGACCAGTTACCGCGCGATGCGATGGCATATTTATCACCGGTGCTGATCAGGCCGAGGAAGTTCTTCTGGGCTCGATATGGACGCAAGGCTTTGGCCGTCGCCGCTGCTCTCAGGTTGTGCGCGAGCACCGGCCCCTGGCGTACGGCGAACACCCCGGACTTGGGACGCGGGTCGCTTAACGCGGCCGCATCGCCCACCGCAAAAACATGTTCATGTGACAATGACTGTAAATGCCTGTCGACCTGAATAAAACCATCCGCATCGACAGCAAGCCCTGATTGTGCAGGCCAGCCAGGTGAAGATGCCGTGGTCACCCAGATGACCGCGTCACTCTCGATTGAGCTGCCACCAGCCACGCGTATGCTGTTGGCTGTGACTTCAATCACCCTCACGCCGGTTTTGATCTCGATATTACGATCGGCAAAGATACGCTCGAAACGTTTTCTGACCCCGGGGTTATGCATGTGCATGATGTAATCGCTGGCCGTGATCAGTGTATAGTGCAGGCGTTCAGGATCCTGTCCCGCTGCGCGCAGGCTATCCTGTAAGCGCAGCTGTGTGGACAGGGCCAGCTCTACACCGCCAGCACCCCCGCCGACGACGACGATGCGAAACGGACCCTCGCTGTCATGAACTCGCTCAAGCAGCTGCTGCCATTTGCGCAGAAAAACATCGATGGGTTTCGCGGCAAGGGCGTATTCATCAACACCGGGTATATCGACGCTGTCGGGCCGGGATCCAGTGTTTATCGAAACAATGTCATAGCTGATGGCGGGGCGTCCCGGTGCATAGACCAGCTTTTTATCGAGGTCTATTCCGCTGACCTCGGCATGATAAAGACGCGCACCGGCAAATCGGGCAAGCGGCCCGAGATCGATATGACAGTCATCGTAGTCATAATGCCCGGCAACATAACCGGGCAACATACCTGAATACGGTGTATGAATATCACGCGTAATCAGGGTAATACGCAGGCCGGGTAGCGGCTTCATGCCGAATCGTTTCAAAACCGAAACATGCGCGTGACCACCTCCAATGAGTACGAGGTCTTTTACAACAGGGGCATTGTTTTTCTGCATATCAAAAATCGGGGTCGCCTTCAGAGGGCACAGGTGCGAAAACCGGCAAAGACGTCATTGCGATCGGGGCCGTAGTAAGTTCGCCAGGTATTACGAATCATGCGTGCACGCGTGGTCCATGCACCACCACGCAATACTTTCGTGGTGCCGAATAACGGCCGGGAATAATCCTGGTACATATCCGGCACAAAACCGGGATAAGGTGAAAAGGTATCCTGTGTCCATTCCCAGACATTTCCGATCATCTGACGGCAGCCAAAAGCGCTGTCACCAGCGGCATGTGCACCAACATCAATGGTGCCCAGTGCAAAACCGTCGAGGTTCGCCTGGTCGGGACGCGGTGCTTCATTACCCCATGGAAACCGACGTTTGCCGGCAGCCAGCGATTGTCCATCGGCCGCAGGTTCAGCGGCGGCAGCCACCTCCCATTCTGCCTCGGTGGGCAGTCGTCTGCCGGCCCAGCGGCAGTAGGCTCGGGCTTCATACCAGCTGACATGTATCAAGGCCGCATTCATAGGCAATGATCGCCACTGATCGAACTGCCTGATTTTCCAGCCGTCTGCATCCTGGCGCCAGTACACAGGGTGCTCAAGACCCGCCTGCCTGAGCCATTGCCAGCCTTCGTCGTCCCAGTATTCCTGATTGCTGTAAGCATCAGCCTGCACAAATTTCAAATAGTCGCCATTACTGACGGCCGCCCTTGCGATGCGAAACGGTTCGATCTCGACGCGATGTGCCCATTTTTCATTATCGAATACAAAACCATCCTGAGGTGTGGCACCCAGCATAAATGTGCCGCCTGGAATACGGGCATCCCCTCTCAGGTCGCCGGCATCCAGAATACTGTGTCCGGCTTTGCCGATACCGGGTCCGGGGTAATTCAGTGTCTGGCGCGTATAGGTGTACGCTTCATTGTGCATATCATGATGGAATACGGCGTATTGGGCGAGGTAGTCCCTTTGTGCATCATCGCCAGTGGCCAGGCAGTCTTTAACCCTGTCCTCGACGGCCTGGATATAAGCCAGGGTCTGTTGCAGCTCAGGCAGGGGCAAGTCCCAACGATCATCATGCGCAATGCTGATCGAGTCATACAGTCGGTCAGCATCTTCGCGAATCGCTGGCCTGTGCAGATGATGGCGCAGTACCCAGTATTCATAAAAGTAAGCGGCATGACCGATTTCCCAGAGCAAGGGATTAACGGTAGCTAACAATGGTCCCATCAATTGCGCCGAGGAGAGTCCATCAATCAACGCCATCGTTCTTTGATGCGCATCCTCAAGTTGATTTGCAATGGTATTTGGATTAAGTTTTTGCATGCTCATTCGTTTATGTCAGATACCGGCATTCAGTCAGGGCAGGCAAATCAGTATATGGGGCCATCTTGTTTTGTGCGGACATAGTATAAGGCTGCAACATCTTCACCCGCAATGGCGGTGTTATGATTGAGCCTTTCTAGCATGGCTACACTAACAATAACAATAACCCTGATATTATTTCCCCGACAACGATGCGCATTATCCTGATTACACCTGCACCACCCCAGTCGAGAGCCGGTAACCGGGCAACAGCGACTCGATGGGCGAACATATTAAGGTCACTGGGGCACCGTGTTGAGATTGCCACGGGATATACCGGCCAGAATGCCGATCTGATGATCGCCCTGCACGCCTGGCGCAGCGCGGAATCGATACAGCAATTCTCCGATGCTTTTCACAGGCGCCCGCTTATCGTTGCTATTACCGGAACGGACGCCTATCGTTTTATTCACAGTCATCCTGATACCACCCTGCAATCCATCCGGCTGGCAGACTACCTGGTAGGCCTGCATGATCTAATCGGTAATACCTTACCGCAAAATGAACGCCACAAGCTGTCTGTGATTTACCAGTCAGCCCAACCGATTGGCAAACGCGAACCCTACAGGCGTTATTTTCATGTCTCGGTGATGGGCCATTTGCGCGATGAAAAAGACCCGATGCGTCCGGCCATGGCAGTACGTAATCTTCCTGCCAGCAGTCGCATACAGGTACACCACTATGGCAAGGCACATACGCCGGAATATGCAAAACAGGCGCAGGCTGAAATGAATACAAACACGCGCTATCAATGGCATGGCGAAATAGCGCACCATAAAATCAGGCAGGTTTACCGACGCACTCATCTGCTGGTGCTGCCGTCCCGCATGGAAGGCGGCGCCAATGTGATCTCGGAAGCCATTGTCGCAGGCGTACCGGTGATTGCTTCAGATATAGAAGGATCGATAGGGCTTCTTGGTGACGACTATACCGGCTATTATGCAGTGGAAAATGAACAGGCCCTGTCAGCACTGTTATTGAAAGCGGAATCTGATGCTGCCTGTTATAAAAAGCTGGAGCAGGCCTGTATTGCCAGGCAACCGCTGTTTACACTCGAAAACGAAACCAGGGGATGGCGTGAACTTCTGCAAAAGGTATGGCAATAGGCAGGTGATTCTATGGCTGACATGGAAGAATCATCTCCTGTTTTTTTTCTCGCAGAGGCGCAGAGAACGCAGAGTAAATATAAGTATGTTGAGGCTGTGATATCGGCAGCGCCACGGCATCCTTGATCTTCTGGATTCCAGGGCGCCGCACTCGGGTGTCAGCCCCTCGCGCGTGGTCTGTTTCATGCTGATCTATACCTGTCCATGATTACCTTACCGCCAAAGCTTCTCTCATCATGGAGTTGCTGCCTTTTTTGAGCAGGATCAATACATAAGGGCCTGATATGCGCTAAGTTTGTGCTTTGCCACCGGCCTGTCGACAAGGGTTCTGCCTTGCCCGGTGTCATTGAACCATCAACTGAACTGATTTCAGGAGTACATCACTGTGGCCTATGAAATGAACCCCGAGCAGATCGAGGTGGACGGTAAAACGCTGAGTCTTAAGGATTATGTGACGGAACACGAAGAGCTCGCAATCCAGAATGCCGCCCTCAGGGCACAAAACAAGAAGGCAATCAAACGCTACCGGCGCGAAGAGGAGCTGAAGCCGTTCCAGGCCGAGTTGTTGAAGCTCCAGCAGTACCTCGAAGAAAAACAGCGGCGCATGATCATCCTGTTCGAGGGCCGCGATGCAGCAGGCAAAGGCGGTACCATTCGCCGGGTCACCCGCTACATGAACGAGAAGCACTACCGCGTGGTGGCACTTGGCAAGCCGACCGAGGAACAGAAAACCCAGTGGTATTACCAGAAGTACGTGTCACAGTTTCCGCGCGCCGGCGAGACTGTGCTGTTCGACCGCAGCTGGTACAACCGTGCCATGGTCGAGCGCGTGTTTAATTACTGCAGCGAAAAAGAATACTACGATTTCATGCGCGGCGTCGTCGGATTCGAGCGCGACCTGGTCCGGCAGGACACCATCCTGGTGAAACTCTATTTCAGTGTCACCAAAGAGGAGCAGGCACGCCGTTTCGAGCGACGCAAGACGGACCCGCTGAGGCAGTGGAAACTCAGCGAGGTCGACCTGCAGGCGCAGGACCGCTGGGATGATTTCACCAACGTGAAGTATGAAATGCTGAAACGTACCCATACGATCGACGCACCATGGACGGTGGTGCGTTCCAACGACAAGCACCTTGCCAGGCTGAATGCCATCAAGGCGATCCTGAACGCGGTACCCTGCGAGCGTCATGACCCGTCACTGGATTTCGCTCTCGATGAAAACGTCATCGTATCGGGTTCCCGTGAACTCGAAAAGATGGAAGTCGAGCGGGTACGAAGCGGCAAGATCACCGGCTGAAGTTTGTAAGTGGAGGAATGAAACAATGCCAAATGAACTCGATCCACTAATCGATCAATGGTATGCCCATGTGGATAAAGGCCAGCGTTTTTTCGTCACAGCCATCAACGAAGAGGAAAATACTGTAGATTTACAGCATTTTGATGGTGATGTTGAAGAGATCAGCCTGGATGAATGGCGTGATCTCGATATCGAGTTGAGTGAGGAACCGGAAAGCTGGACAGGCGCCCTCGATATTGCAGAGCAGGACGACCTGGGCACCGGTGTAACTGACACCACGCCTGATGACTGGTCTGAACCAGGTGAAGATTACAGACGGCCCGACAAGTAAACCTGGAGTAAACATGGCGCTCATCCTCAAGTCCAGCGCGTTTGACAATGGTGGAGAGATTCCAGCCAGGTACACCTGTAAAGGCGATGATGTTTCATTACCATTGAACTGGGAAGGCGTACCCGAGTCCACCCGCAGCCTGGTGCTGATTATCGATGATCCTGATGCCCCCGACCCACGGGCGCCAAAGACGGTCTGGGTTCACTGGGTGCTGTATAACATCCCTGCAGACATAAACAGTCTGGCCGAGCACATCACATCCACAACGCTGCCACCCGGGGCGATCGAGGGTGTTAACGACTGGCATCGCATCGGTTACGGCGGCCCCTGCCCTCCTGTTGGTCGCCACCGCTATTTCCACAAACTGTATGCACTGGATATCGCTCTGGAAGGATTGAACAAACCGACCAGGGCGGACGTTGAGGCTGCAATGCAGGGACATATTATCGAGCAGGCGGAGCTGATCGGTACCTTCCAGAAGTAAATCTGTCCTCAATCCCGGATTCATTAAAGGGATCTGCCCTTTTTCATTGCATGGAATCATTTATATTGGCGGTCGAATTCGCACGAAAATGACAGCAAAAGAGATCAGCTGTCTTTTATTCACACTCTGACCCTATTTATTTTTCTGTAACAAATCGACACGGATAGGCATTAAAAATTGCGCACCATCATCACCGATATGCTGTTCGAAACGTTGCTTTACCAGATCATACAGTTTCTCATCCAGTGAATGATTGCTATGTGTGGCTTTGATGGTGTTGTTTTCAAACTCGACAAAATTTTCAAATTTCATTGGCGAGTTAAAAAACGTTTCTTCAACCAGGCTGAACAAGCCATCATCGACTGCTTTTTTTATCGTTTTGAACGCGGCTTCGCGCACCTTTTGCTCGTCATGGAACAATCGCAGGATTTCATTAAATTCACCGGCAAAGATCGGCTCGGATATATAGAGCAGTCCGCCCGGCTTCAATACGCGCCTGATTTCGTGCATTGACGGTTCCATCAGCTCCAGCGGTACATGGTGCAGTGATTTGAACATGAAGACCACGTCAACCGACTCATCTTCCAGCGGAATATCCTGTGCACCGGAAAGACCAAATGTCACATTTGGAAGATCCGTAATCTGCAGGTTTTTTTCGTGAGCAATCTCGTCAACTTCCAGCGCGGTAATCTTGCGATCAACACCGCTTGTCGCTATGTTGCGGGTAATTTCGGCACTGCCACAACCTAACTCCAGGATGTGTTTGCCATCCAGTGACAGCAGACGATTGTATATTTCCGGTTCAGGACAATTTACATCGATTCGTTCTGCGGCTATTTTCATGGTTCAACCTCTTGAGTAACCAGGGCCAGTTTACAGAAAGACCAAACAACCGGGTTTCAATGAAATAAATCAGCCTATTTTTTATATCGCAGGCGCGGCTCTTCGACTTCGCTCAGCACAGGCTTCAGCCGCGCACCGGCGTCAGATCATGTGAAAGGCGATGATCCTTTCAACTCTATCCTTCACCAGCACCATCAACAAGTACATGCTCGAACACAGGCGGATGTTCTTCGCCATAGTATTCTATATATCGATCCCAGTCCTCAAGTTTTGCCCGATCGCGCGCATCACCACGATCGGCAAGCCGTTGTCTGCGAATTTCGGGCGGGCATTGCACATAGTGCACTTCTACCGGGCTGGATAATTCACTGGCCAGCCTCGCAGGCCAGCCAGGATCCTGGATTTCTCTGGTAAAAGGTCCGGTTATCACAACATCATGATAAGGAAGATTTTCACGTGCTATATCAAAAAGCGCCTGGTAGATGGGCTCGCGATAAGTTCGCTTGAAATACTCGGAATCCCGGTCATCCGGGCTGTGACCGGATGCTGCCAGTCCTGTCTTTACCAGTCGTTCGCTTACTGTGTCGATATCCAGTATGGTCACTTTTCTATCAGCGGCTAATTGTTTTGCATGTGTAGTCTTACCAGAACCAGGTGTTCCACATATGATGATTGCTTTTGGCATTGTTCCTGTCAGTAATAAGGATCAGAGAGCGATATTCTGCAGGATTATAAACAATTGCTCACTGCTCCTGCTTGTTTGCGTCCCTGTTCTTGCTGTTCTCACGCTTATAGCTTTACGATTTCAAATAATTCATGCATGATTCGTGTTGATTTTTGGCCACCCGGGAACATCTTATGTCTTACTATTTCAGCACCCTTACGGATCTAGATTACGAAGACGCCATTGTTAAAACTAAAGAAGAGCTTAAAAAGGAGGGCTTCGGGGTTCTTACCGAAATTGATGTTAAAGCTACTTTAAAGAATAAAATTGACGTTGATTTCCCGAAGTATATTATTTTGGGAGCCTGCAATCCCCTGTTTGCTCATCAAGCCCTGCTTGCAGAACAACATATTGGAGCCATGCTCCCTTGCAATGTGGTGGTCAGGGAAAATAAAGCAGGACAAACAGAAGTCTTTGCGGTGGATCCCATTGCCTCAATGAGTGCCGTGGAAAATGCTGAGCTGGCACCCATTGCACAACAGGTTCAGCAAAAACTCAAAGCGGTAATCGAAAATATCTAACCCGCATTCCGGGAACAGTATGCGTATTTCTTGAGCGATGAAATCAAAAGAGCAATCAGGGTCAGAGAGTAATATTCTCTAATATCAGAAACAATTGCTTTCTGAATATAACCGTCCCCTTTTTCTCTATCTGACAGTTGATGTCGATTTTCGCCTCACGTTGAAACCTGCCTGAGCTGGAGTTTTAACATGCTGGTTACTCGCATAGGCGCAGAGGGCGCAAAGAAAGATGAACAGAAGATATTATCTTTGCTAAAAACACATCACACCTCTGCGTTCTCTGCGCCTATGCGAGAGTAAATCTCTGTAGCCTTTTCGATCTGGCCAAACCCGCCTTTTTGCCTTTATTCTGCTTTCGTTCATGGATTAAAGGCCTGGTTCCGTACATTCACTGCCGTGCGAACAATCACCGGTTACCTGGAACTGTAAAATAATCAATAAAGCTGACGGATAATTTTACAGAATTACTTCAATAATTAATTTAAATATTGCGTATAACGTATTGTTATTAATAGATGGCGAAAAAGTTAGTACATTATTTGCATAAGAAATTTATATGAGCTGCTCGTTGTGGTGGCTACAGAGTAATCAAAACAGTCGGTGACCCCGAAGGGTTCGGCAACTTGACAACGCCGACAGGAATGGATGTTGTTTAAATTGAGCAAAAATTAGCCGTTATGCAAGATCAAATTGAACAAATCAAGCTGGAGTTTGAGCTGCTGAATCTGCGACTTGCAGAAACAGAAGCTGAACGTGACCGTTATCAACAGGAGCTGCAGGCCCTCAGGTCATCGCAGACAAAAGCAAGCCCGACCGGCCAGTGGAGCCGCGCAACAGTAGCCGCTGTCAGCGTTCTGGCTGTCGTATCCCTTTTGTTCATCGGCGTTTTCCACGACGCGCAGAGCAATGTGAAAAAGAACGACCCGCTTGAGGTCTCTGTAACCGATGCAATGGAGCCTGGGCAGGTCGAAAGCGGTAAGCAGCAGACCGCAATCGACAGGAAGCGGCCATCACGATCGGGCAAAGCGAAGTCCTCTGTAGCCAGGACAGCGAGTCAGCGCCAATGGGGGCCTTCCCTGGTGATGCCGGAGTCAGAAAGCAGGAAACGCTATTATGGCTTTGACCCGCTGGTGAAGGAGCAACAGGAAAACCTGCTGACACTTGGTTTTGACGTGGGTGAGGCAGATGGTTTCAAAGGGGCTCAAACCCGGCAGGCCATCGCAGAGTTCCGCGCATTGTATCTGCCGGATAGCGGCAAACAGCTAGACGATGCCGAGCTTGCTTCAACCATGGAGATCTTTGCGAACCTTGCCCGCAGTGATGCTGCCAGGTATGGAATCGATCATGGTATCGTAGCTGCCATCCGTCTGAGCAGTGTACGTACCGGCGTGGACTTCTCGTACCTGATGAAGCTGGCTGCCACCGAAAGCAATTTCGAACCCGAGAGTGAGTCGGCGACCTCGTCGGCGACCGGCATGTACCAGTTTACCCACGACACCTGGCTGAATACTCTCAAGAAGCACGGTGTCAAGTATGGCCTTGTCGCCGACTACGCGGCGAAGATCGAATACTACGTGAACCAGAGGAACGGTAACCGGCGGCCCTTCCTGCGCGACAAAGTGACTTACGAGCACCTGCTTGAACTGCGTAAGAATCCCCGCATATCGGCAATGATGGCCGCGGAAACGGTGCTTGAAAATCAGCAAAAACTGATTGACTCGTTCGAGCGTGAACCCACACAGACCGATCTCTACCTGACCCACTTCCTCGGTGCCGACGCGGCCATCACTTTTTTGAGATCGCTGGAACAGAGTCCCGACAAACATGCCGTGGAACTGTTTCCCGAGGCGGCAAGCAGTAACCACAGCATCTTCCACCCAAGGACCTGTGAACCGCGCACCGTTGATGAAGTTTATGCACTTTTCGGAGAGAAGTTCAGTACTCGGCGCTACGACGACTTCACCACCTACTGATCACACTAGCTGTTAAGTGACTGCTAAGGGACCAGGTCTTTCTGCTTCACCAGCATGCATACAATGAAGAGCTGATGTCGTTCTGCGCCTCTTTATTCTATTCCCCGGATATATGATACTCGGTTTGAGTCCCATAATGAGCCTGGTCATCAAACAGCTTGTATTCGTAAGTACCAAATCGAATGTAGTCTCCATGTTCGAGTTTCTGTTCTTTCACAGCATGGCTGTTCACATAAGTGCCATTGGTACTGCCCAGGTCCCTGATAGTGATATCGAACATTTCCGGGATACAGGAGTCGGCCACAAGTGTAATCACAGCATGGTTGCCACTCACCCCTCCTTCATCTAACTGTAAATTGTTACCATGGTTGCGGCCAATGGTGAAATCCCCCTCGGACATTTCAATTTCAGAAACCACGGCACCATGAACGATATGTTTCAGTTTAATCAAAACTCATTCCCTGCAAATGCACAATAATACAGGTGTTGTAGGTCATGAGACATATAATTTCAAGTGCACTGACCCCATTGGGTGACGATGAAATGCCGGATGATCCAGACCCGATAAAGCTTTTCAAGATAAAGACCTGGTAAAGGGGGCAGACCGCCCTGTTTACTCTGGATAATGGTTTTCAATGTAATCAATACTGATGCGATCGCCTGCTACAGGTCTGAACAGATTATCTGCAAACGCAACATGATCAGAATGCTCGCGATAACTATCAATCACATTTCGATGTACAAACTCAATCAGCCAGGTAAATTTGTATCTGGCATCTTCCTGCACAGCATTACCGGTAATCACACGACGCACGCCGGGAATCCGGCTTAAAACTTTTTCACCTTCACGCATCATGTTGCTAACCTGAGCACTATCATCAACATCAACGTTATAAATAATAACATGATGAACCGGCTGCCAGGCTTCAGATACTGCCAGCACGGCATCGGCCTGTCCGGCTGAACCCCAGTTCATCATGCAGCGTTCAATCTCGGCACGCATCGCATCCTGAATACCATTAACAATACCTGTGTAACCGCATCGTTTGTCTGCTGCCACGTTGTCGCGCATTCTTTTACCCGCAGCATCAGCCAGCGCCGTATAGTAATTTATCTTGGCCACCCCGTTTTCGATCAAACGTTTGAATTGTTCATCAGATAGACCGGTACCCCCATGAATCACCAATGGAATATTCAGAGCCTGGTTAATCTGCTGCAGACGTTCAAAATCCAGTACCGGCTCGCCTTTCATGCGTCCGTGCACCGTACCAATTGAAACTGCCAGCAGATCAACGCTGGTTTGTTCAACATAAGCTTTCGCTTCTTCGACCGAGGTATAAACCACTTCTCCCGGGTGCTTCTCGGCATCTTCACCCTCCACGCCTGCGACGTAACCCAGTTCACCCTCTACCGGCACACCACAGGCATGGGACATATCAACAATATTTTTTGTCATGGCCACGTTAGCTTCAAAGGCTTCGTGTGATTGATCCACCATCACGCCATTACAACCCAGGTTTATGGCTTTGACAGCGGATTCAAAAGAAGCACCATGATCAAGGTGAATGGCTACAGGAATAGACGATCGTTTGGCGGCCTGCTCGGCAGCCGCCATGGCCAGCTCAAAATCATAATACTCAAAATGAGATTCGGCGAGCGACAAGATCAATGGTGAACGTTGTGCTTCACCCGCCGTAATAATTGCTTCAAGAAAGTCCAGACTCACCAGATCAAAACCGCCTACGGCATAAGCATTCTGGTAGGCATGCTGCAGCATATCTCGCATATTGACCAAAGGCACAATCCATCTCCTGTTTTATTCGAAACCTAATATATTTCGGGTGAAGAATAAGTCGATTTATATCAATAAGTAAATACAGAACAAATTATATTACTATAAATAATTGCTTATGAATGACTTCATTCATGCGTATGGTTTTTATTCTCCGTAAACCTGCACATTCACTTTACGGCTGCGAGGGCCGTCGAGTTCATACAACATGACAGACTGGTACTGGCCTAACACCAGTTCTCCTCCTGCCAGCGCAATGACTTCTGAACTCCCCAGCAACATCGCGGCCAGGTGCGAATGCGCATTTTCCGGTTCATCAGGCGGGCAATCTCTCAAGGCGATATCGTTATGCAAATATCTGTCAGCGGGCGGAACAAGGCGGTTCAAAAACGTTTTGACATCTTTCACCAGGCGTTCTTCATTCTCGTTAATGGCAATCGCAGTCGTAGTGTGTTGCGAGGTAACTGTTACAAAGCCGTCTTTAATCCCCGACTTCGCCACTGCATCCTTAATGCCTGGCATCAGGTCATGCAAGGCAATGCCCTCGCCGGTTTCAATCTCTATATACGATGAAATGATTTTCAAAACATCATCTCTTCACAATTGCTGTTTTTATGAGTGAACTGGTAAAGCAGTGACTCCGACCCCGTTAATTGAAACGGATGCTGGTTATAAGTTCAAATCTGTTCATAACCGGGTCGGAGCAGCACAAGTCAATGAATAACTCTATGCCTCGAAAGCACGAATTACGCCTGTCACCACGCCCAATACATGAACTTCTTCATTCTTTAGCCGTATCGGCTCCATATCCGGATTGGCAGGTTGCAGGCGAATGCCGTCGTGCTCGATATAGAATTTTTTCAATGTCACCTGTTCATTGTTGATCAAGGCAACAACCGACTGCCCGTTTTCTGCGGACTCGCGTTTTTCCACGATAATAATATCGCCGTCCTGAATGTTGTCATCGATCATGGAATGGCCCTGCACCTTCAGTGCATAGGTGTTTTTGCGAACCATGTTGGCCGGGACCTTGATCCGGTCATGGAGCTCGACACGCTCGATAGGGTTGCCTGCCGTGATGGTACCGAGAAGAGGGATCTCGACCAGACTGACGGCATCGATATCGACTGATTCAATATCATTGAGCCAGGTTGGATACTGACGTTTTGGAATAAGGAGACTGATGTCGTTCATATTAGCGCCCGTTATTGTTATTAGTGGCTGGTGATAGACGCCAGACTATCAAAATTGTCGTTTTATGCAAGCATGCAAACGCTAACAGGTGAGTCTGGCACCTTGATTATTTAAGGAAGCTCTGAGTTAATCAGAGTTTCCTTAATCAAAACCGTCATGCCTGCCAACAACAACCACGCCCTGCTCCGTAACAGTGAAGCGCTGCCTGTCACGATCCAGATCGTATCCAATGGTTTCACCTGCGGGTATGTTGACATGTTTATCGATAATGCAGCGCCTTAACTTCGCACCCGCTCCCACGGTGACATAGTTAAACACGATACTGTCTTCAACCAGGGCTGCATGTTCCACCCTGACCCAGGACGACAGGATAGAGTGCACGACCATGCCGCCGTTGATTACGGTCCCGCCGGCCAGGCTGGAATTGTAGATCACACCATCATGGCCATCTTCCCCCGGGACAGTGCGGGCTGATGGGCTTTGCGGCAGGTAGGTGCGGATGGGCCAGTCACGCTGGTACAGATTCAGTGACGGCACCGGATCGAGCAGGGCGATATTGGCCTCGTAGTAGGCATCAAGGGTGCCGACGTCTTTCCAGTAGCGGTCCTGGGAGACACGACCTTCCTGGCTGCCAAAAGGGAAGGCAAACACCGGTTTTTCCTTGATCAGGCGTGGCAGGATATCGTTACCAAAGTCATGGCTGGACGCGGGATCATTGTGGTCCGCAAGCAACTCTTCGAGCAGCACATCCAGATTGAATACATAGATCCCCATCGATGCCAGCGCGCACTGCGGATTGTCCGGCAGGCCACGGGGATCGGCCGGCTTTTCCTCAAAGGCAAGAATCTTTTGTTCATGATCCACCGCCAGCACGCCGAAGCCGCGCGCCTCCTCCAGACCCACTTCCATCGCGGCCACCGTGGTAACGGCATTGTGTTGCGCGTGAAATTTCAGCATGGCAGCGTAATCCATGCGATAGATATGATCACCCGACAGAATCAGCACATATTTTGCACCGCTCTGCTCCAGTAGATTCAGGTTCTGGTAAATAGCATCCGCGGTGCCGGCATACCACTGGTTGCCGGTGCGCATCTGCGGTGGCACCTGGGTGATATATTCATTGAGTTCCGGATTGAAGATGGACCAGCCATCGCGCAAATGTTCCTGCAAAGACTGGGACTTGTACTGGGTCAGTACCAGGATGCGGCGCAGACCGGAATGCAGGCAATTGGACAGGGTGAAATCAATGATACGGTACTTGCCTCCAAAGGGTACCGCCGGCTTGGCTCGTTCCTCGGTCAGTGGCCGCAGGCGCGAACCGTGCCCGCCCGCCAGCACGATGCTAATCGTTTGATCTTGTATATCCTGCATTATTGGCCTTGCATCCGTCAGCGGGGGGATAAGTGGTATTCAAAGTATAGTTTTCCCTTCAGAAATAAAAAAGGGACGGAAGCCTTTAACAGGAAATAAATGGGTATGGATCCATTACTGCCCCACTTCTGGAGCGTGAAAATCGCAAGCTCCCATTTATCACTCATACCCAGACGGGATGCGGGTTGTGGTAAAGTTAAACAATGTTTTCTGGGGTGATCTGTTATGAAAAACACATTATTACTGGCGATTCTGGCTCTGCAGAGTTCCCCTGCTCTGGCATACACATTTGAAAACGACCTTTTTAAAGACGAAAACGGCGTAAGAAACTGGCAGCATCTGGCGAATACTGTCGGCGGCATATTGCTGGTTCTGTTATTGATCGTGATCGTCTATCTGTTTATTGCCCGTCGCAGAGCTTATCGTGCAAACCGCGAATTGACCGCTATTCGAAATGAGCTGGAGGAGCGGGTGCAGGAGCGTACGGCTACGCTTGATCAGTCCAATCAACTGCTGCTGGAAAGTAATCGGCGCCTGGAGGAAGAGGTCTCGAAGCATATGATTACTGCCGATCAATTACGTTCTTCCGAGTCTTATATCAAAGATATCTTAACGTCGATGCCGTTGATGCTGGTGGGCCTGGATAAAAACGGCTTCATAACCCACTGGAACAAGCAGGTTGAAGAGGTTTCAGGAATATCATCAGAAGCAGCACTGGGTAAAACACTATGGGATGCCTATCCGCAGACGACGGTTCTTCCTGAGCATGTTGAGCAATCGATCGAGCATAACGAAATTATTCATCTCAAGCAGAGCCTGCGCAGCCTCTATCACTACGATATTACTATTTACCCGCTACAGGAGCAGCAGGCCGGGGTTGTTATCCTGGTCGATGACGTCACAAAGCAGGCTGCTGCAGAAAAGATGTTGATTCATAATGATAAAATGTCATTTATGGGTGAGGTGGCCTCGACCATGGCTCACGACATCAACATGCCGCTGCAGGCAATCATGATGGATTTAAGGCGTTTTCAGCGGATTATCAGTGATACGAATGAACCGCAGCAGATCACCGGTAGTGACCAGTCGCAAAAGCTCAATACCATAATCAACGATATGTCGGCCAAGAGCGAGCAGGTAGCGACCATTATCAGTAATTTGCTGGCCTTTGCCCGAAGCCGCAGCGGAAACAAGCAGATGGCTGATATCGTTGATGTGATGGAAAATACCATCTCCCTTGCCAATGAAGTCGTTTCTATCTCGGAAGATCTGCCTTTTAATCAGATTAAACTTGAGCGCAATTTCGAAAAAAACATGCCGCTGGTGCCCTGCTATATCACGGAACTACAGCAGGTTTTCCTCAGCCTGTTTCGTCATGCCTGTCATGCACTGGCGCAGAAAAAAAAGGCGACCAGTTTCGAGCCTACAATCAAAATCAACCTGTCCACGAGTTATGACAATCTGTGGATAAAAATCCAGCACAACGGACTTGGACTGACAGCTGAAGAGCAGATGAATCTGTTTGAGCCTTTTTTTACCGGCAAATCTGCAGCAGAGGGTTTTGATGCCGGTCAACGCCTGTCTTTCTCGTATTACATTGTGACCGAGCAGCATCAGGGCAATATGGCGGTGACATCCGATGTTGAGCTGGGGTCTACCATCCATATTCAGCTTCCGATCAGCATTGATGCGTTAAATGCTCCGCCACAGAAGAAGCCTGATTCGATAGCAGAACAAACAATACACCAAAGCCTGGAAACATAATTGATCAAGTATAGTAATAGCTACTGGGTGCGAAGTGTTATATTCCACCCCCTTTAACTTCGTTTTCTCATAGCTTCAGTAACGGCTGGCGTATCCATATCGCCAATACCACAGTGTCACCAGGCCAAGTACTGCTGCAGCTGCCCAGCCAATGATACTGTCATAGTTGCCGATCAGGAAGGCAGCGGGCGTATCGGTAGCCGCATCAGTCACTTCCTTGACCAGTTTGATGCTCAGCACCCAGCCCGCGTGTATACCTGCACAGAGCGCGATATTCCCGTTCCGCTCCCGCACCATGCTGAGGAACAGGCCTGCTGCGAACAACGCCGTGTAGCTGTCCGCGATACCTGCAAAATTTTCATAGCTGTGGAACATGGCGGCCAGCATTTCCCAGCCGCTTTGCCAGCCAATGACTGTTCCCTCTGCCGTTACAGGCGCATGGATAAAATGTACCGCGGCATACAGCAGCGCCGTCGTGATGGCGGCAGTCAGCATGGGGCTGCGGCGGCGCATGCCATAGTGCATCGCACCACGAAAAAAACTCTCTTCGATGAAGGCCACGAGTATGCCGGAGAGCAACCCGGACATCAGCGCATACAACACATCGTTGAGTTGTATGGCGCCGGGTACCGGTACGCGCGCGCCAAGCAGAATGAGCAGCATGGCATGGACGGTCATGATCATAACGCCGATTACCAAGCCACGGGCGAAGGTTTGCAGAAAATGCCAGCGATCCAGTGAATAACCCAGTGCGTAGCGGTTATTGATACCCTGTAACCTGAGGAAGGGCCAGAAACCCAGCGCGGCGATAACCAGGGTCAGCCGGCTGAAGACCCGGTCAGGCCGGATCTCCCAGACGGCATCGATTACCTGGAATACCGGGTAATATAACAACGCAGTCAAGAGCATGACCACACACAGATAGACGATAAAGTACAACAGGACAGGCATGGCTTCTTGCTATTTAAACAGCTCTATTAGATAAAAGAGTGTGCGATGAAGCCCTCGATTTCATACACACTTGAGTTTAGCAACAGCATGCATTGTTTCATACCCAACCGGCGTACGATACTGGGGGAAGTCCACCGCAAGTTTTTACCGCGCCGATAAACCGGCATGTTCAGGTTCGACATCCTGTTTTCTCGCACAGGTGATATGTAATTTGCTCAGGCAGTACCGCTTTTTGCCGAGACGGCTAGTTCACCGAACTATCCAGATACCAGAAGCCGGGTACCTTGCGTATATGACCATCACTTGAGTATGTAGAGATTGTATTCAGCAACTGCCTGTATTCCTGGACATCATAATCGAACGCAACACCTACGCCCTCATCTGAAGACCGGGTAACTGCGGCCCTCAGACGCAGAGGGTTTGGTTCGTCATCCTGGACATGAAAATGCAGTTCGAGTAATTCACCTGGAATAAGCTTTCTGGCACATTTATCAATGAAGGCACCATCAAGGTTCATGTCCCGTGTCTGATAAAGCCCCAGATATTTATCGAAACTGTATATGTCCACGTAGAGGTTAAGCTTTTTTCTGATGCTGATTCGCTTGTCGACACTCATCGCCTGCACCTTTCAACCATTGTTATGTGGATTCTCTGCCGGTATGCAGACCCGCTGTCTTGCGTTAACCCACTAATCGCATTCATTGGAACCAATATCTGCAAAGGCCTACTTAAGATAACGCGTGGGTATGTAAGCTGGTTGACAGCCCGGGTTATTCTGATGAGCGATCAGGCCGGGTTTGCAGTCACAGGGAGAAAACGCCCATAATGAGAATCGTTAGCAAACCAGAAAACGTCGCTGTCGTATTGTTATACACCACAGCTCTTGAGGCCCCGCAGTCATGTAACAAAAAAATAACAATTAAAATCTTTGAACCATGTAATATTAGATATGTCTTATATGCTAATTAACAATAGAAGGTAACATGAGGTAAAAAGATGATAATCGATGCTTTCACTATTTCGGCTGCGGTCATAGCGCTGGTTGTAATAGTTACTGTTGTGTCTATTATGCGATCACGCAAATCCGCAAACAAACTGGACGATTAACCTGAAACGTAAATAAAATGATCAAAAATCACTGAACGGGTGCCCATACAAAATATTGGCACCCGTTTTCGTTTTTAGCATCCCCTTTCTAGCCGGTATTGACCAGCCACTTGCGCAAGATCAGATCACTCCGGGTCCTTGAATTGTTTAGTTCTTCCAAGTACGTACTCGATTTCGTGAGCCATTCTTTGCACACATTTATGGCCTTCTTCTATCGCTTCTTTGGCGCGATATAATTCTAAAAGACCGATATTTGACAGTTTTGGCGTAAATACGATGTCTGGAGGTTCGCCTGCCAGGCGGCTTCTGGTTACCCTGTCCTGCGTGATGTTGACGGAAGCTGCTATCGCATCCAGCAGGCTGGGCGGTTGTTCAATGTTGGCAGGTTCGAACAAGGACAGGCTTGTATACTCTTTTACCAGTTCTGATAATTTCCCGCTAACGGTACTTCCGTTTTTCGCCACAGTTTTATTGAGGCGTTTACCGACGATATCACCGTTTAAATTGACTGCAATAACGATATCAGCGCCGAGTGCGCGGCAAACAGAAACCGGTACCGGGTTGACCAGTCCGCCATCAACCAGCCAACGGTTGTTGTGCCTGATGGCAGGAAAAAGACCTGGTAGCGCCATCGATGACCATACAGCCTGTATCACGGACCCTTTCTGTAACCAGACTTCCCTGCCCGTATCGAGATCAGTTGAAATGGCAGCATAGACCTTGGGTAGATCTTCGATCAGATCTTGATCACCGGCTATGTATTCATTCAGGTATTTATGAAACCTTTCTGTATGTACAAAGCCCGTAAACGAGGTATTGATATCGAGAAATCTGGCTACATCGAATTTTGTTACCGAGCAGGCCCATGATTCAAGCTTTTCGATGTTGCCTGCAGCATACGCTGCACCAACCATTGCGCCAACCGAAGTTCCGCAGACGATATCCGGCTGGATTCCGAGCGTTGACAGCTCGTTGATAATACCTATGTGTGACCATCCCCGGGACGAACCGCTTCCCAGTGCCAGACCAATTTGCATCTTCGCATTCATGGTTTCATATTAAGCTTTATGCAGATAATTATCACAATTATCGCGATAAAGGGGCGCTTCAGACTGACCTTTTTATTCTTCTTTGCAGCGCCCGGTCATTCCAGTAATCTGTCAATCTTTTGCAGAAAATCCACCTTGTCCACATAGTGAATGGTTTGCCAGCCTGCCGCCTGGGCACGTGTCACGTTACTTTTCATGTCATCCACAAGCAGAATCTCGTTGGGCGACAGTGCCAGCTGCTTGGTGATATCGGCAAACAAAGCTGGATTACGTTTACCTTCCCCCATGTGATAACTGTTGAAAACATGAGAAAAAAACTGAAAAAAATGATCTCGTTCATTCAGCCAATCCAGCCAGTGCGACTGATCACTGAGTATGGCGGTGATATAACCCTGTGCATTTAATTGCTGCACCCGCGCTATCATCCAGGGACGCAGTACAAACCCGTCCAGAACGCGTTTTGTTAATTCAGTGTCACTGCCTTTCAATCCTGAACCTTCGCGCATCCGTTTCCAGAATTCATCCTCGGTGCCCCACCCCAGAATAAATCCGGAATCGTACACCGCGCTTCTGGCTACATTCATCATCGTGTCTTCATCGATCCCCTGTTCACGCGCCATGGCGCGCAGACTGTTCTGAAAACCCTCATCGGCAATAACGCCACCATAATCGAGTAATATGGCTTTAATTGAATGTTTAGACATAATCACGACGATAACACATCATATGAAATGTGTTGATACCTGGGGGCGGCACAACTAATGGCTAATGACCTCAAAGCTGTCATACCGTCAAAAATAAAAAATATTAACATGCAACATATGTTGAATAGTATAAGGATAACACTGATATCAGATTATCGGCTGCAGGCAGCTATGGATATCAGAGCATATTCTATTTTCCAGCGAATTGATTCGGCCAGGTTTGATCAATCCCGGTCAACATTGCGGGGCATAGTATGAGAATTACATTTTCGAATTAAACTCGTGCAAGCTGGCATCGAATATTAACCAGGTATTGTAAACGGCCGGGAAACACACTTCCCGGCCGTTGGTGTCTAGATCAAGAGGTTATGGTCGTGTTCATATTAAGCAAATTCGGAACACTTCTGGCACGGTATTTATCAGAACCGCGTGACGAGCTCAGCCTGGGAATAACACGGTCCGATTATTTTGCTGCCAGCTTTCAAAAAGGCGATGTACTGCTGGTCGAAGGCACCAGCAGAATCAGCAGCGCCATCAAATACCTGACACAATCAAGCTGGTCACATGCAGCGATCTTCGTTGGCGATAACATCCATCAGACTAATGAACGCGGTGAAAAGCTTGTCCTTGTTGAGGCTGACCTGGTAGAGGGTATACGTGCTATTCCACTGAGTGAATATGAAGCCATGCATACACGCATCTGCCGTCCGGTGGGGCTCAGTGAAGATGAAGTAGAGACCGTGTTACAACATGTAATCTCCAGGATAGGACATGCCTATGACCTGAAAAACATCGTCGACCTCACGCGTTACTTCATCACCACTCCGCCGGTACCTGGCAACTGGAAACGGCGCATGATTGCTTTTGGCAGCGGTGATCCTACACGCGCCATATGCTCTTCCTTAATTGCAGAGGCATTTCAGTCAATAAGGTACCCGATATTGCCTGTTATTGAATTACAGCAATGCAAGACCAGGGAAAGCAAACGCTATCAACGTGAAATCATGCATATACGACACCATAGTCTTTTTGCGCCGCGCGATTTTGATGTGTCGCCGTACTTCGAGATTATTAAACCTGCTTTGCATAAAAATTTTGATTTTCATCAGCTGAAGCTGCATGATCAAAATGACAACGGAGAGGCATAGCCGGTATCTGGAAATTCGGTGTCGAGGAAATAAATATTTACCACAGGAATATAATTTAAAAAATAAAACCTCCGTCCCCTTCTTTCTTCTTAATTGACTGAGCTATTCACATACCAGAAACCCGGTATCTTCAGCTTGTTACCATCAGCTGCGTACGTGGAGATTATGTTCAGCAGCCGTCTGTATTCCATATCACCGTAATCGAACTGAACGCCTACGCCTGTAGCGGATGATCTGACTACCGTAGCCTTCAAACGCAGGGGGTTTCTTTCATCATCGTGAATATGAATATGCAGTTCCAGCATATCATTCGAACAAAGCTCTGTTGAGCAACTGTTGATGAAGGCACCGTCGAGGCTGATATCTCTGGTCCGGGTACGACCCAGATGTTCGTCGAATCGGTATACATCGACGTCGAGATCAAGTGGTTTGCGGATACTGCTTCGCTTATTATTATTATTCATTGTATGTACCCTTACGTTCTTTATAGCCTATTTTTCCGCCGCTCGCATAACTCTTTCATATAAAGGGGCTGGATTGATTTAGCACAGTAATCTGGGTCAGAGAGGAATTAACTCCAGTATTCCAGTCTTCATATATTAAAAACAATTGTTCCCTGAGCCTTTTTTCTTGCACAGCTCCTAACCGGCGGCTTAACTGCCAGCCGTACCTCCGCAGGGTGGATCTATCTGCTGATATGATAAAAGTGGCTGCAGTAATTGGATTCAGTCCAGTCTTGCCGCTTGATTATTGTCTCCGCCCCAGATGGTACATGGCACCCTGCTCATTGAGCGCAACCAGATCGTGCGTATTAAACCAGTCTTCATAAACACAGGCTTCACCCCGTACCCAGAGCTCGTCATCAATAATTTTGTATTCACAAAAATAGCGGTCGCCCAGCAACGTGCCATCAGCCACGGCCTGCTGGCGATACTGTTCAACTTTATCCAGCGTGTCAAAAACAGTATTGATCGTGACAGGACCGATCTCGGTCATGCCCCAGTTACACATAAACACGGCACCTCGCTCGACAAATGCCTCGATGACTTCAAATGTAACATTATCACTGCCGCAGGCTACGAACACACCACCCAGATCCAGGGTGCTGAAGTTTTTGGTCTGCATCAACAACTTGCAATGCATTGGCGTGAGATGAGTGTGCGTGTAACCTTTGATATCCCGCCAGAAAGTAAAGGCGTTAAACGGCTGTATTTCGACATGTGCATTCACACTCCATGCCGGCAGGGTTTGCGCCAGCAGCCCGCCGGCATGTGTCATACGGCAGACAGTTAAAATCCGGCTTTGTGCTGTGATGTTCTGTGCGGCGACAGCAAGCTTGCTGGCTGCCAGTAACTTCGCCGGTGTCTGAAAGATGCGTTTAGGCTCGCCGGTAGTCCCTGAACTTTGTAGCTCAAATCCTATTTCCAGCGCAGCTTGCCAGTTATCTTCATCTAACATGATTAATTTAAAAGAACGCAGCAAAGGAGTTATTTTTTAACCAACTGGAAGGCTTGAACATTATATACCCCCTTCGTCATCTTGTAGTTTTCTCAAACGGGAGAAGCCTCGCGCATGCCGGGAATACCCTTTATCGAGATTGCGTCGTGCGTTCCAGGCGTTTTTCACGAGGTTGTAGACAAATACTGTAATACAAACAGGTTCAGATACAACTCATTTCTAATATTAGAGGAAACTTTGCTCTGACCCATATGTTTTTTAAGCCAATACCAGGATTATGCGGTCACTGGGTTCAGGTCTTTCATCTTTCATCAGGAAGTATGTCTCCGTTAATCTTTGTGCACAATGAAAGACCTGACCCCGTTATTCTGTTTTTGAAAAAGTATCCTGTCATCATCGATGATGGCAGGGAGATTTTTGGTTGAATGAAGGTCAATCGCGCAGTAGAGTGACATAACCATCTGATGTGGTTTCTGGGTGATTGAGAACAACCAGATCTGCACTCCCGCAGGAGTGAGCTACACGAGGCTGGCTACATGATCATCAGAGGGATTAAATATTGACCGATATATCGCATTGGTTGAAGAATATTCGCTGCGTCGCCTTTTCAGACGTCCCCTTTTCTGTAACCGGAGCAGACCATGAAAGAATCACTCAAGCCAGGTATCAAATACGAACATAAATTTGTTGTACCGCCATCCAAGACGGTGCCTTCGCTATACCCTGAGTCAGAAGAGTTTCTGGCAATGCCGGAAGTGTTTGCCACGGGTTTTATGGTCGGCTTTCTTGAGTGGGCCTGTATCATGGCTGTAAAGCCACACATTGACTGGCCAACAGAGCAGTCGGTTGGTACACATATTGATGTCAGTCATGAAGCAGCAACGCCACCTGGCCTGGAAGTTACGGCGAATGTCGAGCTGATAGCGGTTGATGGAAGGAAATTGACATTCAAGGTGGAGGCGCACGATGGCGTCGATCTGATTTCCAGAGGGCGACACGAGCGGTTTATTATCAATAAAGACAAGTTCGACGCCCGGATGAAAGAAAAAACAATTTGAATCCGGAACAGGATCAAATCTACTGGTGTTTCATAGACGCATCATTGCGTCATGTGTAGTAGTTCAGACTTGAGCTGACAGTTGTTGTCGATTTTCGCTTCACTATGAAAGCTGCATGCGTTGGAGTTTTAACATTCCTGTTTCTCGCAGAGGCGCGGAGAACGCAGAGGTATGAAGTGTTTTTTGCAAAGAAAAATATCTTCTATTCATCTTTCTTTGCGTCCTCTGCGCCTCTGCGAGAGTAAATTCCTATAGTTTTTTCGAACTGGCCGAACCTGGCTGTACTGAGAAAAAATCATAGTCGGTGTTTGATTCAATATGACAATCATTGTCAGTTTAAATCCTGACTATTACACGTCATGTTTTTAGCCGGGCTGAATCTGCCTGGAACAGATTTACTCGTCATATCCCTGTGACTCGCCCTTCACAAGCGTCCGGCGCTCATCTGTAAAAAAGGGGCCGGAGCTCCGAAGAGCTCCGGCCTAACACCTCAAGGATAGGGAGGGAACTGCTTAAGCGGCCTTGCTGGCTGCCTGTTTGACCTTTTCGCTGGCGGCCTTGACGTTCTCTTCGACGAGCTCGCCAGCTGCATTACGTGCCTCAGTTACGATTTCGACGGTACCGCGGCAGCTGTTCAGCCACTGCTGACCACAGTCCTGAATGAGTTTGGCCTGGCCGTTTAGCATTTCCTGCGGCGTCCTGGCCTGGCTCATCAATTCCAGGTTCCTGGTGCCGGTTTCCAGCAGTGCGCCGGTCAAGGCGAACTGCTGCTCGAGCAATTTCTCACCGGCACGCAGGTTAACCTCGCCCATCTTCATGACTGCCTCGTAGGCGGTCTGACCTAATTCATTGAAAGTATTGTATATTTCTTTTTGCATAGCCTATTCCTCATGATACCGGTTGTATTGAAAGAACTTTGCTGCATTGCAGCATTGTTGCATTGCAGCATAAGCCATCAGGAGGGTCATGTCAAGTAAATATTGTGCACTGCAACAATCTTTTCTGTGCAGGCGGCAGGCGAAGAACGCCTGCCTATTCCCCGGGTTTTTTACGTGAGCCGGATTTACCGGTTGCCAGGCCCGCCGCCTCTAGAAATCCTTTCTGCATATCCATCCAGAGCTCGACATTGCGTTCGGCCAGGTCGGACATGGTCTTGACCGCACTGGCGCCGACCAGTCCCTCCATACTCTGCTGGATGACCTGCTGCTGTTGCGTAAATGCTTGCAGGCTCTGGTCCAGGTAGCTCTGAAACACGTCGTGTACCGTTTCGTCATAGAAACGGATCAGGTCAGTCAGCATTTCTGTGCTGAAAAGCGCCTCGTTTCCCGCCTCCTGTTCAGTGATGATCTGGATCAGGATACTGCGCGTGATGTCCTTGCCGGACTGGCTGTCCGTTACCTTGAACTCCACCCCGTCATGGATCAGCTGGCGCAAATGCGCCAGCGTCACGTACTTGCTCAGCTCGGTATCATAAAGCCGGCGATTCGGATACTTCTTAATGATGCGTTGTTCCACCTTGTTCAAACTCCCTCGTTCAGATTCAGTGCATGTGCTGGCCGCCGTTGGCAGCGAAGTTGGCGCCCGTAATGAAGGCCGCATCCTCGGAGGCCAGGAAGCCGATCAGTGCAGCGATCTCCTCGGGCTTTCCAAGGCGCCCCACAGGTATCTGCGCGATGATCTGGTTGCGGACCTCCTCGGGGACGGCCATCACCATTTCGGTGGCGATATAGCCGGGCGATACCGTATTTACCGTAATTCCCTTGCGCGCCACTTCCTGAGCGAGCGCCATGGTGAAGCCATGGATACCGGCCTTGGCCGCCGAGTAGTTGGCCTGGCCGAACTGTCCCTTCTGGCCGTTGATTGATGAGATATTGACAACGCGACCGGTCTGGCGCTCCAGCATGCTTTCGATAAAAGCGCGCGTGACATTGAATACGCTGTTCAGATTGTTGTTGATCACCGCCTGCCACTGTTCGGCTGTCATCTTCTTCATGGTCGTGTCGCGCGTAATGCCCGCGTTGTTGACCACGATGTCAACAGGGCCGATATCGTTCTTAATGCTGTCTGCCAGCGCCTGGCACTGGTCGAAATCGCTCACATCGCAGGGGTAGATCGCGATATTGCAGCCCTGTTCTTTCATCTGTTCCCGCATCTCCACGGCCTTGCTTTCACCGAGATAGGTTGAAACCACCCGGGCGCCCATTTTGGTCAGGCGCTTGCAGGTAGCCTTGCCGATGCCGCCGGTGCCGCCGGTAATCAGCGCGATCTTGCCATCAAGTATTCCACTCATGTCTGTTTCCCCCGTTTGAATTCAGATAAGTTCGACGGCCATGGCCACGCCCTGGCCGCCGCCGATGCAAAGCGTCGCGAGTCCGTGGCGCGCCTGGTTGCGTTTCATGCCGTGCAGCAGGCTAACCAGTACCCGCGCGCCAGAAGCGCCGATCGGGTGACCGATTGCAATCGCGCCGCCGCTGATGTTGACCTTGTCGAGATCCCAGCCAAGACTTTGATTCACTGATATGGCCTGGGCCGCAAAGGCTTCGTTGGCCTCGATCAGATCGAGGTCGCCGATCTCCCAGCCGGCCCGCTCCAGGCATTGCGTGGTGGCAGGGATGGGACCTGTGCCCATAACAGAAGGCTCGACACCGGCGCTCGAGAAGGACACTATTCGCGCCATCGGTACCAGCCCGAGTTCGTCTGCTTTTTCCCTGGACATAACTACCACTCCGGCAGCACCGTCATTAAGGCCCGACGCGTTGCCGGCAGTAACAGTCCCATCATTCTTGAAGGCCGGGCGCAGCTTTCCAAGCCCCTCGGCGGTGGTTCCCGCGCGCGGGAACTCGTCGGTATCGAACACGACGGGATCGCCTTTACGCTGAGGAATCTCGACCGGCACGATCTCTTCAGCGAACACGCCTGCCTTTTGCGCCGCCTCGGTCTTTTGTTGCGAAGATGCGGCGAATGCATCCTGCACCTCGCGGCTGATATCGTAGTTGACTGCGATGTTCTCCGCGGTCAGACCCATGTGGCAGTCATCGAAAGCGCACCACAGGCCGTCGTTGACCATGGTATCAATCATCTTCCAGTCGCCCATTTTCATACCCTGGCGGGATTTCGGAAGCACGTGTGGCGCCATGCTCATATTTTCCTGGCCGCCCGCAATGACGATATCGGCATCGCCGCAACGCACCGCCTGGGACGCGAGGTGCACTGCCTTCAGTCCGCTACCGCAGACCTTGTTGATCGTCATGGCCGTCACCTCTACGGGCAGGCCTGCACTGAGGGCAGCCTGTCGCGCCGGATTCTGCCCCATACCGGCAGTCAGTACCTGGCCCATGATGACCTCGTCGATCTGGTCCGGTGCCAGTCCCGAGCGCTCCAGCAGGGCCCGGATGACAGTCGCACCCAGTTCGCTGGCCGGAATATCGGCCAGTGTGCCGCCGAACACACCGAGAGGTGTGCGTGCCGCACTCACAATTACAGTTTCTTTACTCATTTGTTCAATTCTCCAGTCTCTCCGCTTCTGCCAAGGCGAACCCCTTCGCATCAAGCCGGCAATAATCGTTACCTAAAATGCCTGTCACAATCTTGATTGAAGGGCCGCCCGTTACCGGTGCTGGCAGTCCAGCACGCATTTTTGTTGCACTGCACAAATTTCATGCTACCATAGGTCACTCATGAATGAAAAGCCCCGAGCCAAAAAACTGTACGCGGCTCGAGACCTGTAACCACCAACTACCCGGAGGCACACCGGATGACAGACTCAAACCCCTTTTCCCCGGAACCCTGGCTCGATGCCCAGCGCAAATTCTGGGACGCCTGGATGGACATGACACGGCAAGCCAGCAAGGTTGCTACGGAAGATCACACAGCTGACAACCCCTGGGCCGATGCGCTGGACCAGTGGTGGAAAGCGGTATCGCCGATGACCAGCGGCACCACTCCCCTGTTGCAGGACTTCTTCGACAAGCTCGTCGGCATGGGCAAGTCGTATTTCACTATGGCCGAACACGTGTCGGCAACGCCAGGCGGGGACGAACAGACAGCCGGGGACGTGGTCAGCGACTGGCTGGACCGGGTTCGCGAGGCCTGCAACGCCTGGGGCGCGTCTCTGAGCGCACAGCAGGACCCCCACATGCGTGATTTCATGTCTTTCTGGAACATGCCGATGGATACCTGGCAGCGCACCGCATCCTCGTTTTCGCCGATGCCAGGCGATTTCCTGAAAGCACTCCATCCGGATGGCGCGGATGCAATGGCCGGTGACATGCGCAAGCACATGGACCGTTTTCTATCCATGCCCGGCGTGGGTTACTCACGCGAGTCCCAGGAGCAATACCAGCAGCTGGCACGCATGGTGCTCGACTACCAGAAAGCAATGCAGGATTACGCGATCGCATTGTCAAAGGTTGGCGTCAAATCGACCGACCGCTTCCAGCAAAAACTCAACGAGTCCGCCTCATCGGATGAACCCGTGACCAGCCTGCGCGCGTTCTACAACCTCTGGGTCGACGCCTGTGAAGAAGTCTATGGCGAGTATGCAATGAGCGGCGAATACTCGGAGATGTACGGCGAAATGGTCAACGCGCTGATGCAGGTCAAGCGCCACAGTTCGCTGCTCGTTGACGAGATGCTCGAGTCCATGAACATGCCAACGCACCGCGAGATCAACACGCTGCACCAGCGCCTGCACGAAATGCGCCGGGAATACCGCGCCCTGCGCGAAGAAATCGAACAGCTGCGCGGTGAGACTGAGCGCCCTGCCGCGTCACCGGCGGCGACGAAGAAAGCCGCGCCGGTAAAAAAACGCGCGCCCGCGAAAAAGCGCACAACGAAGAAGGCAGCCGCACAGCCCGCCTCGCGTAAAAAGCGCACCACGAAAAAAACCACCGCCCGCAAGGCAACAACCCGGAAATAAGGAGGAGCGACCATGATTCCCGTACAGATCCGCCCCGACCAGGCACTCGAGGAACTCACCAACTTCAGCCAGAAGCTCGGCCACGGGCTGCAGAACCTGATGGAGGTGGGTGACATTCCAACCGGCGTCACGCCGAAGGAGCCCGTTTACCATGAGGACAAGATGGTGCTGTACCGCTTCCAGCCGGACACGAAGAAAGTGCAGAACCGTATACCACTGCTGATCGTTTACGCACTGGTCAATCGCCCCTACATGACCGACCTGCAGGAGAACCGCTCCACCGTGCGCGGGCTGCTGGAAGCAGGGCTCGACGTGTACCTGATCGACTGGGGCTACCCGGACCGGGCCGACCGTTACCTTGACCTCGACGACTATATCAACGGCTATATAAACCGTTGCGTGAATGTCATCTGTCGTCGTCATAACATCGATGCAGTAAACATACTCGGCATCTGCCAGGGCGGCACCTTCAGCCTGTGCTACACGGCGATGCATCCTGAAAAGGTATCCAATCTGGTCACCATGGTCACACCCGTGGACTTTCATACACCCGACAATATGCTCTCGATCTGGGCCCGCAACATCGACATCGATCTGCTGGTCGATACCCTGGGCAACATTCCGGGCGAACTGCTCAACTGGACATTCCTTATGCTGAAGCCCTACCAGCTCGCCGGGCAGAAATACATGAACATGGTCGACCTGCTCGACAACCCCGCTCAGCTGAAGAACTTCATGCGCATGGAGAAATGGATATTCGACAGCCCCGACCAGGCCGGCGAAGCCTATCGACAGTTCATCAAGGATTTTTACCAGGCCAACAAGCTGATCAGGGGTGACGTCCAGATCGGCGGCAAGACGGTGGACCTCGGCAACATCAAGATGCCGGTGCTCAACGTGTACGCCATGCAGGATCACCTGGTGCCGCCGTCGGCCTCCCAGGCCCTGAAGCATCACGTGGGCACGGACGATTACACCGAGCTGTCGTTCCCCGGCGGGCACATCGGCATTTACGTCAGCGGCAAGGCACAAAAACAGGTCCCACCGGCCATCGGCGCCTGGCTGGATGAACGAACCTGATCCTGGGGCAAGGATGCCTCATCGTGCAGGAGCGGCTTTAGCCGCGAAAAACGCTAAATACGCGAAAGTGATCACTGCCCGCTATTAACATCGCGCATGGGTTCGAAAATATTGCTAACGCTTTTGCGTTCTTTCGACCCAGTTTTTTACTGCTGTCTGAAGCCCGATTCGCGGCAAAATACGCTTCGCCATTGCAACCCGGGCATTACGAGCGGTATCCGCAAACCGGAATGGCAGGATCAGTCGACCTGCTCACCGTCGTCCAGCTCTTTTCCCAGCTCGATCGTCGAGTAATCTGCTGGTTTCAACGCCTTGAGTGAGAATCCCAGCTCACGCGCGAGTCCGAGCATGCGCCTGTTATCCGGCAGCACGCTGGCTTCGACGTGCCTGATGCCCGCTTCCGTTGCCAGCCGCCTCAGGTTCAGTAACAGGCACGTGCCAACACCCCGGGCCTGCCATGCATCCGCAACGACAACCGCAATCTCGGCGGTGTCGCTCCCCGGCTTGCGTGCATAGCGTGCAACACCGATCTGCCGCTCGCCCTCGCCTTCGGGTACGGTGGCAATGATCGCCATTTCGTCCGGATAGTTGACATGCGTAAACCGCTCCAGCATGTATGGACTGAGTTCCTTCAACGCCGAGTGGAAGCGGTAGTACCGGGATTGCTCGGAAAGCTCGCGTACAAAGCGGTGCTCGATGTCGCGGTCTTCCGGCTGCATCGTTCTGATTGTTACGGTTGCACCCGGAATTTCCAGCGTATCTTTAAAGTTGGGCGGAAACATCGGCTGGATCGGCTACTGTCAGCGGCTTATCAGGAAGGCGAGATCACATGCCCGGCAAGCGGGCTAGCTGTAGATCAGCTCGGACCAGCGCTCCTGCTCCTTCATCTCCTCCAGCATCCAGCGCCAGCGAGCGTTTGAACCGGCGGCCTCCTGCATGACCTTTTCGAAATTATCTTTCGTGCTTTCCAGCCCGGCCAGGTACACGTGTGTTTTCGGGTCCTGCATCAGCTCCCAGATATCGACCGCGTTTTCCTCGAGCACGTTATGCAGACCGTCATCGGTTTGCATCCAGGGACGCTTGCTCAAGCCTTCGAAGGCCCGGAAAGTCTTCTGGTCATAGTACTTGTCGAGATCATTTTTCAGATCGTTGCGGTAGAGGGTTTCCATACCGGTGCGTGCACCGTAAAACAGCACAATCTGTCCTTTCCAGTCCTGCTGATGTTCGTAGATGTACTGCATAAAGGCCCGGAACGGCGCAATGCCGGTCCCGCTACCGATCATCAGCAAATTGGTATCGGGGTCGGTAGGCAGGTTGAAAGCCGACCCGTAAGGTCCGCTGAGCACGATGTTGTCGCCGACATTCAGATCGCACAGGTAGTTCGAGGCGATTCCCGGGTACTCCTCACCACTGAATTCATCGATGTAGAAACAACGCCTGACGCAGAGTTCGATTTCGGTCGAGTCGCCGCGGTGATGTACCGGGCTGTTGGCGATGGTATAGAGCCTGAAATGCGTTTCATGACCGAACTCATGGGGGCCCGGTACGATTACACCAACATGCTGACCTTCAAGATAGGTAAAGTCCGGCTGATCGATCCGCAGCATAATACTGCGCACCTCGGGCACATCATCGGGTGTAATCCGCTCGGTGCTGATGACCGTCGCCTCATGCTGATACGATCTGTCGTAATCGCTCAGTTCACTCATAACATTTCCACCTCCCACTTTAACTGTCACTGTTATTGGTTGCCGCGGCCGAACGGTGCGCACTTCTGTTGCAACTGCTGCCGGTGCAATGACAGCTGTGACCGCAGCCGCTGCCTTCTTCCCGCGCCGGACCGAATTCGGGGTGCCGTGCTGCAAAACGCCGCGCAAGGTGCTGTACGAACAGCCAGCCGCACAGCAGTGCCATTATTGCGACGCTGGCGATCACAAAATCAGCCATGCGATGCCCCCAGGCCGGCAAAACCCATGAAGGCCAGCGACAGCAGGCCTGCCAGCATCATGGTCATCGCTGCGCCCTGACTGACGCTGGGCACTTTAGCCAGCTCCAGATGCTGACGCAAGCCGGCCATCAGCATCAACGCAATGGTAAAGCCTACGCCCGCGCCGAGGCTGAAGGCGACGCTTTGTGTAAAGCTGTATTCCCGTGATGTCTGGAACAGCGCGACGCCCAGTATTGCGCAGTTGGTCGTGATCAGCGGCAGAAAAATACCGAGTGCTCGGAACAGTGCCGGGCTGTATTTTTTCATCGTCATCTCTACCAGCTGGACCGCGGAGGCGATCACCGCGATGTAGCAGATCAGGCGCAGATACTCGATCTCGAACCGCGTCAACATCCAGTTGATGCCGTACGCACAGATCGAACTGACCAGCATCACGAAGATCACCGCGAGCCCCATGCTCCAGGCCGTGTCGCGCTTGGCGGAAACGCCGAGGAACGGGCAGATGCCCAGGAACATCGCCAGCACGAAATTGTTTACGATGGCCGCATTCATAAAAATGTAACCGACGGAATCAGCTGTCATGCTGGGCCACCTCCTGCTGATTCATACGCTGTTGCCGGTGTTGTCCAACCCATGCAAAGATCAGCAGCCAGGCACCGAGCACGAAAAAACCGCCCGGCGGCAGCACCATGACCACCCAGGGTTGAAAATTTTCACCGAACAGGGCGACACCGAACAACGAACCCGAACCCAGTATTTCCCGCACCGTGCCCAGACTCAACAGCGCCAGCGTGAATCCTGCGCCGATACCCAGGCCGTTGATGATCGTGGCACCCAGCGGCTGTTTCGAGGCATAGGCCTCGGCGCGACCGAGTATCATGCAGTTCACCACGATCAGCTGGATAAAGGCACCCAGCGCGTTGTAAAGGTCCAGACTGATGGCCTGGATCGCGTAATCGACCATGGTGACAAAGGTCGCGATAATGATGATATAGGTCGCGATGCGCACCTGTTTCGGAATGAAATGGCGCATCAGCGACACCAGGCTGTTGGACGCGACCAGGACAAACGTACTGGCCAGCCCCATGGCCAGCGCATTGATGGCCGAATTCGTAACGGCGAGTACCGGGCACATGCCCAGCAACATTACAAATACCGGATTCTCCTCCCACAAGCCGCGCAGGAAGGTGTCGAGCGTGATATTTTCCGTTGTATCAGGCAGCCCGGACATATCGCGCCCCCACGTGCAGGCACCGCGGCAGACCACTCCGGTTTGCCGCACTGCACTGGTACTGAAAATTATCCTGTTTCAAAGCCCGGCCTCCACGATTGCAAGATCCTTCTGAATGATCGGCACGACCTGTTGAGCACTGTCGTTGAGCATGCGCGCTACCGCTTTCGAAGTAATGGTCGCACCCGAAATCGCATCGATCTGCCAGGGCTCGGTCCTGGTGCCGTGCTTGACCGGTACGATCGCGTGCTCGAGGCCTTTGCCCGATACATGTGCACGCGCTTCCAGCGCGACAAAGTTTTGCTGAAAGTCCGCATCCTTGATGATCTTGTCACCGATGCCCGGCGTTTCCGCCATCTTCAATACCTGGATGCCGCGGATACACTGGCAATAGGGATCGTAACCGTAGAGGATGCGTATCACATCCTGGTAGCCGGCTGCCGCGGCCTCCAGCGCCACGCCTTTCAAACGGCCCTCCTGGTCATAGCCCGCGTACAGCGTAACGCCCTCACTATCCTGCCCGGCCCTGCGTATGCCCTGTTCCGTGATGACGAAATCCTGTCTCGATACCGCTCCGGGTATCACCTTGAACAGTGCGCGCTCGATCGCAAGACGCTTGTTCTCCTCGATCATTGGCAGGGTGAATCGATAGGTCAGCACCACCAGCAAACCTGACAGCATTGCGACCAGCCCCAGCGTACGCAGCATCCGGCTGGTCAGGCCGGGGTCCACGACTGCCATTTTGATATCCGCCTGGCTCATGACTTGTTGCTCTCGCCGAATACCTTCGGCTGAGTCACCAGCGAAATCAGCGGTGATATCGCGTTACCGAGCAGAATCGCGTACATCACGCCCTCGGTCAGACCACCGAACAGTCGAATCACCACGGTCAGCATGCCGATGAACAGGGCGTAGACCCAGACGCCGAGCGGCGTGACCGGCGAGGCCACCATGTCGCTGACCATGAAAACCGCAGCCAGCATCAATCCGCCGGATAGCAGCACGAACAGCGGATCCGGATAGCGGGCCGCATCGAGCAGCCAGAACGGCAGACTGACGATGACCGCACCGAGCATGACACCGACCGGCAGTCGCCAGTCCATCATCCTGCGCGCCGCGAGATAGATGCCGCCCAGCAGGATGATGATCGCCGAAGTTTCACCGGCCGAACCCGACACGGTACCGGTCAACAGGTCGGTCAGTGGCGTGGATATCTGATCGAACTTCTGCAGTGCCAGCGGTGTTGCCCCGCTGAAGGCATCGATCGACTTCAGATCGACCCAGGCGTCGATTGGCCCTGGCATCATGAAGGGGGCAGTCAGGGTCGAAGGTATCAGTTCGGTGAACCGGCCCGGCAGAAATGGCGGCGACCAGGTGGTAATCGCAACCGGGAAAGCGGCCTGCACGAAAGCACGGCCGACCAGCGCCGGGTTCATCACGTTGTAGCCCAGGCCGCCGAACAGCGCCTTGCCCAGCCCGACAGCAACGAACGCGGCTACCGCCGCCATCCATAAAGGGAAACCGGGTGGCAGGGTGAGCCCCAGCAGCAGGCCGGTGATCACGATGCTCCAGTCACCGAGGCTGCTCGTCCTGCCTGAAATCCGGCAGAACATGGCCTCGCTGAGCATGCACACCAGGGTGGTCGTCGCCAGCAACAGCAGCACGCTGAAGCCGAAAGCGTAAACCGACCAGGCACAGACCGGTATCAGTGCGAACACCACGTTGCGCATGATCTGCGCGACCGTCACCGACTGTTTCAGGTGCGGCGAGCTGCGCAGTGATTTGACAACCCTGGTGTCAGTCATCGAGGGTCCCGGCCGTTACGGTTTGCATACTTGCGCGAAAGTGCATCATGCCTTTGCCGCCATGTCGCGGTTGACGGACTTCGCAATGCGGAAATACTGCACAAGCGGAATGTTCGACGGGCAGACATAGGTACAGCTGCCGCATTCAAAGCAGTCGTTCAGATGGTAATCGCTGGCCATGGTCTCGTAGTCGGAACTTGCGGCCAGCATGCCCAGCATCGAGGGATTCAGCTGCATCGGGCAGGCCTCCAGGCAGTAGCCGCAGCGGATACAGGGCAGCTCGGGCCCACGATGGTCTGCCTGGCCGTGTTCGAACACGACCATGCCCGACATTGCCTTGGTCACCGGAACGTCCAGCGCGGAGACCGTCATGCCCATCATCGGGCCGCCGAGAATCACCTCCTTCGCATCGGCCGTGGTTCCGGCGTATTCCAGCAGGAACCGGACCGGCGTTCCGACAGGAACCAGGTAATTGCCTGGGCGCTCGACGCCGGGACCGCTGACGGTCACCACGCGTTCGATGACGCCGCGGCCCAGCGGCAGCAGCTCGCCGCTCTGCGCCAGGGTACTGACATTG
>Ga0209536_100001176_pt1 | contig 43295 bp, 37 predicted proteins | sample DeeMarSeWOR28_12_FD_187461 | JGI IMG/M metagenome (GOLD analysis project Ga0209536, IMG submission 187461) | Marine sediment microbial communities from White Oak River estuary, North Carolina - WOR-2-8_12 (SPAdes) (version 2) | ecosystem: Environmental > Aquatic > Marine > Intertidal zone >...
CGCCATCCGCGCAGGCGTCCGCCACGGCGCGGGCGACCGCAATCGTCCCTTCGGCGAACGGCGCCACCTCGAAGACACCCATGGGGCCGTTCCACACGACGGTCCGGGCCCGCCGCACCATGTCGGAATAGCGCGACTGCGTCTCCGGGCCGATGTCGAGGATCTTGTCGTCGCCCCGGACATCGGTGCGTGCCGCGACCCGGGTCGCCGCGTCCGCGTCGATCGCCTCCGCGACCGTGCAGTCCACCGGCAGGACCAGCCGGTCTCCTCCCTCTTCGATGAGGCTCCGCGCGGTGTCGACTGCGTCCTCCTCCACCAGCGAGGCGCCGGTGTCGAGGCCGAGGGCCCGGAAGAACGTGTTGGCCATGGCCCCGCCGATGAGAAGCCGGTCGACGCGAGGAAGGAGCGCGGAGATCACCCCGATCTTCGAGGAGATCTTGGCGCCCCCGATGATCGCGACGAACGGTCGCTCGGGCTCGCGGAGCGCCTCCTCGAGGAACCGGAGCTCACGGGCCATGAGGTGGCCGGCCACCGCCTCGCCCCCCTTGGCGACCATCGCCCGCGCCAGCCCCGCCGTCGACGCATGAGCCCTGTGGGCGGTTCCGAAGGCGTCGTTGACGAAGAGGTCCCCGAGCGCCGCCCACGACGAGGCCAGCTCGGGCTCGTTCGCCGTCTCCCCGGGCAGGAAGCGCGTGTTCTCGAGCAGCGCGATGGATCCGTCGCTCAGGCTCGCGACCTCCTCGGCAGCCTCGGGTCCGTCCGGGTGCGACACGAAGCGCACGGGCGCGTCCATGAGCTCGGCGAGGCGCCGCGCGACGGGCTCCAGCGAGAACTCCGGCCGGGCTACCCCCTTCGGCCGTCCGAGGTGGGAGAGGAGCGCGACGCGGGCACCCGCGTCGGTCAGCGTGCGCAGCGTCTCCAGCGAGGCGACGATGCGCTGGTCGTCGGTGATCCGGTCGCCGTCGAGCGGCACGTTCAGATCTGCGCGCACGACGACCGTGCGGCCTCGGAGCGACGCGGCGTCGATCTCCGAGAGAGTCTTTTTGTTCACTGTGGAGGGCGGATGTTTCCCAGATCGTCGACGTAGGCGCGCCCTTCGGGCGTCAGGTCCGTCCGGTGCGCCGAAACCCACCGCACGAACGTGATGTCGGGGCCGCTGCCGTAGTCCCAGAACTCGGTCAGGCGACCGTTGCCCTCGTCGACGACGTGGACGTTGTCGGGTCGCCCGAAACGTACCCAGACCTCCGCCGCATCGCCAAAGACGTCGCCGAAGCGCAGGCGGGCGTAGGCCGTGCGCGCCATGTGCTCCACCCACGGCTCGTTCACGTCCTGGGCACCATCCCGGACCTGGCGGGCCCAGTAGCCCTCTTCCCACGTGCGCCGCTCGGCCGGCGAGAGCCGGGCGTACGCCCGGGCGTCGGAGCCGTCCAGGAGCACGGAGACGTCGGAGATCTCGTCCGCTTCGGACTCGGTCATGCGGGCCAGGGCAGCCTCGAAGTGTGAGGCTGCCTCGTGCGTCCGCTCCAGTCGATGGAGCGCCAGGCCGGCGAGGAGCAATCCGTTGGGGTGCCCCTCACTCGTGCGCACGAAGCGCCGGGCCCCGGAAAGGAGGTCGTCCCACCGCTCCTCCTGCGCGAGCGTTACCAGGAAATGGGTGTTGGCACCCACGTGGCCCGGATACGCCTCCATCGCGGCGCGCATCGAGGCCATCATCAGGGTGAGATCCCCCGCGCTCCCCGAATGGGCGGTCTCGAAACCCGTCATGAAGAGCGAGCCCATGGCGTCGGGGCACAGGTAGTTCCATGCGATGAGCCGATCGACCGACGCATACCCCGTCGCCGCGCGGCCCGAGGAACGCGCGGGCGCGCAATCCGACGACGCGAACACCTCGGAACGGACCCGACCGATCCCGTCGGACCCCAGCCACCGATCGCGGACCAGCTCGCCTCGCTCGTAGTGAAGCTCGGCGACGACCCAGTCGCTCACCTCGTCGGGCGCCCGGATCGCCATGCGGAGCCCGCGTTCGAAGTAGCCCCGCGCCTCTGCGCGCAGCCCCTGGCGCATGCGGATCCGCCCTAGCGCCAGCAGCGCCGTCGGCTGCTCTGCGCCGCCCTCCAGCGCGTCCTCGAGCGCCGACCCGACCGCGGCACGCCATTGCGTGGGTGCCACCACGCCCTCGGGGGGCTCGCCGTCCAGGATCGCCTCGGCCGGCCCGTGCCGGTCGACGTCCGTTCCCGTGAGCGTACCGGCCAGCTCCGCCGAAGCCTCGGCGCGCGCCCTCCTCTCGGAGGCCCCGATCGACGCGACGGGCGGCAGCCCTTCGAGGTCGAGCGGCTCACGCAGCTGCCACCAGTCCTCCCGCGGGATCGTCGGAAGGCTCAAGGGGTCGACCACCGGCTTCAGAACCCGCTCGACCCGGTCGGAGTCGGGCTCGAACAGGACCGGAAACTCGATCCACGCACCCCGCCGCCGACCATCCTGCAGCGCGGGCTCGAAGCGGAACTGCGGCGCCACTCGAAGGGCTGCCTGGTCCAGCTCGCCGACACCGCTGGACCGCGAGACCTCGACGGAGCCCGGAAGGCCCATCTCGCCGACCCACATGCGCAGCCACACCGTGCCCCCCACGCCGCGACGCTGGAGCTCCGGGGGATACACCGTCTGGAGCAGCTCCTCCGCGCCGGCTCGGTCGAGCATGACCGGCGCGATGACGACCGACTCGGTCAGGACCGGAGCGGGCGCGTCGACCGACGTGCTGAGCGCGCCCAGATCCTCCATCGGAGCCGCCACCATCATCGCCGCCGGCTCGACGGGGGCGGGCGCTGCGGTGGGCCCTGTCGATTCGGACGTAAGGACCGAGAGCTCGGTCGGGGCGTCCCCGAGAGAGCCGATGAATCGGACCAGGGAGGCGCGTGCCGAGGGCACGGCGGCCCCGCCCACGAGCAGGGCGGCCACGACGGCGGCCGCCAGGTGACGGCGCGACGAGGCCCGCCGCTGCCCTCCTTCGAGGGCCCAGGCCCGCGCCAGCTCCGCACGGAGCTCGGGGCCGAACGAGGGTCGTTCTTCGTACCGGATCGAGGACAGCTCTTCGTCGAGGGCTCGAAGCTCCTCGGGGAGCGCCCCGTCCGGCCGGGGGTGCATGTTGTTCATCGTTCGTCTATCGCATCGGCAGTCGTGGTTTCCACCGAGGCCTTGAGTCGTTTCAGGGCCCGGTGGAGCCGCACGGCCACCGCGTTGTTGCTGATGTTCAGGTGCTCGGCGATCTCGGCGTTGTCGAGACCGGCGCCGTACCGGAGGCTGAGGATCTCCTGATCGGCCTTTCGGAGCGTCTGGCTTCCGTTGAGCAGACGCTGGATCCTCTCCTGCCGGATGACCCGCTCCTCGTGCGACGGGATGTCCGCCACGAGGTCGGGGATGCGGTCGAGCGAGACGTGCAGGCTTCCGCGGCGCTTCAGCGAGCGCATGTGGTCGGTCACCGCGTTTCGCGCGATACGCAGCAGCCACGTGCGCGGCGACGCCTTGCGGGCGTCGTACCGGTCGAAGGAGCGCAACGCCTTCATGAAGACGATCGAGGTGACGTCTTCGGCGGCCTCACGGGTCGCGACACGGAAGCGGACGTAACGATAGACGGCACTCTGGTGCTCGACGTACCACGACTCGAAGTCGTTCGGAAGCGGAGCCTCCGCGCGAGCCTGGCGTCGCTCGGTCCCCTTGGGGGCTACTTCTTGCTCGATTCGCATCACTGAGTACTACGTCGTGCACTCGAACGCGGTTACACGCCCGCCCACCGCGTCTACAGCGCCGCGCCCACCATCGAGACCAGATCCACGACCCGCGAGGAGTATCCCCACTCGTTGTCGTACCACGACAGGACCTTCACCATCCGTCCGTCCATGACCGCCGTGGACAGCGCGTCGACCGTGGAGCTCCGGGGATCGCTCGTGTAGTCGATCGAGACGAGGGGCTCGTGCGACACCCCGAGGATGCCGGCCATCGGCCCGTCGGCGGCCTTCTGGAACGCCGCGTTGACCTCCTCGACCGTGACGTCCTGATCCAGCTCGGCGACGAGGTCGACGAGCGAGACGTCGGCCGTCGGAACGCGGATCGCCATCCCGTCGATGCGCCCCAGCACCTCGGGGAGCACCAGCCCGGTCGCCTTCGCCGCCCCCGTCGTCGTGGGAATCATCGACATCGCGGCGGCGCGGGCCCTGCGAAGGTCCTTGTGCGGAAGATCGAGGATCCGCTGGTCGTTCGTGTAGGCGTGGATCGTGGTCATCAGGCCGTGGCGGAACCCGAAGGAATCCGCGAGGACCTTCACGACCGGAGCGAGACAGTTGGTCGTGCAGCTGGCGTTGGAGATGATGTGGTGATTCTCCGGGTCGTAGGCGTCTCCGTTCACGCCGAGGACGATCGTCACGTCCTCGTTCTTCGCCGGAGCGGTGATGACGACCTTCCGGGCACCGGCCGACAGGTGCTTCCCCGCGCCCTCACGGTCGCGGAAGATGCCCGTGCCCTCGATGACGACGTCGACGCCCAGCTCTCCCCAGGGCAGCGCGGCGGGGTCCCGCTCGCTCAGAACGCGGATCTCGTCCCCGTCGACGATCAGGCCGTTCTCGGAGACCTCCACGGTGCCGGGGTACCGCCCGTGCACCGAGTCGTACCGGAGCAGGTGCGCGAGCGTCGCGGCATCGGTGAGGTCGTTGACGGCCACGAAGTCGATGTCGGTGTTTCCCGACTGCTTCGCGCTCCTGAGGACGTTGCGCCCGATGCGCCCGAAACCGTTGATCGCTGCACGGATCGCCATGGGTTCGATCTCCGCTCTATGAAATGGGGGTCGTCGTCGTGATCAGCCCTGAAATATAATCGATTCGAGCCCCTGGAGGGCCCCGTCGCGGATAGGCTCGGCCCCTGCGTCAGGCCGCCAGTCCCGCGCTGCCGTCCCGGAGCCTCCCGGCACCGGCAAGCGCCCGCGCGAACGCGACGAGGACGACCCGATCCGCTCCGGCCGCGACCAGGGTTGCGGCGGCCTCGCCGGCGGTGGCTCCCGTGGTGAGCACGTCGTCGACGAGGAGCACGGAGGCCCCGCGCACGGGGCGGGAGCAGCGAAACGCGGCGCGGACGTTGCTCCTGCGCTCCTCCGGCGTGAGCGCCGTCTGGGATACGTCGCCCCGGACACGCTCGAGGGCGTTGCCGACGGGCAGCCCCAGCCTCGCGCCGACCCGGTCGGCGAGCAGACCCGCCTGATTGTATCCGCGGGCCCGGATACGGGAGGATGTGGTCGGGACGGGCACCACCACCCCGACCGGGCCCTGCACCGACACGGAGGGGTCCGACCGCGCCACACGCGCCATACGGTCACCCAGGGGTCGCGCGAGCCCGGACCACCCTCCGTACTTGAGCGCGTGCACGAGATCCGTGGCCGGGGGCCCGAGCACGACGGCGCACCGTGCCGCGGTGAGCGCCGCAGGCCACGGGCGGCAGTGGAGGCAGTCGTCCGCCTTCGCCCGTCCGGTACCCCGCGGGTGGTGACACCGCGGACACCGGGGCCAGCTCGGCTCCGTCAGCCGACTGCGACACGCCTCGCACACCAGCCTCCGATCCCCGCGAAGAGGGACCCAGCGTCCGCACGCCACGCAGCCGCCCGGTAGAAGGAGGTCGGCCAGCGCGCGCGCCCGACCCAGGCTCAGACTCCCTGCGTCGCCTCGACGGCCGACCGCATCGCGTCGACCGGGGCCTCCCGGCCCCACCAGCGCTCGAACGCGGCCGCGCCCTGCTGCACCAGCATCTCCAGACCGTCCGTGGTCCGCACGCCCGCTTCGGTGGCCGCGGCCGTGAAGGCGGTCGTGTGGCGGCCGTACACCAGGTCCATGGCGGCGCCGACGCGGGGTAGCATCGTGAGATCGAGGGGAGGCGGGTCCTCCGGATTCAGCCCGAGCGAGGTCGCGTTGACGACCAGGTCGAAGCCCTCCCCCGCCAGCTCGCGCAGCATGGGGACGACCCGGGTGCTCGGTCCGCCGATCCGGCGCGCGATGGCTCGAGCCCGATCCGGGGTCCGGTTGTAGATCAGCACCTCGTCCGCACCCTCCTCGAGGAGCCCGAGAAGCGCAGCGCGCGCCGCGCCGCCGCCGCCGAGCAGGAGCGCCCGAATCCCACGGGGATCGGTCTCGAGAAAGCTCCGCAGTGCGCGACGGAAGCCCTCGACGTCGGTGTTGTCCCCGCAGAGGCGACCGGAAGCGTCGCCCCAAAACGTGTTGCAGGCCCCGGTACGCCGCACGGCCTCGCTTCGATCGTCGAGGATGCTCGCGGCCTTCTCCTTGTGGGGCAGCGTCACGTTGCCGCCACCCCCGGCACGGGCCAGCCCGTTCATGAACCCCACGAGGTCGGCGGCGGCGCAGCGCACCGCGACGTAGACCCCGTCGACACCCGCCGCCTCGAAGGCCGCGTTCTGGATCTCGGGGGAAGCGGAGTGTGCGACCGGATCGCCGAGAAGCGCGAGGACCCGCGTGGCGGCCGTTACGGTCAAGGCTTCACGACGGGCTCGAGTCGCTCCAGCGCCCGCTCGATCAGCGCGGCGAGCACGTCGAACGTCTGCGCATACTCCTCGTCCGGGCCCCCGATGGGATCGGGCACCCCCGCCGCCACGCCTTCCTCCCCGTCCGCCGCCGCGAACGACGTGATGATCGCCGCCCGTTCCCCGGCGCCGAGCTCACGGACTCGCGCGAGATGACTCGCCGACATGGTGAGGATCAGGTCGGCCGCATCCGCGACCTCCCGGGTCAGATAGGTCGCCTCGTGCCCGGAGAGGTCGAGCCCGTGCCGGGCCGCCGTCCGCAAGGCGCCGCCGGAGACGGGGCTTCCCTCGAACGCCCCCACGCCGGCGGACCGCACCTCCACCTGCGTCCAACCGCGGTCCGCGAGACGGCGGCGCGCGATCACCTCGGCCATGGGGCTCCGGCACGTGTTGCCCGTGCACACGAAGAGCACCCGGAAGGGGCCGGCCTCAGTCCGTGGGTCGTTCATGGGTCTCCGGTAGGACACAGCGAAGGCGTTCGATCGGCACGGCCCCCTCTCGCAGCACCACGGGCACACCACTCGAACAGTCCACGACGGTGGACGGCGCAGACGGAGGGAGGGTCCCCGCATCCAGGAGCCACACCTCGGAGCCGTCCAGCCGCGAAAGAATCTGGCGCGCTTCGTCCGCGGATGTAACCGGGGGCTCGCCGGGCACGTTGAGGCTGGTGGACGTGAGCGGGGCACCGAGCTCCCGCACGAGGCGGGACGCCACCGGGTGCGGGGACACCCGGACGCCGACGGTCCCGGTGCGCCCGTCGCGCACACCCTCGGGAAAGATCCGCCGCGGATCGAGGAGCACGAGCGTGACCGAGCCCGGCCAGAAGACCTCGGCGAGCTCCCGGGCCGCGGGGGTCCACTCGAGTCCCTGCACCGCGTCCTGAGACTCCACGAGCGCGATCAGAGGCTTCCCCCGGTCCCGCCGCTTGAGCGCCCGCACGGCCCGGACGCCCTCGTCCACGCACGCGCTGCCGAGTCCGTACACCGTCTCCGTCGGGTAGGCGACCAGCCCGCCGCGCCGTAGATGCTCGACCACCGGCTCGAGATCGGCCTCCGGATCGACGCGAAGATCGATCGTCCGTCCTGCCGACGCCGTCACGACGCCCGGCGGTGCCGGAGGATCGACTCGGCGACGGCGGCGTCGTCGGGGCGCGTCACCTTGAGGTTGAGGCCCCCGTCGTCGACCATCCGAATGCGGATCCCGTGCCCCTCCACGAGCGCCGCGTCGTCGGTCGCCGCTTCCATCGACGACGCATACGCTTCCCTGAGCACCCTCGCGGGGAAGACCTGCGGCGTGTGCGCGTGCCAGAGCCGGGTCCGATCCGGCGTCGCGACGACGTCGCCCGACGCGTCGACCGTCTTCATCGTGTCGACCGCCGGACATCCCGCCACGGCACCGGCACCGGCTTCCGCGACGTCGATGCAGGCCGAGACCGTCTCCGGGGTCACGAGCGGCCGCGCCGCGTCGTGCACCGCGATGACGTCGACGTCCCCCGGGATGGCCTCCAGCGCCCGGCGAACGGAGGCCCACCGCGTCTCACCTCCTTCGACGATCCGCACACGCTCGTCCAGATCCGCGAGCCAGTCCGGCGGATCCACAGCGTCCGGGGCGGAAAGCGCGACCACCACGTGTGCGACCCGTCGCTCCGCCAGAAACGGGCGAAGCGCGTGGAGCAGGACCGGCTCGTCCAGGAGCTCGAGGAACGGCTTGCGCACCCCGCCCATGCGCCGACCCGAGCCGGCCGCGGGGACCGCGACCCCGACCCGGGTCACGGACCGAAGCCGCCGCCGTTACCGCCCGCACCCACTCCGGCGGCCGCGTGTGCGAGCGCGGACTCGAAGCGCGTGTACGCCTTCTCGAAGTAGAGGTTGACGACGCCGGTCGGCCCGTTCCGCTGCTTCGCCACGATCAGCTCCGCCTTGCCCTCGAGTTCTCCACGCTCTTCGGCCGAAGCGTAGTACTCCGGACGGAACAGGAACATGACGACATCGGCATCCTGCTCGATGGAACCGGACTCCCGGAGATCGGACAGCATCGGTCGCTTGTCCGTGCGCGACTCCGGCCCACGACTCAGCTGCGACAGCGCGATCAGCGGCACTTCGAGCTCGCGGGCGAGCGCCTTCAGCCCGCGCGAGATCTGACTGACCTCCTGCACGCGAGACTCCGAGCTGCCCGTCCCGGACATGAGCTGCATGTAGTCGATGACGAGCATGCCGAGCGTCTTGCCGTTCGAGCTGAGCTCGGACTGGATCCGGCGCGCCTTGGCGCGGACCTCGAGGACGTTGCTGCCCGCCTGATCGTCGATCCAGATGGGCGCCGTGTTCAGGTGCCCCGCCGCCGTGCCCAGACGCGCATTCTCCTCCCGCGTCAGGCGACCGGTCCTGAGCCGCTGGGCGTCGACGCGTCCCTCGGAGCAGAGCAGCCGCTGCACCAGCTGCCCGGCCGACATCTCGAGCGAGAAGATCGCGACCGGATGCTGGTGCTTGATCGCCGCGGTCGCGGCCACGTTCAGGGCGAACGCCGTCTTCCCCATCGACGGGCGCGCCGCGATGATGCACAGGTCGCCGCCCTGGAGACCGGTGGTCATGCGGTCCAGGTCGGCGAAGCCCGTGGGGACGCCGGTGATGCCCGAGCCGGACTCCTGGAGCCTCTCGATGTGCTCGAACGTCTTCCAGAGGATCTCCTTGATCCAGACGAAGCCCTGCCGCTTGTGGCTCTCGGCGACCTGGAAGATCCGGGCCTCCGCCTGGTCGAGGAGGTCCTCGACCTGGCGATCGCCCTGATCGTAGGCGTCGCGGATGATGTGGGTCGCCTGCTCGACCAGCCGCCGGAGAAGCGCCTTCTCCCGGACGATCCCGGCGTGGTACTCGACGTTCGCGGCCGTCGGCACGGCGTCGACCAGCTGCGCGAGGTAGTCGATCCCCCCGGCGGCGTCGAGCTCGGACGTGTTCTTGAGCTGCTCGGCGACCGTGATCACGTCGATCACGTCGCCCCGCTCGAAGAGCCGCACCATGGCCCGATGGATGCGGCGGTTGCCCTCCCGGTAGAACATGCCCTCCGAGAGGATCTCGACGACCTTCGTCACCGCCTCCCGATCGATCAGCATTCCGCCCAGGACGGCCATCTCGGCCTCGAGCGAGTACGGCGGATCGCGATCGAACGTGTCTACGGGAGTCGGATGCGGTGCGTGCATTCAGTCGTGCGAGGGGCGGGAAGTGCGTGGCCCGGGGGAGCAATTGTAGCGGGTCCGGGCCCGGGCGTCACCGTGCAGGCGCACGCGCCGGCTCGAGCGCTACGACTCGGCCGCCGGCTGCCCGCCGTCCGCGTCCATCACGTCGCGGAGAAGCTGGAGATCGGTCCAGAATGCCCGGGTCCAGTTCGCGTTACGAAGCAGCGCGGCCGGGTGATACGTGACCACCAGCGGGACCCCGTGGTAGCTGTGTACCTGACCCCGAAGTCGGCCGAGAGACGACTTCTCCTGTCCCGTCAGCAGCTTGCCCGCGAAGGAGCCCACGGCCAGCAGCGCATCGGGCTGGACCAGGTCGATCTGCTTGCGGAGGAAAGGCGAGCACGCCTCGATCTCCTCCGGGCGCGGATCCCGGTTTCCCGGGGGGCGACACTTGAGCACGTTGGCGATGTACACGGACTCCTTCCGGCTGAGTCCCACGGTGGCCAGAAGGAGATCCAGGTACTTCCCGGCCGCCCCCACGAACGGGATCCCGGTCTCGTCCTCGTTCGCGCCCGGCGCCTCGCCCACCACCATGATCCGCGCGTCGGGGGGGCCGTCGGAGAACACGACGTGGGTGCGCCCCTCGCAGAGCCCGCACCGCGTGCAGCTCATCGCGAGGGACCGCAGCTCCTCGTAGGAGTCGGGGAGCGTCGGGGCGGCTGCCGCTGCCGGCGCCGCCGGCGAGGAGCTCTCCGGCGCCTTGCGGGCCGCCGCTGCCGGACGTACCTCCTCCTGCGGGCGGAGCAGGTCCGCCCGCCGGGAGGACGGCTTGGGCTCGGGGCGCCCGGATCGCTCCTCCGGGACGTCCGCCGCCTCGCGGGCGGCGGCGAGCAGCCGAAGCGCTTCCTCTCGGCTCATCCCGTCCAGGAAGAGCTCGGTCGCACCCATCTCGAGCCTCTGGCGCAGAAGGCGGGCGCCCTCCGAGCGGGATGGCCGACGGCTCACGGTCCCTCGCCTCCCTCCGCCTGGTCGTCGGAGTCGCCGGCCTGCCGGTCGGTCAGAAGGCGCTCCACCCGGTCCAGGATCTCGTCCGCGACCGCTTCCTTGGCGAGCAGGGGGAGCGCTTCGACCGATCCGTCGGCGCCCAGGATCGTGACACGGTTCGTGGCGACCTCGAACCCGGCCCCCTCTTCGGTCGCGTCGTTCGCGACCAGGAGGTCGAAACCCTTCTTCGCGAGCTTCGCCCGCGCGTGGTCGAGCAGGTCGTCGGTCTCGAGCGCGAAGCCCACGGCGATCGAACCGGCCTTTCGAGCCTCCCTCGTGTCGAAAGCGACGTCCGGATTCGCCTCGAGGGAGACGGAGAGCTCACCGCCGGTCTCGTCGCGCTTCACCTTCCGGCTCCGCGGATCGATCGGACGGAAGTCCGCGACCGCCGCCGCGAAGACGGAGACGTCCGCCCCGTCGATCCTCGATCGGACGGCCTCGTACATCTCCTCCGCCGTGCCGACCGGAACGACCGTCACGCCGAACGGCGGCTCGAGCGCGGAAGGCCCGCTGACCAGCGTGACTTCCGCCCCCCGCCGCCAGGCCGCCTGCGCGACCGCGTAGCCCATGCGCCCCGAAGAGCGGTTGCCCACGTAGCGCACCGGATCGATCGGCTCGCGGGTCGGCCCGGCGGTGACGAGCACGTGCCTCCCCTTCAGGACCGGGCTCGTCGCGAGCGCGCGCCCGACGGCCTCCTCGATCTGCCAGGGCTCGAGCATCCGACCCGGCCCCTCACCCTCGCCCACGGCCAGGGCCCCCTCGGCGGGGCCGGCGATCCCGTATCCGAGCACGTCGCGCAGATGGGCCAGATTCTCCTGCACCTGAACGTGCGCGTACATCCGGTCGTTCATGGCCGGACAGACCACGACGGGCGCCCGGGTGGCGAGCAGGGTCGTGCACAGGAGGTCGTCCGCCCTGCCCTGGGCGGCCCTGGCGATGAAGTCCGCCGTGGCCGGCGCGACGCACACGACGTCGGCATCGCGTCCCAGACGAACGTGCAGAGCCGCACCCTCGGCCGAGAAGAGGTCGGTGAGCGCGCGGCGGCCGGTCACGCCCTCGAAGCTCAGCGGTGCGACGAACTTCCGGGCCGAAGCCGTCAGCACGGTGTCGACCTCGGCTCCGAGCCGCGTCAGATCGCGCGCCAGCTGGATCGATTTGTACGCGGCGATCCCGCCGGTGACCCCGAGAACGATCCGCTTCCCCTTCCAGGGCGGGCGCGGCGTCAGGGTCATGGACGCGTCAGATTTCTTCGCGGCGCCGGCGCTTCACGAGGCGGAATTCGATCTGGCCGGAGGTCAGCGCCTCGAGCGAACGCGTCGTGAGCTTCTTCTCTTCGCCCAGGGGCATCGCCTCACGGGGCAGAGAGTTCAGCTCTCGGGCGTATTTGGCGGCCACCAGCACACCGAGGTACTTGCTCTCGGTTCCGGTCGCGACTTGGTTCGGCGTGAAGACTCGCATGAATGCTTCCTATTCGGGGTCCTGCCCGCTCTCCTGGTACTCTTCCTCGAGGAGCCTCGCGATCCGCCTGCGAAACGCCTCGGCGTCCTGCTCCGGCGGCTCCGGCTCCCGACCCTCCTCCACGACGGCCCGGATCTCCGCCAGGCACGCGTCGAGGTCGTCGTTCACCACAACGTAGTCGAACTCCGGAACCGCCTGAAGCTCGGCCAACGCGGAGCGCAGCCGACGGGCGATGCTCGCTCGATCCTCGGTTCCTCGGTGCGTGAGCCGAGCCATCATTATATCGACGGAAGGCGGCAGCACGAAGATCAGGCACGCCGACGGGACCGAACGACGGATCTGTCTGGCACCCTGTACGTCGATGTCGAGCACGACGTGCTCGCCCCGCTCCGCGGCTCGGTCGAGCTCCGAGCGGGGGGTCCCGTACAAGCGATCGTGCACCCGCGCCCACTCGACGAACGCGCCCGCGGCGATCCGGGCTTCGAACGCTCGTTCCGAGAGGAAGTGGTAGTCCACGCCGTCGACCTCTCCCTCGCGCGGCGGTCGGGTCGTCGCCGACACCGAGAAGACGTAGCGGGGCGAGTCGTGGACCAGGCGGTGGGCGAGCGTCGTCTTGCCGGTTCCGCTCGGAGCGGCCAGCACGACCGGAGCGGGCCGGTGCGTCATTCGACGTTCTCGACCTGTTCCCGGATCCGCTCGAGCTCCTCCTTGATCGCGATCGAGGCCTGGGAGAGCGCCGCGTCGTTGGCCTTGGAGCCGATCGTGTTCGCCTCCCGGTGCATCTCCTGCGCGAGAAACGAGAGCCTCTTGCCGACCGTCTCGCTTCCGTCGCCCTCCAGCGCCTCCCGGAAGAGCTCGAGGTGGGAGCGGAACCGCACGACCTCCTCGTTGATGTCCCACTTCTCGGCCATGTACGCGATCTCGCGCGCCATCCGCTCGTCGTCGACGTCGACCTGCTCACTGAGCTCCTGCACCGCCGCACGCAGGCGGTCCCGGTGCTCGACCAGGCGCTCGGGCGCCCGGGCCTCGACCGCGTCGAGGTGGGCGCCGATCGCGGAAATCCGCTCCTCCAGGTCACTCGCGAGGCGAAGACCCTCGGCTTCACGCATCGAGCGGCAGGCGCGCCCCGCTTCGTCCGCGAGCTCCGAGACGAGCTCCGGCTCGACCCCCGCCGTGCGGTCGACGTCGGGGGCCCGGAAGAGATCGGTGAAGCGCACCATCATCCCCAGATCGGGCTCTCCGGGCAGGTTGAGCTCGTCCTTGAGGATGTCGAGGGCCTCCTGATAGCCCTTCGCCTTCTCGATGTCGATCGAGGGCGCGTGCTGCACGGCGGCCGTCGACCGGTCGATGGACAGGAAGGCGTGGACGTGGCCGCGGGCGATGTGCGCGCGCAGTGCGTCGGCGATCGCCTTCTCGAAGCGGTCGAAGCCCGGTGGCGTCTTGATGTTCGTGTTGAAGAACCGGTGGTTCACCGTCTTCACCTCGAGGCGGAGTCGCCCCGCGGTGCTGTCGCGCTCGGCGTCGCCGTACCCGGTCATGCTGCGGATCATGGTCGCTGTCTCCCGTTACGGAAGCGTGTACGCGGTCGTGGGCGCGCGGGGGCCGGGCACGCCGGCCCGTTCAGTTCCACAGATCCCACCGGATCGCGTACGTGGTTCGGGTAAGAGGTAGGAGTCGGCCCGGGAACTTCTGGAGATCGCGCCGCATGGTGAAGTTGTCGATCCCCACCCAGAGGCGCACGGTGACGACCCGGATCTGAAGCCGCCCGTACCAGCTCTGGTAGAACGGGACGCGGGCGAGGCCCGCGGCTTCCGCGGGATCCTCGCCCGTCTCGGGGGCGACGAACGACAGCATGGGGTCGTGCCCCCGGACACCGGCCGAGACCCAGAACTCGAGATTCCCGGAATCCTTGAAGACCCGGTTGAACTCGAACGACCCCTGGTAGGCCTGCGCCGGCAGGTAGGGGCCCTCCTCGTCCCACCACACGTACGAGCCTTCGATCGTCAGCCCCTCGACGAACGTCGGCAGGACCGCCATCGCCTCGTATCCGTTGCGGTGGACCCCCACGTTGGTCGGCGCCCCCAGATCGAGCTCCGTGGCGAGCGGAAGCGCGACGTCGGACCATGCGTACAGCGAGGCACCGCCGAGGGTGACGCCCCATCGCGACACCGAGGCGCCGACGCGCAGCGTCTCGCGATCGGTGATCGCCTCGACACCCGGTCGGATCCCGTCCGTCACAGCCTCCTGCGGGTCCCCTGGCCCGTCGATCACGGGCCCGTCCCGGCTTCCGAACCGCCCGGTCTCGTAGGCACCGAAGACTGTCAGCCCGGGAAGCGGCGCGAGCCACGCCCTCGCCCCGTAGTTCCACGTCGACGCGTCGTTCCAGCTCCCCCGCGCGGCTCGGCCCCACAGGCCTCCCCAGCGCTCGTGCGACAGGCCTCCCGAGACGTCGATCCGCTGCGACGGCGTCCCGTCCTCGAAACGTCGGTACGACGCTCTAAGCCACGCGGGCCCCCGCGCCACGCCGAGCGTCGCTCCAGCCTGCTTGCGCGCCCCGCCGAAGTTGGTGCCGACGGTATCGGTCTCGACCGAGAAGTCGGAGCGGGCGCCGTAGGCCTGCACGGTGACGCCGTCGAAGATCCGGAAGCCCGCCCGCAGCATGAGGTCGGTGCGCGCCGTCGTCGGCACGTAGTCGGGGATCTTCGTCTGCGCCTTCATCTTCCGGTAGTCGAAGCCCACGCCGAAGCGGTCGCGGAGGTGCCACTGGTAGCGGAGCCAGCTCCCGGTCCGGTTTCCCCCCTCCGAACGGTCCGGCTCTCGCCCCCGCGTATCCACGCGCTCGAGCCCTCCCCCGATGCTCCCGAAGAGCGCCTGGGGGTCGGTATACACGCCGCGAAAGAGGTTCGTGTCGTAGTCGCCCGTGCCCGCCTCGATCACCGAGAACGGGCGTCCGTCGTCGTACTCGTGCGACCACATCTCCACCACCATCTGGCCCATGGAACGGTCGAGACGGACTCGCCCGATGCCGACCAGCGACACGTGCTGGAGATCGACGACACCCCCCTCCACGGGATACAGCTCGAACCCGTCCCGAAAGACCCGATAGCCCGCCCCACCCTGACCGGCGAAGCTCATCGCGGCCGGGCTCCCGTAGTCGCCGCCCATCAGGCCGATCAGACCCGGCGTCTCCCGGAAGAGCTCGACGAGCGTGTTCGCGCCCGAGGCCATGATGTCGTGGCGGTTCCAGTCCCACACGCCCGTGACGAAGCCGGAAGGCAGCCCGTCCTTCGTGTCGGGCAGGTTGTAGAAGATCGTGTCCGGCTCGGCTTCCGAGGTGTCGGCCTCCTGCGCGACGGCCATCGAGTCCGGGACCGTCAGCGTGTCGGGGATCAGGACGGTGTCGGGCGGTTCCTGCGCGAGGATCGCCGGCGCCCTCAGCAGGAGCGCGAGACCGACCCCGACCGACCGCAGGGCCGGCGCGACGCTCGCGCCCCCCGCAGGGGTCCGACGGGCACCACTCGGTCCTGCGGCGGGACTCACCCCACCCGGCTCCGCACCCATTCGACGAGGAGGCGTGTCGGGAAGCCGAGGGCTCCCTTGCGCTGGTAGGAGAGCGAACCCTCACCCCACGCGGTTCCCGCCACGTCCAGGTGGGCCCACTTCGTCTCACCCACGAACTCCGAGAGGAACGCCCCGGCCGTGATCGAGCCCCCGGGCCTGCCTCCGACGTTCTGCAGGTCCGCCGTGGTCGAGTCGAGCTGCTTCCGATACTCCTTCCACAGCGGAAGCGGCCAGCAGCGCTCGCCCGACGCCGCGCCCGCGGCGCGGAGCTCCTCGACGAGGTCGTCGTCGTTGCCCATCACCGCGGCGGCGTGATGGCCCAGCGCAATGATGACGGAGCCGGTCAGCGTCGCGCAGTCGACCATCGCGGCAGGCTTCATCCGGGCGCCCCATGCCAGCGCATCGGCCAGGATGAGACGGCCTTCGGCGTCGGTGTTGATGACCTCGATGGTCTTTCCCGCGAGACTCGAGATCACGTCGCCCGGCTTCGTGGCCCGTCCGGACGGCAGGTTCTCCGACGACGGAACCAGGCCGACCACGTTCGCCTTCACGCCCAGCTCGGCGATGGCCTGCATCGCGCCGATGACGGCGGCCCCTCCCGACATGTCGTACTTCATCTCCTCCATGCCGGCCGCGGGCTTCAGCGAGATCCCGCCGGCGTCGAACGAGAGGCCCTTCCCCACCAGAATCAGCGGCGCCTCTCCCTCCGCACCGCCCCGGTGCTCGAGGATCACGAACCGGGCCTCCTCGTCGGAGCCCCGTGATACCGAGAGGAGCGCGTGCATCCCCTCCTCCCGCATGCGGGCCTCGTCGAAAATGGTGACCTCGAGCCCCACGGCCCCGGCCATCCGGGCCGCTTCGTCCGCGATGTGCGTCGGCGTGGCGACGTTCCCGGGCCGCGACTGCAGGGTGCGCGCGAAGTTGGCGCCCCGTGCGATGGCCGCCCCGGTCAGGGCACCGGACGCGTACGCCGCGGCATCGTCGACGCCTACGAGGTCGACGGAGTCGACCACGACGACCGGATCGTCCTCGTCCTCCGCCCGGAGCTCGTCGAAGCGCCATGCCGCCAGGCCCGCGCCTTCCGCCACCGCCTGGGCCCGCCGTCCGGGCTCCACCGAATCGAGGCCGTCGAGCACCACCGCGACCCGCGAGAGGCGGAGCTTCTCGGCTGCGCGGACCGCCCGGCCGGCCAGCTGACGCACGGCCTCGGCATCGACTTCTTCGCTCTTTCCGACACCGAGCAGCACGACGCGGGCCGGTCCGGAGTCGTCTCCGTACAGCACGACCTCGTCGCCGGAGCGACCGCGCATGTCACCGGACGAGAGTGCTCGTGCGATGGCGCCCGACAAGGCCCGGTCGATGGCCTGGAGCGTGGGGGCCGACGCGTCGGTCCCCTCGGGGACGGCGACGGCGAGAAGCGGGGTTTCGTGGGCGGAGGGGTCGGTCTCGATGAAGCGGAGCTGCATCGCGTGGGCTCTCGTGGCGGAGTGGACGGGCTGGCCGATCGGACAGCCCGGAAGTTTGGGAGAAGCTGTGCGCGCTGGGAAGCTCTAACCCCGCCCTCAGGCGCCGTTCCCCAGGCCCTCCGCCGTTTCGGACACGAGACGCTCGACCACCTGCTTCAGGTCGCCGGTTTCCTCGAAGGTCGCGAGCTGCCGGTCGGCGCTCGTGCCTTCCTCCAGGATCTTGTAGGCGTACTCCACCTGCTCGCGGCTGCCGAGATCGTCCAGGACGTCGTCGAGGAACCACCCGATCAGCTCTTCGATCAGCTCCCTGGCAGGTCGCTCCGTCTCCTTCCCCAGATCGAGGAGCTTCCCGGACACGCCGTAGCGCACGGCGCGCCACTTGTTCTCCTCGATGAGCGAGAGGGGGTAGACGCGGAACGTCATGTTGTCCCGGCGCAGCTTCCACAGCTTCGCGACGATCGCCTGGATGATCGCGGAGATGCACACGGCCTCGTCGACCCGGGTGCAGATGTCGCAGATGCGAAACTCGAGCGTCGGATAGAGGTGATGCGGGCGCGCGTCCCACCAGACCTTGGAGGCGTCTTCGATGGCGTTCGCGTTGATGAGCGAGCGCAGGATGTGCTCGTATTCCGCGTAGGTGCCGAACGTGGGTGGGATTCCCGTGCGCGGGAAGTTACGCCACTGCACGCTCCGGTACGACTTCATGCCCGTCCGTCGCCCCATCCAGAACGGCGAGCTGGTCGACAGGGCGAGGATGTGCGGCAGGAAGTAGCGCGAGACCTTCATCGCGTCGATGAGAAACTCCCGGTCCTCGATCCCGACGTGCACGTGCATGCCGAAGATGAGGTTCTTGCGGGCGAGGTCCTGCAGGTCCTGCTCGAAGCCGAGATAGCGCTCGAGCGGGGTGATGGCCTGATCCATCCACGACGAGAACGGGTGGGTTCCGGCAGCGAGGATGCACAGTCCGTCCTTCGCCGCCAGGTCGCTCACGGCTCTGCGGAGCCGCACGACCTCGTCCCGGATCTCCGACGGCGTGCGGCACACGGTGCTGCCGACCTCCACGACCGACTGATGGAGCTCCGGCTTGACCCCCTCCACCGTGATCTGCCCTTCGGCGTCGAGCAGCTGCGTGATGTAGGAGCTCAGCTCGCCGCTCTCCGGATCGACGATCTGGTACTCCTCCTCGATGCCGAGGGTGAGTGACGGGTCCTTCATCGGCCCCTCCCTGCCCGGCCCGACAGCGGATCAGATCCCATCGATGATCTCGTTGAGGGTGGCACTCGGCCTCATCGCCGCGGCCGCGCGCTCGGAGTCGGGACGGTAGTAGCCTCCGATGTCCTGCGGCGAGCCCTGCGCCGCATCGAGCTCGGAGAGGATCCGCTCCTCGCCGCTGCTCAGGGCATCCGCCACCGGAAGGAAGCGGTCGGCCAGCCCGGGATCGGTGGTCTGCCCGGCCAGGGCGCGAGCCCAGTAGAGGGCGAGGTAGAAGGAGCTGCCCCGGTTGTCGAGCTCGTGCACCTTCCGCGACGGGGAGCGCGCGTTGTCGAGGTAGGCCGCCGTCGCCTCGTCGAGGGCGTCTCCCAGCACCCGTGCGCCGGAATTGCCGAACTGCTCGCCGAGGTGCTGGAGCGAGGCGGCGAGCGCCATGTACTCGCCGAGCGAGTCCCACCGGAGGTGTCCTTCCTGCTCGAACTGCTGGACGTGCTTGGGCGCCGATCCCCCGGCCCCGGTCTCGAACAGGCCTCCGCCGTTCAGGAGCGGGACGATGGACAGCATTCGCGCGCTGGTGCCGATCTCGAGGATCGGAAACAGGTCGGTGAGGTAGTCGCGCAGGACGTTGCCCGTCACGGAGATGGTGTCCTTCCCCCGCCGGATGCGCTCCAGCGAGAAGGCCATGGCCTCGACCGGCGGGAGGATCTCGATCCGGAGGCCCTCCGTGTCGTGCCCCTCGAGCGCCCGCTCGACCTTGCGGATCAGCTCGGCGTCGTGGGCGCGACCGCGGTCCAGCCAGAACACGGCGGGGGCGCCCGTCGCGCGAGCCCTCCGGACGGCGAGCTTCACCCAGTCGCGGATGGGCTCGTCCTTCGTCTGACACGCTCTCCAGATGTCCCCTTCCTCGACCTCGTGCTCCAGCAGCACGGCCCCGTCGGACGCCACGATGCGTACCACGCCGTCCGACTCGATCTCGAACGTCTTGTCGTGGGACCCGTACTCCTCGGCCTTCTGAGCCATCAGGCCGACGTTGGGGACGCTCCCCATGGTCGACGGATCGAACTGCCCGTTCGCCTGACAATCGCGCACGACCATGTCGTAGATCCCGGCGTAGCTCGAGTCCGGAATCACCGCCTTGGCGTCCTGCAGCTCGCCGTCGGCATTCCAGAGCCGTCCGGAGTCACGGATCATCGGCGGCATCGACGCGTCGATGATCACGTCGCTCGGCACGTGCAGGTTCGTGATGCCGCGATCGGAGTCGACCATCGCGATCCCCGGGCCCGCGTCGTACACGGCCTGGACGTCGGCCTCGATCGCCTGGCGCTCGTCGTCCGGCAGCTCCGCGATCTTGGCGACCACGTCGCCGAAGCCGTTGTTCGGGTCGACGCCCAGCCGCGCGAGCGTGTCTCCGTGCTTCTCGAAGACGTCGTGGAAGAACACGCGCACCGCATGCCCGAAGATGATCGGGTCGGAGACCTTCATCATGGTCGCCTTCATGTGGAGCGAGAAGAGCACGCCTCCCTCCCGCGCGTCGTCGACCTGCTCGCGGAGGAAGCGCACGAGGGCGCGCCGACTCATGAAGGTGGCGTCGAGGACCTCCCCCTCCAGGAGGTCGAGATCGTCCTTCAGCACCCGCGCGGTTCCGTCGGACGACACGTGCTCGATGCGCGCCTTGGTCGGCGCCTCGAGGGTGACCGACTTCTCGTTGCTGCGGAAGTCCCCGGACGCCATCGTCGACACGTGCGTCGCCGAGCTCTCGGGCCATGGGCGCATCCGTGGCGGATGGGCCCGCGCGAAGTCCTTCACCGACCTGGGGGCACGCCGGTCGGAGTTGCCCTGCCGCAGCACCGGGTTCACGGCCGAGCCTTTCACCGAGTCGTAGCGCGCCTTCGTCCGACGCTCGTCCTCGGAGGCCGGCTCGTCGGGATAGTCCGGAAGCGGATAGCCCTGCTGCTGAAGCTCGCGAATGCACGCCTTCAGCTGCGGGATCGACGCGCTGATGTTCGGCAGCTTGATGACGTTGGCCTCGGGGGTCTCGACCCGTCGCCCGAGATCCGCGAGATCGTCCGGGACCCTCTGCGATTCGTTCAGGACGTCGGGAAAGACGGCCAGGACCCGCCCGGAGAGCGAGATGTCCCGTGTCTCCACGGGGACGCCCGTCGCTCCGGCGAAGGCGCGGATGACAGGCAGGAACGCATGCGTGGCGAGGGCCGGTGCCTCGTCCGTCCAGGTGTAGATGATCGAAGGCGTTTCGGGCATGGAGTCCGGAAGCAGAGGTGCGTGGATGAGGAGTCGGGGACGCAGGGGACCGGTCGCCTGCCCCACGCATCGCGCGACAGTATAGAGACGGAGCGCTGATCGGGCGACGGGTTCCCGGACCTCCCCCGAGGCGCGCGGGGTGTCGAGAACGGACCGATAGAGTGACGGAACGCGCTCGAGTGTTTAGCGTTCGGGCGCCGACCGGGCGCAGCGCCCCGACGCGACCTCTTTCCCTCGATTCCCGACGGTGACCCCGAGCCCCCGAAGACGCAACGAGCAGCTGGCGCGCGGAGACGTACCGCTCCGCTCGACGCTGTCCATCGCGGAGACGCTGCGGCCGTTCGTCGTCCGCTTCGCGGCGGCGCTCGCGTACTTCCTCATCCTCTTCGCGATCGCTGCGATCGGGTACCACTTCATCGAGGACTGGCACTGGTTCGACTCGATCTACATGGCCGTCACCACGGTCAGCTCGGTCGGATTCATGGAGGTGCACCCGCTCACGCCGGAGGGGCGGGCGTTCACCCTGGGGGTGATCTTCCTGGGTGTGACGGGGCTGGGCGTCTGGTGGGCCCTGATCACCGCGCTCATCGTCGAGCTGGACCTCGGCGGCGCGCTACGGAGACGCAAGAAGATGAAACGGATCGAGGATCTTCAGGACCACTACGTCGTCTGCGGCGCCGGGCGGGTGGGCCGCATGGTGATTCGCGAGATGCGGGCGGCCCAGCTGCCGCTGCTGGTGATCGAGCGAAACGAGTCGCGAGCCCGAAGGCTCGAAGAGGACGACCCCGAGACGCTGGTCATCTGCGCCGACTCCACGAAGGAGCGGGTGCTCGCCGAAGCCGGTGTGTCACGGGCGAGAGGCCTCGCCGCCTGCCTGGCCGACGACGGCGACAACCTCCTCGTGTGCCTGGCCGCCCGGGAGATGAATCCGCAGCTGTCCACGGTTGCGCGCGCCTACGACGAGGAGTCGATGGATCGTCTCCGCCGCGCCGGGGCCGATCACGTGATCTCTCCGACGCTCACCGGCGGAATCCGCATGGCCTCGACGCTTCTGCGTCCACACGTCGTGAGCTTCCTGGACTCGGCCATCCTGGGACCGGAGATGGACCTCCGCCTGGAGGAGGCCGAGATCCCGGAAGGATCCCCCCTTTCCGGGCGTTCGCTGGACGACGCGAAGATTCCACAGCACACGGGCCTCGTGATCATCGCGCTGCAGCGGGGCGGCGGCGGTACGCAGGTCTACAACCCCGGCCCCGACACGCTCCTCCAGGAGGGCGACGTGATGATCGTTCTCGGCCGGGAGGGCCAGGTCCAGCAGCTTCGCCGATACGCCGAGAAGGGGTAGACCCGGTCAGCGAGCGAAGAGGCTCCGCGCTTCCAGACCGACGCGGAAACGGCGCTCGATCACGGCCTGCCAGCCGTCCGGTCGCGCGTCGAGCAGGTTGTCGACGCCCACGATGAGCCGGAGTGAGCTCGGGAGGTCCAGGGTCGCCTGCGCGTCCAGCGAGACGAACGCCTCCTGGGTACCGACCACCGCGGTCCCGCCCAGCTCGTCGATCCCGAGGATCGGAGCATCGCCCGTGGCATGGACGGTGGTGTTCAGGAGAAGACCGTTCAGCAGCCCCAGCGAGCGGGCGATCCGGACCCGTCCGGAGTGCCGTGCCCTCCGATCGAGCGGCAGGTCGTCCTCGACCGACCGGGCATCGAGAAGCACGTACTCGGCCTGGAGCTCCCAGGGCCCGTGGCGGCTCGAGCCGGTGACCTCGACGCCCCGCGTCCGGGCCTCACTGAAGTTCCGGGGCGAGTAGACCAGGAGCCCGCTCGCGTTGTTTCCGATGAAGGAGGACTCGATCAGGTTCTCGATACGGTTCGTGTAGGCCTCCACGCCCACGCTCAGCGCGGACGAGGGCGCCCAGTCGACACCGGCCGTGACGTTCCACGACGTCTCGGGCTGCAGGTCCGGGTTCCCCTGAACCGTGTATCCGCCTCCGAGGTTCGCGAAGTCCCACGCGAGCTCCTTGAACGACGGGGCGCGGAATCCACGTCCCACGACGGCCCGCACCCGAAACGCGCTGTTCGGCAGGACGGTCACCCCGAAGGTCGGGGAGAGCGCGTTGCCCCAACGGTCGTTGAAGGTGGCTCGCAGGCCCCCACTCAGGGTCGCCGCACCGACCGTCCACGCATCCTGCGCGAAGACGTCGAGCTGGTCGTCCGACGCCTGGTCTTCCAGGATCTTGTCGGGCGACTCGATCTCGCGGTGGGAGCCTTCGACGCCGACGTCGAGCTGGTGCGCTCCCGCCGAGGTCGAGTACATCATCGTCGCGCGGTAGAAGCGCTCCTTCTGGAGGTTGTCGTCCGCTCCCTCGATCGGGGCGTCGCCTCGCGCAGCGCGGTAGAGATGCTCGTAGTCCTGGCCGAAGAGCTTCGCCGACCACTCCCCTCCGAACCGCGCGAGCGTGGCCTGGGTCCACGCGGTCAGGCCGCGATTGTCGTTGAAGCCCGAGAAGCCACCGCCGACGGGCCACCTCTGGCGCTCGCGCACGAAGCTGACGTCACCCCGCAGAACGAGGTCGTCGATCCCGAGGTATCGGAGACTCGTGCGCGCGTCCCACACGCGCGCGAAGGCGCCGGTCGCCTCGTCGAGGCCCGGCACCTGGTCCTGCTGTCTCCAGCTGCCGGTGGCTCGGTACCGGAAGTCACCGCCCCCGGACACGGTCGCGTCGGCCTCGTAGCGACCGCCGCCGCCCGACAGCGCCCGCGCGTCGGCCCGGAAGCCCTGCTGGGGGTCGCGCGTCACAACGTTGATCACGCCACCGAGCGCGTCCGTCCCGTAGAGCGACGAGAGCGGTCCCTTCACCACCTCCACACGCTCGACCCCGGCGAGCGACATCCGGCTCAGGTCACGGTTCTCGAGGAGGGCGCCGCTCGCCGGCTGGCCGTCGATGAGGACGAGGACCCGGGAGTCGCCGATCCCGCGAATCATGATGTTCGAGCCCGTTGGCGTTCCCGGCTGGGACTGCAGTCCGGGCATCTGGGAAAGGAGCGACTCTACGGAGGGAGCGCTCTGCGCCTGGATCTCGGTGGCGGAGACCTGCGCGATCGGAACCGCGATCTCCGAGCGCCGCTGCGTGCGGCCGGCCGCGGTGACGAGGAGGGACTCGAGTTCGAGGGGGTCGGCCTCGAGGGAGAGCTGCCACCCGGCCTCGGCCGCTTCGGCGCGCGACAGCGTGAGCGGGCGATGCCCCAGGGAGCGGACCTCGACCCACCCCTGCCCCGCCCACCGCGCAGGGACGACGAAGCGGCCACGCACGTCGGCCTCGATGCGCTCGACGGGCTCGCCTTCGGGCCCGTCCACCTTCCAGATGATCTGTGCCATGGGCACGGCGGCCCCGGAGGCCCGGTCCACCACCCGGGCTTCCTGGGCCGCCAGCGCCGAGGTCCAGCAGAGGAGCAGGACCCCGAGCAGCCCCGGGCACGAGGGTCGGATCACTGGAGCTGCTCGAACCTCACCGTCGGGTGTCCAGAGTCACCGGTCTCGTTGTAGTAGTCCGTGATCTGGACCTTGTAGACGGCGCTGCCCACGCGAACGAGGAAGACGTTGTACGTCGGGAAGAGGCGCATGCTGCCATCGATGTTGTACCAGAACACGCCCTCCGGGCCGCTGAAGGAGGCCGGGAAAGCACCCGCCGTGACGGAGAGGAATGCCCCGTACTCCGGCGCGTCGTCCGCAGCGGTGATCGTGCTGAAGTCCTCGCTGGCGTCCAGCGGGAAGGTCCCCGCCCCGCACGTGTCGTTGACGGTCACGTCGAGGTCGCCGAAGAGCGGGGCGACCTGAATGTCCCAGTCACATCCACCCGGAGTGACGGACGAGGCCGTCTCGACGTCGATGAACGCAGGAGCCCCCGTGATGTCGACCGTGACCGTGTCGGGCGCGGAAAGCGACCCGCCCGCCGACTGGTGCCGGACCTCGAAGGTCGCCGTGATCGCAGCGCCGAGCACCAGTCCGATCGCGCGGATCACGGCGTGCTCCCCGTCGGCGAGCACGACCTTCCAGGCCTCCGTCGGGTTCGCCACCGGGCCCATGGGGCCGAACGAGAGCCACGCGGCCGGATCGGCCACGATCCCGTCCTCGACGAACGCCGCACCGGCGATGTCGTCCTCCGTGACCGCTGCGAAGGCGGCATCGGCATCCTCCGGCGTGAGCGCGAGCACCGTCGCCGAGTCGAGCCCGGCGTTGTTCTCGAGGTTGACGCCCGCGACGCCACCCGGCCCGGAGACCCCGCCGTTGAGCTTCACGGTGAAGCGGCGAAAGGCCATGTCCCACTCGCTAGAGGAGGACGGATCGGAGACCGTGACCACCGACCCGCCGCCCGCGAAGGTGAAGTAGGTGAAGGCGGTCGGGCTGGAGGCATCGAGGGTGATCTCGCCCTCGACGGGCAGGTCCCCGATGCCGGTGGTTTCGTCCTCGCATGCGGCGAGGACGAACGGCAGGCACAGCGCGGCCACCAACGGCCGGAAAAATCGTGAACGACGCATTGCGGCAGTCTTCCGAAAAGCACGGGTGAAACGGATCTCTCGAAGCGCATCGAATGCTCGAAAGGCCCGTGTTTGCTCGCAATTCGGCGGATTACGGGCGGCCCTCGGGTAGATCTACGTAGGAGAATTCCGCCGCACGAGAATCTGGACCGCGTAGTTGACACCTTCGATGCGCAGGGACGCCGCCGGGGCGTACTCCTCCCGGATCCAGGCGGCCAGCCGCGTGCCGTACCCGATCCCGAACGGGCCCCGTCCGAACTCGGAGGTGTCTTTCGGCACGATGACGATCGCGTCCGGTGGGGCGCGCCGAAACGCCTCCTCCCAGGCCGCGTCGCCGAAGAGGATCTCTTCGGGTGGCATGAAGTTCAGGTACCGGGTCGGATTGGGGGTCCGGGCCAGGTAGTTGACCATCACCCCCTCCGGCAGCACCGCGATGGAGCGGTAGCCCGCGGCACGCACGTGATCGACGGCGCGCTGCACGAAGGCACCCCGCAGGTCGGTCCGCATGGCGTCCACGCCAGATCCGAGCTGCTCGGTCTTGCGCTCCATCCACGAGTGCGTCACCCGGGCATGCTCGAACGCGAAGACGGCCAGCAGCCCCAGCACCGCCCCGCGCACGACCGCGCCCCGCATCCCTCTGCGGTCCAGCGCGTCCGGAAGCCAGCGCGCCAACGCCACGACCGTGAACACGGCCGCGGGAGCAGCCAGCGCGAAGCCGTAGTGCCCGACCCGGACGTTCAGGAGCATCTTCGACAGCAGAGCCAGTCCGAGCACCCCGAGGGCGACCGACTCGGGCGGGGCTTCCGCGTCGGAATCGCGAGCCCGGCCTGCCAACAACGCGCCAAGGGCGAGCAGCACGAAGAGCTGGAGGGGTCGCAGCGCTTCGGTCCAGGGGATCAGCGTCCGCACGCCGAGGAGGAAGAGAACGGTGACCCCGCCCGAGATGGGTGCAGCGAGACGGCTGCGGGTCTCCCGTGCCAGCCAGGCGGAGGCGACAGGCACCAGGAGCGCGACGAACCAGATCGCGGCCCACATTACGGTCTCCTCGAGGCGCAGCCCCGGCCGATCGAGCCCCATGCCGGCCCGATAGAAGGGGAGTTCCGCGACCTCTCCCGACAGCACGGAGGGCCACGCTCCCAGGGTGCCTCGGACTCCGAAGACGATCGCGGAAACGCCGACCGGGGCCGCGGCTGCGGCGAGCCAGGGAGCGAGCCCGCGCCGGCCCCGGGGACCCGAGAACACGAGCATCGCCACACTCGCCGCGGCAGCCGCCACGAACGGCTCGACCTTCGTGAGAAAGCAGAGCCCCAGAGCGAGCCCGCTCAGAGCGCGCCACATCGGGGCCCCGGTTCGCTGCCAGGTGGCCAGGGCGGCGAGGCACGCGAGCGCCAGAGCCACACCGTGGGTGATCTCGTGGGAATACGGGGAGATCCAGTTGTAGTTGGAGATCCCGACGTACTGCCCGAACCCGAAGACGACCAGGAAGAACGCCGTGGCCACCCACGCCGTGAGGCGGTCGGAGAGGGGCTCCACCAGTCGATTGAGCACCCAGGCGGTAGCTGCCAGCACGAGGGCGTTCGCCGCGCCGAGCACCGCGGCCCCGGCGCCGAAGACACGGAACCAGAGCGCGTTGACGTGTTGCGCGAGAGGGCCGTTGAACCAGGCGATGTCCGTGTAGAGGCGCTGACCCTCGGAGAGCCGCCACGGCACGTAGAGCTCGCGGCCGTAGTCCACGAGCGGATCGGCCCACCCCTGCCAGGTCAGGCGGAGCATGAGCACGCCTACGACGAGGAGCAGGACGGCGTCGACCACGCGCGGTATTTCGGCGAGCACCCCGGGGCCCGTCCGATCGGCCCCCTGCTCGGGGTTCGGCTCGGCGTGCCCCGGCATGACGTGGCGGTCGTCGTGTTCCATGCAGTACCCGTCTGGTTCGGTGAGCCCGGAGCTTTAATACGAGAGCGGGGCGGGCCCGCGCCACGTGCGCGTTCCCGCCCCTCGATTCTCGTTCCTGTCCGCGGCGTCGCCTTCAGGCCCGCAGAGGCCTCAGCCTCCGCGCTCCCCACGGGGTCAGAACTGAATGTCCCACTGCAGCCGCCAGCGCGAGCCGCTCTCCGAGTTCGCGGCGTTCTTCACCGTGAAGAGCGCGTACTCCGCGGTCAGCTTGTTGTCGTGCCCGGCGAAGAACCAGGTTCCGGCGATCGTGAGCTCACTCCAGTCGGCATCGTTCACCGACTCGTCAGGCTCGAAGATCGACCAACGCAGCCCCAGCATCAGCGGATCGGGAAACGTCTCGATCACCTCGCCGGGGAAGTATCCGACCATCGCGTAGTTGCCGAACAGCTGCGTCTCTTCCGAGGTGACCTCGTCCTCGATGCTCTTCCAGTGGAACTCCTGGTCCCACGAGAAGCCCTTGTACTTGAAGGCGGTCTCGAACATCGCCTGGTTGATGCGATAGTCGCGGTCGGCATCGAATCCGACGAGCTGTCCGCATCCGCTCCCGGAGAAGCGTGTGCAGGGGCTGCTGTTGGTGACGCCGCCGACCGCGATCGACAGCGCCGGCTCCTCGCTGCGGGCGAGGTCGCTACCGCGGAAATCGACGGGACGACCGAACGGGTTCCACTGGAGGCGGCCCATGTACATCAGCTTGTTGTCGTCATTGCGGCGTTCGTTGGCACCGAGGCCGGTGAATGCCGAAACCCAGTAATTCACGTCGGCCGTAGTGCCTGCTCCGAGCCGTCCGTAGAACGACACGCCCTGCTGGCGGTCGATGGTGAACGGTCGATTGATGAGTGAGCGATCCACGGTGACCTGACGGCCCGAGGAGACGACACGCTCACGGGTGTAGAACGCCTTCCACTGTCCGACCTTGAAGCGGAACTTCTCCGACTTCTCGACCTTCACCTCGAAGTTGAGCAGACGCGAGATCCCGACGTCGTACTCCATGTAGTACCGGAGCCAGGGCGCGAAGCCGTGACCGTCGACCTTGAAACGCGCGCGGCGAATCTCGGTCTGTGTCGCCGAGGGCGCATCGAAGTCGATGTCCTGATCGGGATCCGGGTCGTACGGGTGGGAGGCGCGGAACTGGAGCCGGAACTGAAGCGACGTGCGCCAGTTCCCGTCGGCGCTCTGGATGAAGACTCCACGCGAGCCACGCCCGACCAGCGGGGCCTGGACCGTGTCCGACTCTTCGGCGCGTTCCTGCCAGGCGGTTGCGCTCGATGGAATCGAGGTGAGTGCCAGTACGAGGGAAACCGCGACCACGGTTTTCGACATGGGTAACGTCCGATGCGAAACAGGTGTGTGACGAACGAGTAACGTTCGTCGAGAATCTGCTCGGATTCGTGACACTCGTGTCACGGAATTGTAACACCGGTGGCCGGTTTCGATCGGGTTCCGTGACACGGGCGGCGGTGCCTCAGAAGAAGGCTCCGCTCAGCAGGACACCGGTGACGCTGCCGAGTAGCATCCCGCCCGACGCCTGGAGCCACGCCCGTGCCGACGGCAGGGGTGTCGCTCCGCGGTGAAACAGAGGAACAGCGATCCCACTGCTCAGGCCCAGGAGTGACCCGACGGTCACGTCGGTCGGGAAGTGCTGCCCCGCCTGCACCCGCAGCGCAGCCGTGGAAGCGCCCAGGGCACCGCCCACGAAGCCGACCCCCGCCTTCGCCCATCCGCTCGCCTCGGGCTCGTAGAGCAGGAACTCGGTGATCGCGAGACCGCTCCCGGTCCACGCGGACGAGGCGTGACCCGAGGGCATCGAGACGAAGGCCCGTTCCGCCGTGGGGTCGTAGTGATCGTCGTCCAGGCGTTCGTCGTCCGCCAGATAGTTGAACGGACGCGGGCGACTGAAGGCGGCCTTCCCGAGCGTCGTGAGTCCCATCGTGAGGAGAAAGGCTTCGCCGTAGATCAGGGCGCGCCGATCCATCCGATGCCACCGGCTGTCACCCGGCCCCGTGAAGGCGGCCATCGCCACAGGCAGAAGGAAGGCCGTGTTGCGGGTCCAGTCGCTCGCGTTCGCGGCATCGAGACTCTGGTTCCCGACGATCCTGCGATCGACCGACAGCATGATCTCGGCGGGGTCCAGCCCGGAGGCCGGCACGTCGCGGACGTCGATCGGAATCAGGAAGCCGCCGAGCAGGGCACCGGCACCGGCCGAGGCGACGGCGACTTCCCGGCTCGTGGCGAGCGTCGGATAGGACGGGACGGCGGTGGAGTCCGGACGCTCCTGGGCGAGAAGAGGGTGCATGCCGACGACTCCGTGCAGGAGCAGGAGCAGGGCGGCGCTGGAATGGACGTTCAGCCGGGGGCGGGGCCGGTGTGGGTGGGCAGCTCGTCGGTTACGGGACATGGAGTGCGCGCGGGTTCGAACGTCGGACGGCCGGGAAGTTCACCGTCCGATGCTTCGGATACAAGCGGGGAAAGCCCCGAAGAACGGGGCGCCTTCCTTCCTCGCCCTGCTGGCTTGCACACCCCGAATCTTCGGCTTATCTTCGGTTATAACTTCGGTTTTTATTCGGGTATCGATCCCCGGTTCCGATACGGCGTGCTGGTGGCGTGGTGAGGGAAGACCTCGGGACCGGGGATCGTCGTCTCCATCGACGTCTGAGAAGGCATCCGCTTCAGCCATGGCCAGGTCTCGTTCGAGCGCGCAGCATCGGATTCCCACCCACCCGGGCCGGGGGTGGGCACAGCACGGCACCGACCAGGACGAATGGCTCGCCACTGCAGCCCTCGACGGTGCCTGGGCCGCCGGTCCCGGCTCGAGCACGGCCTTCCTTCCCGCGAAGCCTCGGGCTTCCACGGGAAGTCGTCAGGCTCTCTGCCTCTGGCTCCCGACCTTCGAGCTCCGCCTCGAGCTGGTCCGCACACCCGAGCTCGACAGCACGTCGGTCGCCCTGCTCGCCCCCGGGGAAAGCACACGGCGAACCGTCTGGCAGGTTTCCGAGCGGGCGCACGAGGCCGGAGTTCGTCCTGGTCAGCTGGTATCACAGGCGGTTTCACTCTGCACGTCCCTGACGCTGCTCGAACCCGACCCGGCCCACTACGATGCCGCGGTCGACACGATGCTGGAGGTCCTCACCGAGCTGACGCCCATCGTCGAGCCGGCGGGGCGAGGGCGGGTCTTCCTCGGCATGGACGGCCTGGGCCGCCTCTTCGGAAGCCCGCCGCGTCTCGTCGATCGGGCGTTCCGCTCGCTCTTTCGGGTCTTCCCTTCCCCCCTCGTCGCCGCCACGCGCGCAGGAATGGCACCCGGCAAGTTCGGTGCGTGGGTCGCGGCCGCCTCGGCTCGATCCGGCGCGCCGGTCATCGTCTCGGAGGACCGTCTCGCATCGTTCTTCGCACGATGTCCGGTCGGTGCGCTTCCGGTCGACCCCCTCGTCGTCCAGCGCCTCGAACGGCTCGGCATCCACACGCTCGGGGAGCTCCGACGCTTTCCCGAGCCATCGCTCGTCGCCCAGTTCGGTGAGGACGGAAGGAACGCTCTGGCCTGGGCGACCGCACGTCGCATCGACCCGGTGCGTCCCCGGCATCGTCCACGTCCCATCCGCGTGTCCCTCGATTTCCCCACCCCGGTGGGAACCACGGAGACACTGCACGGTGCACTCGACCGGCTTGTCGAGCGCGCCCTCTCCCGACCGGCCCGCAGAGGACGAAGCGTCACGGGTGCCCGCCTGGGCGCTCACCTGGAGGGTGGCGGGTCGTGGTACGTCGACACGATCCTGCGCCAACCCACGGCCGACCGCGAGCGCATCGCTGCCCCGCTTCGCGCGAAGATGGCGATCTCACCTCCGCCCAGGGCCGTCGAGACGCTTCTCGTGGAGCTGACCGATTTCGGAGCGCCGAGTGCGCAGACCGGGCTCTTCGATCGCAAAAGCGCGACCGGCCGTGCCGCCGCCGGATACGATTTCGGTCAGGGAGACGTGCCGATCTCCCTGCGGGACGCGGTCAAGGAGCTCAAGCTGCGCCTCGGCCACTCCCCTCTCTATCGCGTCGTCGAGGTCGATCCATGGTCGAGGATCCCGGAGCGACGCCATGCCCTGCTGAACTTCGACCCATGAGACCTCCGCCTCGAGGCCATCGTCCTCGCCTGAAGCCGCTCGGCCAGCCCAGGGCCGTCGTGGTCCGAACCGACGAACACGGCGAGCCCGTCCACGTCCGTATTCCGGGCAAACCCGCTCGACGCGTCGCCGTGGTTCGCGAGCGCTGGCGAATCGACGACGAGTGGTGGAGACAGGCCATCTCCCGAGAGTATCGAAGCGTCGTTCTGGACGACGGCACCGTGATCACCCTCTACCACGATCTCGCGGACGGAGGCTGGTACGTTCAGAGGGGCTGACGCCGACCGATCCGGGCATACCCCGATGCGGCTTGGAAACCTATCGTCGTGGGTCCCCAAACCTCGGCTCCGACTCGTGTCTTCCTCCCCACTCGTCACCCGCATCGAGCCTCTGCGCCCTCGCGGCCTCAAGGTGCTCGTGCACCTGGATCGCGGAGATCCGCTCGAGATCACGCTCGAGGCGCTCGAGCGGGCGCGCCTCGGCGTCGGGGATCCCCTCCCCCCTCAACGCCGCCATCACCTCCTCAACGACGACGCGGACATCCGGGTGCGTGACGCGGCGCTCACGCTGATCTCGTATCGGGCGCGGACCCGAGCGGAGCTGAAGAAGCGCCTCCGGCAGAAGGGCTTCGTGTCCGCCCGGATCGAGCCGTGCCTCGATCGTCTCCAGGACAAGGGATTCATCGACGACGGCGCGGTCGCCGAGGCGTTCGTTCGGGATCGGCTCCGCCACCGCCCCAGGGGGAGGGTCGCCCTCTCCGCGGAGCTGCGGGCGAAGGGCGTCACGGGAGACCTCGCCGCGCATGCCATCGATCGCGTCTTCGAGGACGCGGCGATCGACGACGTGGACCTCGCCCGCGAGGTGGCCGAGAAGTGGATCCGCAGGCAGCCCGCAGCACTTCTCGAGGCGCTCTCCTCGAAGGACCGGACTCCCGAGCGGGACAAGGCGAACCGGCGGCTCACCGGGTACCTGACCCGGCGGGGATTTCGTGGCGACCCGCTTCGGGAGGGCATCGCCCACGCGCTCGACCGAGCCCGGGATCGCCACGATTGACGAGCCCGCCCTCGAAGGTGCTCGGCACCCGGGGCGCATCTGTTGGAATTAGACCGGCTCCGGCATGTTCAGGCATGGCGGAAAAGCACGAATCGGATCACGCCCGGCGGCAGCACCCCGAGACCGCGGCGACCGCACACCGGCTGGGCATCTCCTCACGCAAGGCCGGTCTGGCGCCGGGCTCGATCGTGTACACGGGCGAGCGCCACGTCGAGCGCGCCGAGATCTCCGTGATCTCCTACGCGGAATCATGGGTCGACGAGAAGCACGACGTCTCGGTCGCGGAGCTTCGGACCGAGACCCCGGAAGAGGACGGCGTGCAGTGGGTCAACATCGTTGGTCTGCACGACACGGAGCTGATCCAGGAGCTCGGAGCTCGCTTCGAGCTTCACCCCCTCCTGCTGGAGGACGTCGTGAGCATCCGCGGGCGGCCCACCTTCATCGACTACGAGAAGCACGCGTTCATGTCGATGAAGATGCTCTCGTGGACCGGGGAGGATCAGGTGGACTCCGAGCACGTGAGTCTCATCCTCGCGGACGACTACGTGCTTTCCTTCCAGGAGCGCCCCGGCGACGTGCTCGACGGGGTGCGCAAGCGCATCCGGGCCGGCACCACGCGGATTCGCAAGCGAGACGCCGAGTATCTCTGGTACGCGCTCATCGACGCGATCGTCGACCAGTACCTCTTCGTCGTCGAGCGGCTCGCCGTCGAAGTGGACCAGCTCGAGGAGCTCGTGTGGAACGGTGACGGAGCAGCAGAGACGCCAGCCGAGGTCCAGGCGCTACGGTCGGAGATGATCGTCGTCCGTCAGGCCCTCCGCCCCCTCCACGACGTCATCGAGTCGATCGCGAAGGAGCCCCCGGAGTGGTTCAGCGAGGAAATCAGGCCCTTTCTCGCCGACCTTCGCGACCACGTGCGTCACATCTCGGATGCCGTCGAGGCGATGCGCGAGGGGCTCTCGGGCATCATGGATGCGTACCTGACCCTGCTGTCCATGCGCACGAACGACGTGATGAAGGTCCTCACCATCATGGGCTCGATCTTCATTCCCCTCACGTTCGTCGCCGGCGTCTACGGCATGAATTTCTCGTACATGCCGGAGCTCGACGAACGCTGGGCCTATCCGGCGGTGTGGGCGGTCATGCTCGGGATGGGGCTGAGCATGGTCGCCTATTTCCGCAAGAAGGGCTGGCTGTGATCCCTCGCAAAGGCGAGCGGGCAGAGCGCGCCTCCCGATCGTCGCTCTGATGGAGGGGATCGGAGAGTTCGCGGCGCTCGAGCTGTTCCAGATCGGCGGCGTTCCGGTGACGGTGGCGTCGATCGGCACGTTCGTGCTGATCATGGTGGCTTCCTTCTGGATCTCCCGGGGACTCCAGAGGGTGATGGCGCGCACGCTCCGGCGCAGCGGCGTGGACGAGGCCGGCACGGTCAACACGATCACCCAGCTGCTGCACTACTTCGTGCTATTCGTCGGCCTGGCCGTCGCGCTCCAGACCGTCGGAATCAGCCTCACCTCGCTGTTCGCGGCGGGTGCCTTCGTCGCGGTGGGCGTCGGCTTCGCACTCCAGAACATCCTCCAGAACTTCGTGTCCGGCGTGATCCTGCTGGCCGAACGCTCGATCACGGAGCAGGACGTGCTCCTCGTCGACGGCGAGATGATCCTCGTGGAGCGGATCGGCGCCCGCGCCACCGTAGCGCGCACGCGCGACGACCTGCAGCGCATCATCCCGAACTCGACCCTGGTCCAGTCGACGGTCGTGAACTACACGCTGTCCGACACGACGTACCGCGTCCGAGCCCGAGTCGGGGTCGCGTACGGATCCGACATGGAGCTGGTGGAAGCATCCCTGGATCGGGCCGCGCGCTCCGTTCCGCACCGGGAAGAGTCCCGGGACCCGATCGTCCTTCTCATCGAGTTCGGTGACTCGTCCGTCGTGTGGGAGGCGTCGATCTGGGCCACCGACCCCTGGCAGGCACTCGTCAAGCGATCGACGCTCAACAAGGCCATCTGGCGAGCCTTCAAGGAAGACGGCATCACGATCGCCTTCCCGCAGCTGGACGTGCACCTGTCGCAGCCTCCCGGCCCGACTACCCCGGCCTCGTAGCCGACGAGGCTCCGGGGGCGACCTGGCCGGACTCGCCGACGGCCTCCATCCGTCGCCTGCGGATCGCCCCGACGACGATCAGGGCCAGGAGCCCGAGCACGATCACGCCCGCCACGCCTGGAGAGCGGCGCCAGAGCGCGCTCAGCCCGACGCCCGACGTGGTGAACAGCACGGCGCCGGGGACGATCCCAAGTCCCGTCGTCCACAGGAAGCGCCATCGGGGCACGCCGCAGAGCCCTGCACCCCAGTTGAGGGCCGTGAACGCGACCACGGGCACGAGGCGGAGCCCCAGCAGTCCCCACCACCCACCCTTTCCGACGGCGGCATCGACGCGGGCCATCGCGTTCCGCCCGGCGATGCGCTCCGCGAGCGGGCGCCCCGCGCCGCGTGCGATCTCGTAGCTCAGCGCCGCGCCCAGCATCGCACCCAGCCACGTGAGCCCGGAGCCGACCAGCGGGCCGAAGAGGACGCCGTTCGCCATGGCAGGCGCCTCCGCCGGAATCGGGAGCACCGCGACCCCCGCCATGACGAGGGGCGCCACCACGTACGCCCATCCCCCCAGGTCGGCCAGCCAGAACTCGATGCTCCCCAGAAACGCTTCCACGACTCGCCCTCCTTCCTGCGCCGCCCCGGCGGACCCCCGGACCCCACGTCCCGTACGAGGAATACAGAACTACGGGATTCGTCGGCTCGGCGCACTACGGGTTCAGCCGACCCGAGGAATTGGACATCTTTCGGCATCTCCGAGTCGGAGGCAGGCATGCACGGGACAAGCGTCGCACCGCGATGGACGGGGAACACGGTCGCCCTCGTCTCGCTCCTCCTCCCCACCGCCCTGGGAGCGCAGACCGCCCGAGAGATCCTCGAGGAGGTCGATCAACTCCTCCGCGGAGAGTCGAGCCAGGCGCTGGTCACGATGGAGATCGTGACCGAGCACTGGTCCCGCGAGCTCGAAATGGAGGTCTGGTCACTCGGGACCGAGCACTCGCTCGTCCGGGTCCGCTCCCCCGCCCGCGAGGCCGGGACGTCCACGCTCAAGGCCGGTCAGGAGGTGTGGAACTACCTCCCCCGGGTCGACCGCACGATCAAGGTGCCGCCGGCCATGATGATGGGATCGTGGATGGGCTCCCACTTCACCAACGACGATCTGGTCCGCGAGAGCAGCATCGTCGACGACTACGAATTCGAGATCGCCTTCGAGGGCCCCCGAGACGGTGTCGACGTCTGGGAGTTCCTGCTGATCCCGAAGCCGGAGGCGCCGGTGGTCTGGGGCAAGGTCGAGTACGAGGTGCGCAAGGCCGACATGATGCCGACGTGGGTCCGCTACTTCGACGAGTCGGGCGAGCTCATGCGCACCATGACCTTCTCCGACTATCAGACGATGGGAGGCAGGCTCGTTCCCGCCCGGATGGACGTCGTGCCCTCCGACAAGCCCCGTGAGCGCACGACGCTCATCTACCACGAGCTGGCCTTCGACGTGGGCCTCGAGGAGTCGTTCTTCAGCCTCCGCAACCTCCGCGCGCGCAGCTGACCGGTCGATGGCATCCGACGGAATGTGGTGGCGCGTGGCCTGGCGGAACCTCTGGCGAAACAGCCACCGAACGTGGATCACGGCGTCGGGGCTGGCCTTCGGGTACTTCTCCTCGGTGATCCTGGTGGGCCTCACGGACGGCATGAGCGCCGAGCTCGTCGAGAACGGCACGCGCCTGATGGTCGGCCAGGTGCAGGTGCACGCGAGCGCGTACCTCCCCGAGCGGAACATGCACCACACGATCGGCGGCTACGAGGGCACGGACGTCGACGCGCTGCTCGCACAAATCGAGCAGCACCCCGACATCGAGGACGCGGCTCCGCGCCTCTTCGGTGGCGGGCTGCTCTCCTCGGGTGAGGAGACGCAGGCCGCCCTGCTCCTCGGGGTCGATCCGGTGCGCGAGTCCAGGGTCTCCACCCTTCTCACGACGCTGGTCTCGGGCGCGCTGCCGACCGCAGGTGCCTTCGAGGTGCTGGTCGGCTCGGAGATGGCCCGTCAGCTCGGCGTGGAGGTCGGTGACGAGCTGGTGATCGTGGCACCCGCCGCCGACGGCTCGATGGGCAACGACCTGTATACGGTCGCGGGCACCTTCCGGACGGGGACGCCCGGCATCGACGCGAACTACGCGATCCTGCCGGTCGACGACCTCCAGTACCTGATGGCCATGGCGCCCGGCCGGATCCACGAGATCGTCACGACGGTCACTCGGTCGAGGGAAACGCCGGCGATCGCGTCCGCGCTCGCGACGACCCTCGGTGAGGGGGACGTGCCCCTCGACGTGAAGCCCTGGACCGAGCTCCGACCCGAGCTCGCCGAGGCGCTGGCGCTCATGGACTCCATGAACTTCGTGATCGTCATCATCATCTTCGCGATGGCGGTCTTCGGAGTCGCGAACACCATGCTCATCGGCACGTTCGAGCGGAGGCGCGAGTTCGCGGTCATCCGGGCCCTCGGCACGACGCGTCGCGGGGTCAGTCGCACCGTCGTCTACGAGGGCATCATCCTCGGCGGCATCTCGCTGGCCATCGGCGCCCTGATCACCTGGCCGGTCATGGTATGGTGGCACAACACCCCGCCGGACCTGACCACGTGGTTCGAGGGCTTCGAGTGGAGCGGCGCGCAGTGGCGACCGATCCTGCGCGTCGAGTACTCGGCGGACGGCCCGCTCTTCACTGCCCTGGCCCTTCTGTTCACGACGATCTTCGCCGCCGTCTATCCGGCCTGGAAAGCGACGCGCGTGCCGCCGGCGGACGCGCTGGCCGACCGATGAGGGCCTTCGTGCTCCTCCGGCTCGCGGCCCGGAGCGTGGGCCGCAACGCCCGGCGCAGCATACTCACCGCCGCGGCGATGGTCATCGGGCTCGCCCTCCTGATCTTCTCGCGGGCGCTTAGTGACGGCGGGCACGAGCAGTGGATCGAATCCGCCGTGCGCATGGGATCGGGTCACGTCGCCATCCAGGCACCACGCTACCTGGAGACCGGGAAGATCGAGCACCGCCTGGAACGGGACCAGCTGGGCCGTGCGGTCGAAGCGATCGAGGCGCTCGACCCGGAGCTCGGGGTCGTCGCGTGGGCGCCCCGCCTGAGCGTGAGCGGGCTCGCGAGCTCCGCTGCTTCCGCCCTGCCCGTTCGGGTGGAAGGCGTGGACCCGGAGCGGGAGGCGACGTTCTCGCAGTTCGAGGGAGAGCTCCGGGACGGCCGATACCTGGAACCGGACGACGGGCTTCACGCCTTCGTCGGCGTGGAGCTGGCCCGCCGGCTCGATCTGGAGGTGGGCAATCGCTTCGTGCTCACCGCGCAGACCGCGTCCGGGGAGGTCGAGGGTCAGCTGGTCCGGGTCGCCGGGACCTTCAGAACCGCGGTATCCGAGCTGGACGAAGGGCTGATTCACGTTCCGATCGAAACGGTGCGCGCCTGGCTGGGCGCAACGGGGTCCGCGACGACCGTCGCCATCCTCGTCGACCCCTCCATGCGGACCGACGAGGTCGTGGACGCCCTCTCGGTATCGCTGGAGTCGGACCCGGACATCCGGGTCCTCGGCTGGAGGGAGTCGACCCCCGACCTCGATTCCGCGGTGCGCATCGACGACTACGGGGACTACATCTTCCACATCATCCTCTTCGCCATCATCGCGCTGGCGATCCTCAACGCCGTGCTGATCTCCGTTCTGGGTCGTCGGCGCGAGTTCGGAATCCTGCGCGCGATGGGGCTCACCGGGTTCGAGACCGGCGTGGTGGTGTTCGTCGAGGGTCTGCTCCTCACGGCGGCGAGCGGCGTCGTGGGCATGGTCCTGGGCTTCGCGATCACGTGGGGCTTCTTCCGGGACGGCCTGGACTTCAGCGGGCTCATGAGCAGCGAGATGTCCTTTTCGGGGAGCATCATCGACCCCGTGATCGTGCCGTTCTTCCAGCTTCGACAGGTCCTGGTCAGCGTCTACTTCATCCTCGTCATCGGCTCGCTGGCCTCCCTCTATCCTGCGCTCCGGGCGTCGAGGCTCGATCCCGCGGACGCCATGAAGTTCGAACAATGACCCGATTCGCCGTACGCACCGAGGACGTCTGGAAGGTCTATCCCCAGGAGCCGGAGCCCGTTCAGGCGGTCCGCGGCCTGACCCTCGAGGTGGAGTCGGGAGACTTCGTGGCCATGGCCGGCCCCTCCGGCTCGGGCAAGACGACGGTCCTCAATCTGCTCGGGGGACTCACCGACGCGACGAAGGGGAGAATCTGGATCGGGGACGAGGAGCTGACGGGCATGAGCGAGCGCGAGCGGGCCCGCCTCCGTCTGGATCGCATCGGCTTCGTATTCCAGGCGTACAATCTGCTGCCGGTCCTCACGGCTCTGGAGAACGCGGAGTTCACGCTGCTCCTGCGGGGCGTCCCGAGGGAGGAGCGCCATGCCCGGGTGCACGCCCTCTTTCGGGAGATCGGCATGGAAGGCCTCGCGGACCGAAGGCCGGGACGGCTCTCGGGCGGGCAGCAGCAGCGCGTGGCCGTGGCGCGCGCGGTCGTCGGAGACCCGGCCCTGGTCCTCGCCGACGAGCCGACCGCGAACCTGGACTCGGCCACGAGCGACGCACTGCTGGACACGATGGAGCGGCTGAACCGCGAGCACGGGTCGACCTTCGTCTTCTCGACCCACGATCCCCGCGTCATGGAGCGGGCCCGTCGGCTGATCACGCTCGTCGACGGTCAGATCGAATCCGATGAGCGCCGGGCCCCCGCTCGGGCGGACCTGCCCGCGCCATGAAGCTCCGGGCCCTGGCCCTCGTGTCGGCCGTGGTCCTTCTGCCTCCACCCGTCGCGGCCCAGCCCGAAGTCGGAGGGTACGGGCTGGGCGTGGGCTCGTACGCCACCGAGTCGGATCTCCTGCCGGCCGGAGCGACGTGGTTCGGCAGAGGCCGGCTCATGCTCGACTACGGGGCGGACTGGCTCACCTTCGAGGCCGCATACGAGCACGTCCTCCAGCGTCAGCCCGAGGGCGGCGGGTTCGGGATCACCAACCCCGGCGGGCAGCGCGTATCGACGGACTGGCTACCCCTGGACTGGACCATCCACGAGTCCGAGCGCAGCAGCTGGCGTCACCGCTTCGATCGGCTGGCCGTCCAGGCCTCGAGAGGGCCCGTCGTCGTCACCGTGGGTCGCCAGACGATCTCGTGGGCCACGACCCTGTTCCTGACCCCGGCCGATCCGTTCGCGCCGTTCGACCCCACCGATCCGTTCCGGGAGTACCGTGGAGGGGTGGACGCCGTACGCGTCCAGGGGTTCGCGGGCCCCTTCACCGAGCTCGAAGCGGTGGTGCGTGGATCGGACACCCCCGACGGCGCGACGACGACCGCTCTGGGGCGCGTCGCCACGTCCCGCGGCACGTGGGCGTTCGGGGGGTGGCTCGGCATCCTTCACGACGAGGCCGCCGGGGCGGTCTTCGTGACCGGAGGCCTGGGCGCGACGTCCCTCCGCAGCGAGCTGTCGGTTCGCGAGGACCCCACGGGCGGCGCGCTCCTGCGCTCCTCGCTCGGCTTCGACCGGTACTTCCAGGTGAAGGGAAAGGACCTGTACGGTCTGGTCGAGCTCCAGTACGACGGGTTCGGCGCCGCATCGCCCGACGAGCTTCTCGCCGTCGCCGGCTCGGATGCCTTCCAGCGCGGGGACATGCAGGTCCTCGGGCGCTGGACGGCCGCCGCGCAGGCGACGTACCAGGTCCACCCGCTCGTCGGCGTGGACGCCCTCGCGATGGTCAATGTGGGGGACCCGAGCCTGCTCGTGGCCCCGGGCCTCAGCTGGTCGACGACGAGCGCGGTCTCGACGCGGCTCGGGATGTTCATCGGGGTCGGCGAGGGAGCCACGACGACCGGCTTCGTGCCGATCCTCGGGTCCGAGTACGGCTCCGTGCCGCCGCTCGTGTACGCGGCGATCTCGATGTATTTCTGACCCCAGGAGGCGCGTCGGCGCCGACCGTCTGAATCCCGGGACACCCCGCAGACGTAGAGTCTGTCGAGAGGAGGCGTGCCATGCCCAAGAAAGGAAAGCGGGCTCCGAAGATCGAACGGCCCAAGGGCCCCTGCGAGCCCTCACCACCGAAGCGACCGCCCGACCCCACGCCGACCAAGCCGTGGGACAAGCTAGGTCCGGACCCGCTGAAGTGGCTGAAGCTCGGCAGGAAGAAGTAGGTAGGCCCTCGGAACGCTAGGCGGGCGCCGTCCGCGCTGCTGCCCCCGGGCTCGAGACGCCCTGGGGCCGGACGTTGTACGTGTAGCCGATCCAGATCAGCGTGATGCCGATCAGCTCCATCACGTAGAGGACCTCCGTGTAACCCATGCGGGTCGCGGTTCCGCCGATCCCCGGAAGAAGCGCCCCCACGGCGATGTAGCAGTTGCCGATGAATCGATGCCGCAGGGACGGATCGACTCGGTACCGCCACGCGGACAGGGCGGCTCCACCGATCAGGAAGATCGCCGCGTAGAGGTTCACGAACGGGCTGAAGAGCCGGGCCTGCTGCCACTCCATGACCCGTCCCGTGAGCCGGTGCGGCTCGACGAGCGACGCGTCGATCGGCGAAAGGAGGACGGCGATCGCCCCGGCCACTACGACGGTCCCCACGATGGACGCCATGATCGTCGCCGTCCGACGCTCGAACATCAGGTACACCGTGCCCTGGGCCAGCGGCCACCCACCCAGCAGGGCACCGGAGATATACCAGCTCCGGAAGACGACCTCGTTCCAGCCGAAGAGGGTCGTGAAGCCTTCCGTGAATGTGCCGACACCGTACAGCGCGATTCCCATCGACCACCAGAAGAGGTGCGGCGCGGGCTTTCTGAGCTGCCAGCGCCGAAAAACGATCGGGGCGAAGCAGATCGCGAGAACGGTGGTGAGGATCGGGATGTAGTGAACGGGCGTCGGCATCGACGTCACTCGGAAGAGGAGGTGTCGGAAGCCCTGTAGGCTACGGCCCGGCGGAGGCGCGGGGTATTGGGGCTTCTACGCGCCGGAAGTGGGGAATCTCCCCGAGTTCATGCGGACGTCTCGTCCAGCCCGTGCTCGACGACGAATCGCGTCAGCCCCGCGACCGTCCGGATCCGGAGCTTGCCCATCACGCGCTCGCGATGCGTCTCCACGGTGCGCGGGGAGATCTCGAGCTTCTCTCCGATCTCCCGGTTCGTCAGCCCGTTGGCGACCAGAAGCAGCACCTCCCGCTCGCGCTTCGTCAGCGAGTCCAGGCGGGCTCGCAGCTGTTCCTCCTCGATCTCCTTGCGGAGGCCGACGCTCAGCTGCTGCGTCACGCGGGCCGTGAAGTACTCCCGCCCCTCATGGACCGCCCGAACGGCGTCACGCAGCTCGGCGGGGGCGACGTCCTTGAGCACGTATCCGTCCGCGCCGGCGCGGACCGCCTGGAGCACATACTCGGGGTCGTCGTGCATGGAGAGCATCAGGACACGCGTTGCGGTCCCCTCGTCACGGAGCTCGCCCGCGACGTCGAGTCCGGTGCGCCCGGGCATGTTCACGTCGAGGACCACGACGTCCGGCTCGAGCGCCCGGACGAGGGCCAGGGCCTCGTCCCCGTCGCCGGCTTCCCCGACTACCTCCAGACCGCTCAGGTCCTCGAGCACCCCTCGGATCCCCTGGCGTACGACCGTGTGGTCGTCCGCGATCACCACGCGCAGTGCGCCGTCGCTCATTCCGCTCTCGCCTCGCTGAGTCGCTTCGTCTCTGCTCCGGGCACGGACACGCGGACTCGCGCCCCTCCCCGTTCGTCGCTTCCGATGTCGAAGTGACCCCCGAGGCCGGTGACCCGTTCCCGAATGCCGGCGAGGCCGCCTCGACTGCGCAGCCGCGATGCCGCGTCTTCGGGAAAGCCGGGCCCGTCGTCCGCGACGGCCAGGACGGCGTCGGATCCCTCCGGGGCAAGCGTCACGCGCACGTTCCGCGCACCCGCGTGACGCACCGCATCGCGGGCATCGTCGAGCGGGTCCTGGTGGAGTCCGGAGACGAGGTGGAGCGCGGCCAGCCGCTGGTCGAGATCGAGCGGGAGCTGCTCGAGGCACAGGTGCGGGAGGCGGAGGCCGCGCTCCGGGAGGCGCGCGTCAGCCGCCGCTACGCCAAGATCGAGCTCGATCGCATCGAGGAGCTGCAGGCCGGCGGCGCGGCCTCGCCGCAGCAGCGCGACGACGCCCGCTCCCGCTACGAGCGCGCCCAGGCCTCGGAGGCGCGGGCCCGGGCCGTGCTCGACACGCTCTCCACACAGCTCGGCTACGCGAACGTGGTCTCGCCGCTCTCGGGCCGGGTCCTCCGAGTCTACACCGAGGAAGGAAACGCGGTCTCCCCGGTGACAGCCGTCACGGGCGGGACGCTGCTCCTCTCCCTCGCCGGCACCGAAGCGCTCTACCTGGAGGGGAAGGTCGACGAGAACGAGGTGGCGCGGGTCGAGGTCGACCAGGAGGCGCGCATCCGGACCGAGGCCTACGGCGACCGCGTCTTTCGCGGCCGCGTGAGCAAGATCGCGCCCGTGGGCGAGCGCATCCAGAACGTCACCTACTTCGAGGTGGAGATCGAGATCACGGACGCCGACGCCGAACTGCTGCGTCCGCGGATGTCCGGGGACGCCGAGATCGTGACGGAAGTGGTCGAGGAGACCCTCGCGATCCCCGAGACCGCGCTGCGCTACCGGGGCGATCGCATCTACGTCGACCTCGTCACGGGTGACGGCTCTTCGCAGACCCAGGCCAGGGACGTCACCATCGGCATCGTGGACGGAACCCGCGTCCAGATCCTGAGCGGCCT
>Ga0209536_100001177_pt1 | contig 43268 bp, 29 predicted proteins | sample DeeMarSeWOR28_12_FD_187461 | JGI IMG/M metagenome (GOLD analysis project Ga0209536, IMG submission 187461) | Marine sediment microbial communities from White Oak River estuary, North Carolina - WOR-2-8_12 (SPAdes) (version 2) | ecosystem: Environmental > Aquatic > Marine > Intertidal zone >...
CGCCCTTGGATAATTTCGGATATAGACTTGTCAAAGCATCTATGGTAGAGCCGAACATATCCCCATGAAGACGGAGTACTGCGAGTTTCGCTATCGGCGCGTTGGGAAGAGTGTCCTTGAACCACCCCTTCAGAAAGACTACCTGGTTATCAAGAAGATCATATCGTCTGAAGTTATTCTCGACTTCTTCCTGAGAGACTGCTAAGAATTTTTCGGTATGATGTTTATCGCCTTTATCAGCTGGAAACTTCTTCGCATCCGGCTTCGGTAATCCTTCAAATGAATCTGCAACATAGACCTTGCGATCCTCAATGCCATAGGCAGCGAGAACAGCACGCATGAAAATACATGCTCCTCCTCTCCACACTCCAGTTTCAATCAAGTCTCCTTCGACACCCTCACGTATTACTGTTTCAACGCAGAATTGGAGATTATCAATACGCTTAATGCCAATCATCGTGTCAGCATATCCAGGCCAAATCTTTCCTTCTTCCCTTTGGTCTGTCGAGAAATTTCTCTGTTTGACTATTTGAAGTTGTTTGGATCTGAGAATTCGGGAGATGAACCATATAGCGAATTTTTTAAGAGAATATCTTTGGTAGGCGAAAGTATCGAGTGGAATGGGTGGTTCTGTCCATAGAGTAAAGGACAGAGCCTTTTTCATCAAGTCTATATATAGAACCTCAGGACCTCTTTTCATAGCGCGCCTCATATCGTTTTTGGACACCTAACATTATCTTTTAAGTAGATTCTATAATTTCTACCATTATAATTAAAAAATAACCGATTTGTCAATTCTATCTCAAAAAAGTCAGTATTTGTGATGCCTTAATTCTATATAATAATAAATAGTCATGATTATATAGTTTCTATATAACCCGGCTGTATTTTTATGATTCGCCTTGCCATCCTCAAAACTGGTTGAGGAAAATGAGTCGAATGACTATCCTGCGGAAACGATCATCCATTCCACCCAAAGCGGTAAGATTCTGTTGCTACACAGCGGTGTATCACGCGGAAAATTATTGGTTCTCTTTTCGGAATTGCTGCAGATCGTCCCTGGACCATGCCGGTCCCTGGCAGCGGCATAACTCGCGCATGTATGCCACCAGTTTTTCAATATCTTCATATTCCAGGGTAAATCCCCAGGGCGGCATCATGTGGCTCTTGTTTAAAATATAACCGCCGGCATACACACCATCAAAAAGGGTATCATCGGGGCGATTTGACATGTAGGCAGCATCGGCATGTTTGGTGGGAAGCACCGGCAGATATTTGGCATTGAATCCATCCGCATTTCCCTGCAGTCCGTGACAGGAGGCGCAGTAGTTCACGTACAAACTCTGGCTTCTCTCCAGACCTTCGTGAAACTGAGGTGGGTTATCCAACAGTGACAGGTAAACGGTGCTGTCCCGCGGTATTTCCTGCTGCATTAAAAAGTTGACAATCAGATTGGCGGTGCTGGCCGGCATTTCCACACGAGGCATGGTGGCTTCTGCCACAAAACTTTTTGGATCCATGACAATCCGGTAAACATAATCCGGCTGCAGTCTGTTTTTGAGTGAGGAAAGATTGGGCCCTATCCTTCCGCCCTTTTCTCCCAACTGATGACACCCCAGGCAGGATAGCTTTTCCTCCAAAAGCGTTTGCGCTTTTTTCATATTGTAGCTGGAGAGTTCCTGAGGCTCGAATGCCAGCAAATCGGACCTGGATTTGCTTTGTTGTTTCATCAAAAAATCGAGCAACGTATCCACTTCGGTTTCGGTCAACATAAAATCGGGATGGCGGGCGCCGGTACCGGGATAAAATCCAAACGGGCGAATTGGTTTTGGCTGTTTCAAAAATGCCCTTAACCACTCTTTCTTAACACGATTGCCCTCTGAACTTAGATCCGGGGAAATTTTTTCCTTCCAGGGCTCCATGGATAACTGCTGGTGACAGCCAAGACAATTGAGTCCGTAAAACAGATTTTTGCCGTCTTCCGCAGTTATTTCCGGATATTCGGCTTCAATGGTTTCAAAGGACTTGGATATGGAATACGCCGGCCGTTCACTCTCCGGCGGTATCAGTTCTTCCAGGTAATAGGTGAGCGCCAGTGCCTCCCTTTCATCGAGATAGAAACGCGGCATCCGTGAATTACCGATATGCTTACGCACCTTTACCGGGTATTGCATATAGTTGAAAATGTAGTCGGGATTATACCTGATGCCGGCCTGACTCAAATCGGGCGCTTTTTCGTAAATATTGCTTTTGATGTTTATCCCCAGATGACAATTTCCGCAGGCTAGATCACGTATCAACTCCTCTGCAGAAGGATTATTCTGACCATAGCAAAATGAACAGGCAAAAACCGACAGAATAATTGACAGGAATTTTTTCATGTGAATTCACTAACTCAGGATTAGCAAAATATCATTAAAACCAACATATTCTCATACATAAAAAATATTTCCGAATAAAAAAAGATCAAAGATAATTTATGAAGATTTTAACAACCCGGAATTTACCCGGCGAGACCGCCTTGGAAGGATCGCTAAAGTCCGGCTGTTTGTGTTTATCGTTCGAGGTTGGTATAGGTGCACCTTCTTTAGATTCGTAAAACCTGTGTCGAGATTACCAAAGTCCACCTCCGGCGGATTACTCTGCGGCTTTTAAGATCTTCTCGATGGTATTCCAGTTCCGTGTTGTAATCTTCCGCCCATATTCTTTCTCGAGCACATTCATTAGATCAACCGAGCGGCTGTTTGGCGTGACGATCAGAACACTAAACACTTCGCTGTTTGTAGCACTTAAAATTTTGAAATTTCCATCGGGCGATTGATAGGGGATTTTCAGGCTGCTATTGGGTTTATCGGAAAGGAACGTAATATACAGTCGCGTTTTAGGCGTAACCTCAATTCCCTGAAAAGGATTTTGATCGGCCAGTTTCTGCAGCCCGTCAATCGAACGAATAATGACACCGATTTCGAATCCAAAAGTTTTCTCCAGCATTTTCCCGATTTGTTGGACAAGGCTGTTTTCAGCGGTCTTTGGCGCTTCGAAAAGGACATTACCGCTCGCCAACAATGTTTTGACGTTTTCGAACCCGGTGCTCATAAATGTTTTTCTCAAATCCTCCATCTTCACTTTTTTATGTCCCCCCACATTGATGCCGCGCAGAAATGCCACATATTTGCTCATGCAAACACTTTCTCTTAACTAACGTTTACTTGTTTTTACTCTTCGAATTCTTAAAAATTAATTTTTTCAACTCAACCTGGTCCGGATTGAGAAGCTCCTTCACGTTCTCTGTGTTCACACCGGCAACAATGATATCGCCTATTTCGGTATTCACCTCGTCGTAAATGGCCAACTTTTTCATGCCTTTTGTTTGCATCTGATTGTCTTCGGTCGGGCTGACGTAATGCACCGAGACCGCTTTGTAACGATGAATCAGAAAGAGATGCAACAAAGTCATCAAGCGCTTCTTGCGGAATTCCAGCACCAAAGTATTTTGATCCCGAATCGAAAGGATTGACCGATTGCGGCGATCCTGAATGGTTGCAAAAGTGACAGTGGCAATTTTGTTATTGGATTCATTCAGTACGCTGAGTTCCAATAAATCGGCGCCGGCAGTATGAGGCCTCAACTTCGCCCGCAGTACATCCTTTATTTTGTTATGTTCTCTCCATATTGCCAGCCAGCTTTCCAGAAGTTTTGAAGGCACCTCGGTTTGAACAAGATGCTGAAACTGGGTCGAGCCTTTGCCCATGGCTTTGGTAGTCGCTGTCCGACCGGAAGAGGCTGTTAGAGCACCGTCCAACCTGCCCCCACCTACAAAGGTTTGAGGAGTCTTATAAGGAGAATCCAGCAGTCTTAATTTTCTCTGTATTTTTGCCAGAGCAAGCATGCCTTCCTGCTGTAATGCGGTGGCAAATTCCTCCGCTGCCAATCCATCGATCTGGTGACCGCCATAGGTGATGAAATTAAACACAAATCCCATTTTCCCCAATTCCACAGGAAAATTCCTCATTTCTTCATCGGACATCCCGGTAGTGTCCCAGTTAAACGAAGGAGACAAATTGTAAGCGAGCATCTTATCCGGAAATACTGCATGAACGGCATCGGCAAACTCCTTGGCATCCGCCAAATCTGCCGTTTTTGTTTCCATCCAGAGAATGTCCGCAAATGGAGCAACCGCTATTGATTTTGCAATTGCGTACGGAATTCCCCCACGAATCTGATAGTAGCCTTCCGGTGTTCTGGCGATTTCACAATCCCACGAAGCTTCAATTTCCATTTCCCGGGCTTTCTCTCTGGCTTCATCCAGCGAAACCTGACTAGCGAATTTAATCCACTCCTCAACCGTCATATCAAACTTCCCGCCTTCTTCGGTATGAAATGCCATCGATTCCGCAACCGCTTCAGCATAGGTTTTGATTCCCGCTTCGGTTTCCCAGGTTTCAACGACCTTTGTGGAAACAAGGTTAAACACTCTTTCCAGGGAATCATCCGAGGAGGCCTGCAATGCAGCAATATTTTCATCGATGTAGGAAAGCAATCCGGTGTTTCCAATCCAGGAATAAGCGTGTTCATATTCACTATCAGAAATTTTGTACAGCAGGTGGCCGTTAATCTCCTCAATACCCTTCTCGAAAAACCGTTTCATCATTGCAAGATAAACAATTTTATAAGCCGGGATTAATAGATTGGTCGCTCCCAACACAAAGGGATGATCCCGCTCATCTCCCCGGCCGTCCAGCAGGGCAGCGGCTTCGGCATCAGTCCGGGCCACAATGATACCGGGAACTTCCATGATATCCAATTGAAATCTGGCGGTGTTAAGTCTCTTAATCTGTTCATCCACTGGGACGAGCACCTTTCCACCCTGGTGTCCGCATTTCTTGGTCCCGGGCTTCTGATCTTCGATGTGGTATCCGGCTACTCCCGCTTCAACAAATCTGCGAACCAAGTTTCGTACGTGCGCATCCCCGCCATGACCTGTGTCTGCGTCGGCAATAATAAATGGCCGGAAATCGTGGACAGGGGTTTTCTCCAGTTCTTCCTTCGTCATGCGCGAGCGGGCAAAATGCTGGTTTTTATCGGCCGCTAGTAACGCCCGAACCAAAGTTGAAGCTTCATCCGGTACCTGGCTTAGCGGATAGCTTGCCAAATCCGCTCCCGGATCTTCGGTGACGGATCCTTTTGCCGAAGTAGCCCAGCCGCCCAGGTAGATACCCTGGATTCCCATCCGTTTCATCATGATTGCCTGACCCGGTGAGTATGGGCCAAATGTTGTAATGGATTCTCCCATTGCAAATAATTCCCTCAGTAAATCATAAAATTCTGTTGCCGCTCTTTTTGCAACCGAATATTCCCTGCGAATGGTTCCCCGCTGTTCCACCGCCTGCCGCGCCGAATAAAGACGGGTAATTCCCTTAAACCTGGGATTGGTAAACCATTCTTTGGTTTGTGCAATTTCTTTTTCAAAGGATACCATGTAAGTCTCCTATTTTATATCTTATTATTACCGTAGCTCGGTCAAATGAATTCTATTCTCATTAGGATCAATATTGCAGCCTTTTGACAAATTACTCGATTTCAATCCTGCCAGATTTTCACATTTAAACTAAAAATACCGCTTATTTTACTCTTTTGATAATCTTAAAAGGTGTCATCAATTTGTACAAGATCAATTTTTTTTTCTTTTGGAACGGTCGTATTTATGTTGTGCCATCAATCAAATTTGATGAACAAAAAACGGATTTCGATTGCACTTTATCAGAGCAGTTCTGCCGGGACTTCAATCAATCTGAAATTTTAGTACTGATAAGTAAAGATTATCGTTGAAACTGGGTGAGATATGAGAAGACATGTCGGGGCAAGGAATAATTCTTCCAATGGCCGTGAGTACTCAATTACTACTGCGATTTTTATTAAGGGTCTATTCCGGTATCTCCTCGTATGGAGGGACTAGGTACCTCGCTCTGTTTTGTTGAGGTGATTTCAGGAGGAATGGCAATTTGAGTATAAAGGGCCAATCTGCCATTGCGGAAACGGATCCACAGAGCGGTGATAGCCATTCCGGACAAAAATCCCAACAGGCCGATGAGCCCCCCTTCAGGACCAAAAGGCCCGCCCGTCCAGAATTCCGGCCCGCTCTGCTCCACAGCCACAAATGTTGTTGACCACTCCGTCGAACCACTAACCGGGAAACCAAATACATTACCCTGAAAGAAATTCCAGCTAATGTGCAGCCCGACGGGAATAGCCAGACTGCCGGTGAGTACGTAGGCAAAGCCTAAAAAAATACCCCCCAGTGCAATGTTTATAGCGCTCACCAAAGTTGCGTTAGGATTAACAAGGTGCCCAATTCCGAAAATAACGGATGTGAAAATCCATGAAATCATGATGGCTGCATTTGGTTTTATCAGACGGGAATTAAGACCCTCCGCCAGGTTTGGCAATAAATATCCCCGAAATGCCAGTTCCTCGGCAATACCCACGGATAGGAAAAACAGAGCAGTGAAGATAATAGCCGTCGTGAAGGATTGTTCGGGACTCTCCGTACGATAGGTCTCACTAATAGTTACCCATCCCAACGCTTGTTCCACCAAAAAGATAATTGTCATGAGTATAATGCCCAGCAATAGTCCAAAGCCGAAATCCATCCACCAGGATTTTTTAAAATAAATACCGGTTTCCGAAAATCGACGACGGTCAATAAAGCGGGAGGCCAGCCAGATGGTAATAATGATGGCAACGTTTGTTTGCAGATGCCCTACTTTAAAATTCACCAAATCCCCGAAAGGAATACTGGCTAAGGCAAAAAGGATCGCAACCACCAAAAATATAGCTACCGTCACTGAGAGCCGCCACAATACCCGCAGGCGGTGCTCGTTAGGATTCCAGAAGACCCCGGCGAATTTTTGAGAGAAGGATTTCTTATCAGATATATTGTTCATGCTATTTACGGATATAAAATTAGTAAAGTAATTTCATGGTGATATAGAATACGGCTAATCAAGATTTTGTTTGCGACAAAATAAATTTTCTCGTTCCCGCGTTTCATATACTCAGTTTACGAATGACTTAAGAATTATTCATAGATTTGATAATCCAAAAGATAAGATCCACTTCGATTTGGACTTGAGGAGAGAAAAATAATCTTGTAATCAATCATGGTAATTATTTAATATGGATTTTTATTTTATTATTTATCTCCACATATTATAATCTTTTTATCAAAATATCCAACTATCAATAATGAATTTCACTTCTTTGGTGATCCACAAAAAAGCATATAAAAAAGGATCATTTTGTCATGAAAAACCTGAGTGACTTATTTATGCTTCGTCCCGGAATTACCTATCTCAATCACGGATCATTCGGCGCCTGTCCAAAGCCGGTTTTTGAGGTATACCAGAAATGGCAGCGGGAACTGGAGGAGGAACCGGTTGAATTTCTGGGCAGACGATTCGCCGACCTCATGTACAATGCCCGCCAGTCGCTGGGCCAATTCCTGAATGCCGGGGTTGAGGATCTGTTGTTTGTGGCCAATGCTACCACCGGTTTAAACATTGTGGCCCATTCATTACCTCTCAAACCGGGCGATGAAGTTCTCTCCACCAATCAGGAATACGGTGCCATGGATCGAATGTGGGAGCATATCTGTAAGAAATCCGGCGCCCGCTATATCCGCCATCCGATTCCTCTACCGGTCACCTCAAAAGAGGATGTAACTGAAAAAATCTGGTCTGGTGCAACAAGGCGAACCAAGGTGCTATTTTTCAGCCACATTACCTCGGTAACTGCTTTTATGATGCCGATTCGAGAACTGGTTACCCGGGCTCGCGATTCGGAAATCCTTGTGGTTGTGGATGGCGCTCATGCCCCGGGACAAATCGATCTGGATTTAGAATCATTGGGGGTGGATTTTTACGCCGGGAACTGTCACAAGTGGATGATGGCTCCCAAGGGGGTAGGGTTTCTATATGCCCGGCCGGAAAAGCAGCACTTAATCGACCCGCTGATTGTCAGCTGGGGGGATCAATCCAAAGGCGATTCAAGATTCATTCAGGAAAATGAATTTCAGGGAACCAAAGATATTGCTGCATATCTTTCCGTGACCGCCGCTATCGATTTTATCGAAAAACACCACTGGCCCGAAGTCAGGGAGCAATCCCATGCACTTGTCCTGGAGGCCCGCAAACAAATGGCTGAAAAAACCGGAATTGCGCCTCTGTGTCCGGGGAATAAAAGTTGGCTCCGCCAAATGGTCGCAGAGCCGCTGCCAACTGGGCTGGACGGAATGCTGTTGAAGAAACGACTATTTGATGAATATTCGGTGGAGATTCCGGTGAACGAAATGAACGGCGAACAGTACATCCGCATTTCGGTTCAGGGCTACAATAACGAATCAGATGTGGAACTATTTTTAGATGCTTTTGAAAAATTACTGAGCAAAATGATTTAAGCCCCTAGAAGGTATCGTCTCGATGATTGGAAATGAGTAATGCAGAGGCTGAGAAGAGATCTGTCATTATACGGGCTCACCATGATTGCCGTTGGCTCCTGTATTGGATCGGGAATCTTTTTAACACCCTCACAGGTTGCCAGCCATCTGCCTTCCCCTGCACTCATCTTTACTGTCTGGACAGTGGGAGGAATCATAACACTAACCGGAGCGCTGACCTTCGCTGAACTGGGCGGTATGTTTCCAAAAGCGGGCGGGGTCTATGTTTATTTGAAAGAGGGATACGGAGACCTTGCCGGCTTTATGTACGGATGGGCTTACTTTACCGTCATCAACTCCGGAGCTCTGGCGGCACTAAGCATTGCCTTTGCTTACTATTTGTCGTTTATATTTCCTATGAGCGCTGCCGGCCAAACGATAGCGGCTCTGACCGTAATTGTACTTTTAACGCTGATCAACATTTTCAGGGTAAAAGTAGTGGAATTATTTACCAATATCTTTACCGGTCTGAAATTACTGGGAATCGCTCTGGTTATTTTGATCGGACTGATGGCGGGCTCTGCAGACACACTGCAATCAGACCCGGAAGTTTTGATTAAGCCGGCTAGAAATCTGTGGAATGCCTTTGGTCTGGCGCTGGTAGGCGTGCTTTGGTCCTATGGCGGCTGGCAGCATACTTCTTATGTTTCGGGAGAAGCTCGCAATGCAACCCGGACAGTTCCACTGGCGATGGTGACTGGAGCCGGTATCGTTACATTGGTTTACATTCTCACCAATCTGAGTATCATGTACCTGCTGCCGGTCTCAGCGATGGCTGGTTCTGATAGCATTGCTGCCGATGCCGTCAGCACGGTGCTGCCAAACGGCGGATTTTTGATTGCCATTCTTATCGCTATCTCCATACTCGGTACCGCACTCATTTATACTCTTTCCGCGCCCCGGATTTATTTCGCTATGGCAGAGGACGGACTCTTTTTTAAACAAATTGCCCGGGTGCATCCCCGCTATCGTACTCCCGTAAATGCGGTTCTGACTCAATCCGGATGGGCTATTCTACTGCTGCTGTTCTGGGGTACATTTGAAGAAGTGATAACCTACGTAACTTTTACAGATTGGGTCTTTTTTACCATGACTGCTTTTACGATTTTTTTGTTCAGGTCCCGGAACAGGAAGGTGAATAGACCGGTTAAGACGTTTGGTTATCCCATCACTCCGCTGATTTTTATCATCATTTCGTTTTTATTTGTTTTAAACACGCTGATTGAAAAGCCTGCTCAAGCCGGTGCCGGATTGGTTTTGCTGGTTTTGGGGCTGGGTTTTTATTGGTTCTTTAAGCGGAAGCAGGTTTAAAGGATCAATTTGAAACTATTGTCCCCGAATTAGTTGACTTTTACAATTGCGAGTTGAGCAGGGACGTTGCGATGTCCTCTCTGAGATTGCTTCTCTACGAGACCGTAGGTCGGCGAAAAACCAGCCTCGCAAATATCTAATTGGAGTCATTGCGAATGGAGCCCGGAAAGGGAGAAATGCGGCAATCTCTAGCTGTAGGAATGAGATTGCTTCGTCGTTCGTTCCTCACTCCTCGCAATGACCGTAAGAATGTCATCGCGAATCAGCTAGGGGCAGAGTGCGGCAATCTCTCTCCAATTTTACGAGTGCGCCCATATGGGTGATTCAACAGTATTCTCCTTTCATAATCCCAATTCCGAAATAATTAAGATTCCCCCATTTACCTTTGCACCCTTTCTAACATTAATGATTAGTACACCGATAAAATAGAAGGTGGGGTCATCAGTGATTAATGATGGAGGGTTTAAAGATGAAACGGATGTATTTCAGTATTTTTGTTTTTCTGCTGCTGCTTTTCAGCGGATTTTCCCAGAATATTTGTTCTCAGGAAAGCACAAAAGAGACCGGTCATTTGTCCATTCCCTGGGATGAGTTTAAAAAACTGCTCAATCTCGATGAGGAGGACATCGTAATTCCTATGGAAACGTTTCAAAAACTGCTTAAACAAACTGGTGTGAAATCCGCTCCCCCGCATCAGGTGCAGGGTGGAAATGTGGTATTGACGCGTACGGAATTCAAGAAGTTGGTGGACAGCATGATACCACCCAGCGGACCGGTCGTAAAACCACCATTTGATTATCTGATTACAAAAGCGGCCTATTCCGGCAAGTTATATAAAAATCACACCAGTTTTTTTGGGAAGTTTAGTGTTCATGTATTGAAGGAGGATGCCTATTTAAAAATCCCTCTGCTTCCTCAGAGTATTGCTCTGGATGATATCAAAGTGGACGGAAAACGGGCTCTGATTGTCAGCGAAGGCGGATATCACCATGTGGTAATTGCCGGAGCCGGCGAATATGATGTCAGCACATCTTTCTCGGTAAAGTCGAGTTTGGAAAAAGGTCCTCATAAAGTAGATCTTGCCATTCAGCAGACACCCATCACACTATTAAACCTGGAAATCCCTTTGAAGGATATCACAGTTGATATTCCGCAGTCCCAACAGGTAATAACCAGCAGCAAAGGAAATTCTACATTGGTTTCGGCAGTAATTACACCGGGACGCAGTATCAGTGTTCTGTGGGGCAAACAGGTAGCTGCTGTCGAAAAACTACCCGCAAAACTCTATAGTGAGATTTATCACCTGCTTTCTATCGAAGATGACGCATTCAAGATCAATTCGGATATTAATTACAACATATTGCACAACGAAGTGGATGCTGTCCAATTGTCCATCCCCCAAGGCATGAATATCCTCAATGTTTTTGGAGAGGGAGTGGGGGAGTGGCAGGAAGTCGAACGGGATGGGCAACGGATTTTGTATATCCCCTTCAATTACCGCAAAAAGGGATCAACAACAGTAAAAGTCACCACCGAAATTCCGCTCTCCGAAACCGGTCTGGCAAATGCTTTTAGCGGGATTCAAACACTGGAAACGGTTCGTGAAAGCGGTTTTATTGGGGTGGAGCTTAATACCAGTGCCGAAGTTATCATCTCCGGAGAGCAAGGGCTTGAAAAAATCGCGGTGCAAAAGCTTCCTGTGTTACTTACCAACAAATCTGCAAAACCACTTATTATGGGTTTTAAGTACCTAAAACATCCGTTTGAGCTGGTATTGGATGTTAAGAAGCATGAGAAAATTGCCGTCCCAATGGCCACTATCAATTCCGCCAACATAGTTACATTGTTTACCGAAGACGGGAAAATTGTACACCGCCTCATTTACCAGGTAAAGAATAATGCCAAGCAATTTTTGGCGCTGCAGTTGCCTGAAGATTCCGATGTCTGGAGCGTATTTGTAAATGATCTACCGGTGGAAGCCTCCATGAACAAAGAGCGAAAACTGTTGATACCGCTTATTCGTTCTCAATCGGTCAATAACCGCCTCAATACTTTTCCGGTAGAAGTAATTTTTGCCATGTCCGAAAACCGTTTTGACTGGTTTGGTTCCAAAAGCTCAACACTTCCGGTGGCAGATTTGCTAATCAGCCAATTGATGTGGTCAGTATACTTGCCAAACGATTATTCATACGCCTATTTTAGCAGCACCCTCGAGAAAGAGGAAATGATACGCGGTGTGAATATATTTTCAGGGGCAAAACGAAAATACAATGAACAAATGATGCGAGGACAAACTGATGAAAAGCCAGTGAGTCCTGAAAGCATCACCGCTGACAAGCTAGAACAGGTTTACGAAGGTAGAGAAGCCAAAAGCAGTTTCAAAAATATTCCTATGGAAGAACAAGAAGTCAACCGCCAAATGGCTGCGGAGCTTAACTTTGGAGGCCGATTAGACGACCTGGCTGAACAGGATGCACAAGCTCCCTCCGGTGCGGGATATTCGGCGGGTGTGCTGCCCATACAAATTCGTATTCCCACCGGTGGACAGTTATACCGTTTTGCAAAAACCATCATCAAACCGGAAAATCCGCTCACTTTCAGTGTCAAGTATTCTCAATTGTGGGTAATTAGCGTTATAAGGTGGATGATTCTGGCAATAGTGGTTTTGATTCTTTTTCTAATGAGAAAGCGACTGCACAATTATTGGACCGGATTAAGATCAAGGCTTGAACCTGTTACCAAATGGTTCTCAAGTCATGAAGATGCATTCCAGCGTTTTTCACAGTCTATAATGATGACGATTGTGCTCTTTGGATGCATGGTAATCGTCTGGCCCATGTCCGGTTTTTGGGGCATGTTCTTTTTTATTCTCTTTCTTGTAAGTGTGGTTTATCAGATTGCAAATTTCATCAAGAAGAGGTCGCATCCTAAGGCCGAACCGATTACTATAGTGGATGAGGATTCAAAAAAGAAGGGGGAAGACCAATAATTGAATCTTTTTCTGAACTGCCGGGCTTTTCGATAACATAATTCAGGGTGATTGTTGAAGAGCCCGATGGTTAATTATAAATTTTCCCACCCAAACATACAATTTTCTTTGACTACCTATCAACGAGGAAAGACCAAGCTCGAAATAAAATGCTTTAATTTGTCCCCAAGGCAGGCTCCTCCTCAGGGAGATTTAGATACATATCTATGAATTGATAAAGGAGGGGATTACGTGTCCAGGCATTTTGCAATACCACAATACCGATTCTTTCGTGGGGAAGGATAGCTAGCTTCGAGAGATATCCTCTCAATCCGCCACTGTGAAAAATCATCGTATGGCCGGAGTAATTAAAAATACGCCATCCCAATCCGTAATATGCCTCCTGAAGCCGTTTCCGCCAATTGAATCGTCTCCGCTCATAATAAGTCTCAATTTTCGGTCTGAAGATTTCCTCTGTAATTTCCGGAGAAATAACTTGAGGATAAACCCCCAGTAACGCCTGTGTCCATATCGCCATGTCCATTATACTGGCGTTAATGCCAGCGGCAGGAATCACGGTATAATAGGTATCCCTCACTCTTGTTGCGCTCCATTCCCCGGCTACTTTTACATGCGGATGGGCATAATTTTCATTTTCAAGCAAACCCTTTTTGCTGAATGAGACATCATTCATATTGAGAGGCTTTAGAATTTTTTCCGAGAGCCAGTAGATGTATCCAAATCCGGTGGCAGACTCGATAATCTCACTGATCAGACTATACATCACGTTCTGGTATCCGTAACAGTCACCGGTTTTACATACCAGTCGAACATTTTTTAATTTATTTATAATTTTTTCATAAGAAACATTTGCCTCAACCAGATTATCGTAAGCATGCGGCACCAAACCCGAGGTGTGACTTAACACATGACGTATGGTTAAGTTCTGAGTGGCAGCCGAATCTTTCAAGGTAAATTCCGGCAGGTATTTTATGACTTTATCATCCCAGCTTAAAACACTATCTTTCACCAGCATGGCGGTAAGCACAGAAGCAAAACCTTTTGAAACGGATGCAATTCTAAAGGATGTGTTCAAATCGATCGGTTCAGGTTTTCCGATTTCCTTTAAACCATAGCCCTTGATAAAAACTATCTGGCTGTCGGTTACAACTGCAACAGCAACTCCCGGTACCCGGCCTTCCTCAATCGTATTCGAAATATATCTGTCATATTTTTTTAAGACGGTATCGATCACCGCACTGTTATTTGAATGGCCATAAAGCGATTGCAACTGCAGGAAATATAGCAATCCGATAAACAAGACCAATTTGAATGAAGAAACTTTATTCATAATTAGAATAGAATTCCGCATGTATTTCCGAATGAGTACACCATACCATTACTCGTAACATCTATCTAAATTATTTAATCTTTTAAAGAAGACGTTGAAATTAAAACGATGATAAAGAACAGGGTAATAAAGTTAAGCTGAATGGATTTCGACCCGGTGATTCAGATCTTTATTATTTACCGGAATAAAAGTTATGGTGAAATCTTAATATTTGGTAAAAAATTCTTTACAATCTGTAATATACAGATGTTGATACCCTCATCGAACAAATTATTTAAAAAATTGCCATGAGGAATCTGTTCACTAGAACTCTGCGTAAAGTCTCACTGGATCCTTCACCAAGTTCGTTCTTTTCATTTCCGGGATAGTTTGATATACAGTCGCTGAATCGCAGGTAGACACATCAGTTGTAAACGAGTGTTCGAATCTTATTATAACGCCGATAGCGTGAAGGATTGGTTGATAGGCGCCGTTCCGTCCACGTTTAATTTCCGATTTAGGGTTTTGTATCCGTCCTTGATGAGGATTATAGTCATATTGGTTGAAACCGGAATTTCGCCTAACAACTCACCCTGATCGTCGGTATGAACAATGCTCTCTCCGATGGGGATACTTGAATAATCCAGATAAAATTTTCCGTCGCTTCCTGATTTGGCAAGCGGCATGGCATTCAAGCTGCGGATATGTTCCGGGTCTGTCATCTGGATGCACATCAACTTCTCATCAGTGAAACTTTTTGATTCCATTTGATAGTAATATAGACCATTCGTGAAGTAATTGCCATTCGTATCCAAACCGTCAAAATGCAGTTGGTAGGCACCGACGGGAACAACATCGTCAATTATGGTAGTAAGGATAGTTTTTGAGGGCCAGCTTAATATTTGGAATACGATATGTCTGTTTTCCGGTAATTGAAAGGGAATAACCGTTGAGGGATTAAAAGGATTTGGATAATTTTGAGACAGAGAATATTCTTCCGGTATGGGTCCCTGCAAGGTCTGTCCGGAAACCGGGCCGGCTATTGCTTCCTCACCACTGGTATCCACACTTACCAGTTTATAAAAATAATATTTATCGTCCACCACATTTGTATCGGTATAACTGTAATCGATTGGCGTTACGGAATTCATCTGTCCGACCAGTTCCGGGTTATCCAGGTAAGAGGATATGAGATCATAAGTGATATTGTTGTCGTCGGACTTTAGGATTCTAAATCCCAGATTTCCGGTTTCGGAACTGGTTGTCCAGTTTAACACAATGCTGTTGATACCGCTATTTGCCCTGAATGACTCAAGGACAATGCTGTTTACCCCGGTTATTTTCGGGAGTTTTGCCGGAGCGGGAGAGGGGGAATCAAGAAAAATGAGATGAATTCCAACGTCGCTGAGCGGTACTCCCACAGCATTGGTTACCGTGCCGGAAATGCCCATTCTGCTGTTGTCTGAATTGGTGCCTTCATCGCTGCTGCAGGAGAAGACGACAATTAGTGTCACAAAAAATGAGAAGATTACAATCAGTATTTTTTTTGTGGATGCCATTCCGAAATTGTCTCTGCTAAGTTATACGTTTATATAAAATAAGCTGCAAACTGTTCCAAAATGCATAACCTTTTTGTTTTTGGGATCTGTTCTTGTTATAATCTTTGATAGTTTGATGAGTTGAATGGTTGATATACAAGGGCTAAATGAAAAATCCTATCTCTGTATTTATTCCCACTCCATAAATCAATTTGAATATAAACAACTACAGATGTTCGGATATTTACTCAGGAAGAAAACCAGATATGCAAAAAAATTTGTGAATCTTCACCTTGATGATCATCATTTTCTGGATTATTCTTTTTGCTTGCTCACATTTTATTTCCCACTTAATTTCAGTGGCAAATCACGCTGAGGCGGATTGCGAAAAACGCTGCCTGGCTTGTGCTTAATAATATAAGGAGATTCAAGCACAGGGCCAGTCTGCCTGTTACGCTGCGAATTCCGGATGAACCTCTTTTAAAAAATTTAAACAGAGGTTTATCATCATGCATGAGGCCATTATCGTTTTAGTAACCACCTTTTCCTTCTGCTCCGAACCAACTACCCATTTACTCGAGAAAAAACTAAAATCCAGGAATCCGATCGGAGAATTCATTGGAAAGGTTTGTCCTGAAATGATGGTTTCTTATGTATAGTAGGAATCGGGAAAAGCCCAAAAGTGAGTTTTGTGCCAAACAATACTTGGGGAGAATTTTAGCATCACGAAAAACAGGGATTGCAAAAACATTTTAAAGAGAAAGGCAATGTCATGGATTGTTTTAAAAAGGTAATACTAATTCAGATCTTTCTTCTGGTATCTATGCTGCTTTTTTCATGCGGCGCAAAACACCATTTAACAGATGACATTGTATATAAAGATGATGCTTTTGCTTACAATATTCTTAAGGAAAACGGAATAATAATAGGTGGACTTTCTTCTCCGGTTGTAGAGCTTAGCAGACAGGAACGAATCGAATATGGTTCTATCATGTCAAATATATTGATTGATAAGATGGAGGATGTTCATACCATAAAAATCATCAATACTCTACAACTGGTCGAAAAACTGGGAAAACAAAAATATTTTGAAATTATCGAAAATTTTGACCATGCAGAAATGATTAACCGGGAAAATATTCAAATAATCCAGGATTCGATACCCGATATTAAATTTATGCTCCTCGCTTCCATTGAAAATGAAAATATTATCGACAGGTCCTACCAGCAGTATATTGAGGTTGACGAAAAAGAACAAATCGAAACAGAATATTTAAAAACTTATTTGTTAACCATAAATTTTCAGATATACGACTTATATCAGGAAAAAATGGTCTGGCACAATGTCATTTATAACCAGGCGGAGCAAAGTGAGACACGAACCACCGGAACCGGTTGTTTAGAATCGTGTATGGATGATATACTTCAAACGATAATGCTTGGACCACCGGCTGAAATTAACCGGAAAGAAGTTATTGCCAAAACTGTGGAAAAGTTTGCCAAAGATTTGGCAAAGGCATAGAGCTAACCGGTAAAATTAAATCTATACAAATTAAGATATGCCAAAGGAAAGCAGAGATTTTTTTATCCTGTATGAACTTAGCCAATTCTTTCTCTTGCCAATCCGAATCTTTTTTGAGAATCAAATGAAAAATAAAAAACAAATCTTGTTCGGCCTATTGATGCTTCCGTTGCTGAGGTTCCCAAATTTTCAAGTTTCACAGTGTCATGCACAGGACAAAATGAACGGACCGAACAAATTCAAGTCGACTATTCCCATGGAGAAATATGGTGAAGGGAGTAATCTTTTTTTCAATTTTTATCAGAACTGGATTTCGCCGGTAAGAGGCAGCCGCTGTCCAATGTATCCTTCCTGCTCCCAGTATGCTAAAAAAGCCTTTCATGTTCTTCCCTGGTATGAAGCATATCCTGCCAGTTTCGAGCGGTTATTACGATGCGGACATGAACTCCACCTTTATCGCAAAGTGATGATTAATAGGGTTTTCAGATGGTACGATCCGGTTATTGTCAATGGGAAAAAACACTATGATGAATATTTCGAGAAAAGGGAGCTATTTGGTACTGGTAGCCGTCGTTTTTAGTATTGAAATTCTCTTTGCCCAACAAACTTATGATGAAGGATTTGCTGATTATCTTTTCAAGGAAGGGGAATACTACAGGGCAATCAGTGAATATTACCAACTGATCTATCAGTGTACAGACTCAACGAAGGAGACGGAATTTTTCAGAAATATCGGCAGATGTTATTATTATGGAGCGGATTATCCTGGTTATATAACATTTTTTGAAAAAAACCAGCCCTACTTTGAGGCGAATCCAATTATCCGAACAGAAATGGATCTGTATCTCGGAAAGAGTTACTATCAACTTGGCAATTATCAAATGGCCACAAGCAACCTGGTATGGAGTGATTTCGGTTCGGATAATTTGTTTTTTAACGAGACACAATTCTTTTTGGGTATTGCATACTCCCGAATGTTCGATTGGCAGAAAGCAGTTGAGAAAATGAAAATGGTTGAGGAAGGTTCACCCTATAGGGCAGCCGCTGTAAATTTTAGCCGTTCTCTACAAAATTCCTCGAAACTTCCAGAAAAAAAGCCGGTTATGGCGGGAATATTATCTGCTATTATCCCCGGTTCCGGTTACATTTATTGCAACAGGATTGGAACTGGAATCAGCGCTCTGGTGATCAATGGGCTGTTAATATGGACAGTTAGTGATGCAATAAAAAGGGAGCAATACGGCTTAGCCACAACTGCAGGATTTTTTGGTATTGGATGGTATGTTGGAAACATTAAAGGATCCGTTGACGCGGCAAATGGCTATAATACTCGTATACGAAATGAATTTATTGACACAATCCTAGATGAAGAAAATTTTGATGAATTTAAAAAAAACTGAGCATAGTTCGAGAATGATGGCCTTCCAATACCATCTTTGAGAAAAAAATCCCATGTACATATTTACCAGATAGTAAAAACTGATTCCAGAACAATTACCAACCACGTTGTATTTACGCCTGAAAAAGATTTTGAAATTGTTTGCGGGCTTATACCACTTTCCCCACATGTGTTCTTTTATTTTCAAGCTCCGGAGAGTTTAATAATTGTTGATTAAATTCTTCATTTTTGTGATATTAAAAATATTTAGTTGTTCGCATTGTGAAAATTCAAAATGAATATGCGCGAACTGGCGTTCAAAATAGACTCTCGGATACCAGTGATCTGCCAAGATTTCTCTGGATGCAATGACCGTCTGGAAATTACTGTTCCGGATGATCTGCAGCAGATCTAAAATACATTAAAAAGACGGATGACGTTTCAGGAGGAATAAATTTTGTCTCCATCGTGGAATAGATTTATGTGTTTTACGGGAAATCTTTTTATCGTTTTTTGGATAATGTTCCTGAGTGGGGTGGGTAACGGCTTGGATGGTAATGATATAGGTAGTAATGCTGCTGCAATTGAAATTACCAACGGTGACACCATCCTAACTGCTAAAGAAAAGCTAGGCAAACTTTTGTTTTTTGAGAAGAGTCTATCGACACCTCCGGGCCAAGCGTGTTCTAGCTGCCATGACCCAAAGGTAGCATTTGCAGATCCTGAGAAAGAATTGCCGGTTTCAAGAGGGGCCCGAGCCGGTATCTATGGCAATCGCAATGATATGCCCGCTTCCTACGCTGCATTTATACCGCCATTGCACCGTGATCCTGAAGAAGATATTTGGGTCGGAGGGCTGTTTTGGGATGGTCGGGCAAATACCCTGGCACAACAGGCGCAGGGGCCGCCGCTAAATCCGTTGGAGATGGCAAATCCGAACGTAGCGACAATTGCAGAGAAACTCAGGGCACTCGAATATGCAAATCTATTCTTCGACATTTATGGGCCTGATGCATTAACAAATCCCGATACTGCATTTTATCATATGTCCGATGCCATGGAAGCCTATGAGAAGACTGACGAAGTTAATCCGTTCAGTTCCAAATACGATTTCTGGATAAAGGGAAAGGTGGAACTGAGCGAACAGGAACTTCGAGGACTGGATCTTTTCGAGGCTGCGGACAAGGGAAATTGTGCAGCCTGCCATCCAAGCAGACCTGCGGAGGATGGCTTACCGGCACTGTTTACCGATTTTACCTACGATAACCTTGGTGTGCCCCAAAATCCGGAGAGCCCATTCTTCCTTTTGCCACCGGAACTGAATCCGGATGGATTTGATTTTGTGGATTTGGGATTAGGTGAGACAGTGAACGACCCGGCGGAGAACGGTAAGTTTAGGGTGCCAACACTACGGAATGTTGCTGTTACTTCGCCCTATATGCATAACGGTATCTTCAAAACACTTTTTCAGGTTGTGGCATTTTATAATACCCGGGACGTGGCTGATTGGCCCGCACCCGAGGTAGCGGAAAATGTAAATAGGGAGGAAATGGGAGATCTAAAACTTACCAATCAGGAAATCGAAGATATCGTCGCATTCATGCGAACATTAACCGATGGGTGGGAACCGGGACCAAATGAGTAATGAACCATCGTAATTCTTGGCCTTGGGATCGGCTTCATAAGGCAGCTGTCTAGTATCTACCGCTCCGCCAGCTTTATGGTTGTGGAGATGTTCTCACCATTCCGCTGGTAGACAATTTTGACCTCATCGCCGGGCTGGTGTTTCTTAAGTTCATCAGAATATTCCCGCAAGCTTTTTACCGCCTTTTCACCTAACTGAATAATGACATCGCCCTCCTGAAGGCCGGCAATAGCCGCTGGCGAATCCGGAGAGATGGATGCAACACGCATCCCCTCTCCGGAAAATGCAAAGTCGGGCATAGTTCCGGTGCTTACTCTTCGAGCACCGCCTGTAGAAGCGGGGGAGGAGGTAGTTTTCGGTTTCTTACCCTGAAAGGTCATTGGATCTTCACGCTCGGTGAGATATACAATCACTTCTCGGGCGAATGAGGCAACCTTCACCATTCCGGCGGCGTCAATTTTGTCCGCTATATCGCCGGGACGATGGTAATCGGAGTGTGGTCCTGAAAATAATTGCACGGCCGGAATGCCTGCTTCAATAAAGCTAACCTGATCGCTGGCATCCAAATCCTGGGTAATCATCTCCGATTCAATACCGGTGACATATCCGCTGCCCATAAATATAAATTTCCATTCCCGTGCGCTGGAGCTGTTGATCACCATTGGTTTGTTATCACCCATACGTCCGACCGTGTCAAAGTTAATTGCACCGATAATTTTTGACGCCGGGTATTGAGCCATGTTTTGTAAGTAATATTTAGAGCCCAGCAGCCCGCTCTCCTCACCGGTAAATGCTGCAAACACAATGGTTCGATCCGGCTCGATGCTCTTGCTCAACAACTTTGCCAATTCAATCATCACCCCTACTCCGCTGGCATTGTCATCGGCGCCATAATGGATTTTACCTTCGTCACCCGTGTGCACGTCCGGCCAGCCCCGACCCAAATGGTCGTAATGGGCGCATACGACAACCGATTGCCCGTCCCACTCTTTTTTCTTTCCAGGCAAAACTCCGATGACATTTTTCAGGGTTACTTCCTGCCTGTCTTTCCCAGCAGCGGCTTCCCAGGATTGAAAGTAGCTGTCGTTTTCTCCTCCGGGCTGTAAACCGGCCTTCTTAAATTCTTCGGCAATATATTCAGCCGCTTTTTCCAGTCCGGTAGTTCCCAAACCCCGACCCTCCAGTTCATCGCTTGCAAGAAATTCGACATGTTTCCGTAGGTCGTCTTCAGAGAATACCGCACTCAGATTTGCCAGTGCCTCCCGTGGCGGTAAGTCGGTAAGAGCCGCATCCGAAATGACGCCTTCCTGGTTGGGAACCGCCGCAGACATTGGAGAATGCACCGCTTCCCACTGTCCCTTGGCGACGTTGGTTGGTTCATCCCCTTCAAATGCCAGATAGCTATATTTCCCATAGTGAGGTAGTTTTCGTGCCAGTCCCGCCATGGCAGCCTTCTGACTGTTTCTTAACCAGACCACCACAGAATTCTGATTTTCAGGGTGACTTACGGCAATGACAAAGCTGTTGTTTTCATCCGCGAGGGTTGTTTTGCCAAACCGTACCGAATCAGCTGCGATTGAGGCATTATAAGCGAAAATTCCATTGTCTATAACGGATCGATAGGTATTATGCCATCCAAAAAGCCAGACTGCCTTATCAGGGGGAAGCTTCTTTACCTCATTATCAAAAACCACCTCGATTTTGCCGCTCTGATCCTTTGACCATATATCTGCCAGCTCCTGGTATCCCTTCAGGCGCTCTTGTGGTGCTTTTGAGGGCAATATGATTAGCACTTTTTCCGCGCCAAAAATTTTTGATAATGCCGGGGGAATCTCATCAGAATGAAGCCGCCGGAAGATATCGAATTCCGGATCAGCCGTTACCCGAATTGGCCTTCGAGCGTAAACAAAATCATAGGTTTCATCTTTTTTTGTCATTTGTAGTATTTCAAGTTTTGTACTGCCATCAAAATAGACTGCCACAGGTACTTTAATCTGGTAAACACCCCCCGCTTGAATTTGCGAGAGTCTGAATCGCAAAACATATCCATTGGTCACTTTTTCCACTTTTACTCCGGACAAACTCAATTCCGGTGCCCCTGCTTTTTTAACCCATTGATCAAAAACGTCCTCCAAGTTCTGTTCTGTGACGCTCTCAAAAGCATGCCGGATATCCGCGAAAGTGGCTCGCTTAAACTTATTCTGTCGATAGAAGGACTGAAAACTCTTCACAAACTGCTCATCTCCAAATTCTCTGCGAAGCATATGCCAAAGCATCAGACTTTTCCCATAACCAACTGCTTCGGTGGCGGCATTATAACGTGAACGAAATTCCGTTAGTGGAAAATCATTTTCAGCTGTGACGTAATCGGTATAACGTTGCAGGGTGGATCTCCGGTATTCACTTCCCTGACCACGCTGCTCTTTTATTAAATGGTCCGCCATATATGCAGTCAACCCCTCACACCAATTGCCGGTATCATAATCTATATAAACACCATTTCCCCACCAGTTGTGTAGCAATTCGTGAGGATATGATGAGTGCATGATAAAGGGAAAGCGGATAATTTTTTTACCTAATAGTGTGAAGGAAGGCATTCCATAACCGGTTTCCCAGAAATTTTCCACCAGGGCAAATTTTGTATACGGATAGGGTCCCACAAGTTGCCGGTACATTTCCAGATATTGAGCTGTGGTTTCCAGGTATTTATTTGCCAAATTCTCGTCCGGAGTCCTTAGAAACGCCATCGCAGTAACCGCGCCAACACTCCGTTGGTATTCAGTAAAATTTGCCGCGACAAGAAAAACCTCTTCATTGGGATTAGGTGATTCCCATCTGGTCCTGCGATTTCCCTGATATATTTCATGAACGGTTCTTTTACCCTGGCTTACAACGTCCCAACCCTGAGGAAGGGTTACCGATAAATCAAAGGTAATTAACGTATCATTGAACCAGGGAACCCAATAGCTCGATCCTCCCAGGTAAACCCCGAGGGAGTCAATGATTCCGGGAGTTTCGCTGAAGCTGCGGGCATATTCTTCGGCCATCTCCTTGATGGGATGATGAATTTTTCCTTTGTACGTTAAGGTGAGCGTATAATCGGAAATCGGAAGCTCGGCAAATTTCAGAAGGTAGTTTGTACAGGAGAAAACCTCAGGCAATTTCAATTTATCCGGTTGCACTCGAAAATCTTCTGCTTTTGGATTTTCGGTAACAATATTAAGTGCCACACCCTCTGTTATCGAAGCACAGGCAAGATTTTCATGCAATAGAAATTGCATTTCAGATCGTAATTGACTTGCTGGTATTGTCACCACATCCTCAACCTCAAAGTAATGGTTCAAAGGGTCAAGTGTAACAGCTAATTGGTGGTGGATTAAACTTTCACCGGCTTGAGATAAATTTACCATGAGAAAGATGATGAATAGAGAAAAAAATGTTTTTAGCATTGAACTTCTCCTTGAAAATTTTTCATAAGTTCATCTGTAGATAATCATTCCCACCTGGGGACCTGAATTCGGGATTATAAAGAGAATTTTAACATCTAACGTACAATTACCTGAATTGGATTCTTTACCGCCATATATTTTAGCGCTACTTCCTTCACGTCTTCTACAGATACCATTTTTAATTGCTGAAAAAAATTGTTGTCGTAGTTGATATCATTATGAAAGTAATTTGAATGTGCCAGATAATACGCTTTGTTAATACTCGACAAGCGCCGGAACATCATCCTGCCCAGATACATATTTACCGATTTTTCAAGTTCAGTTGCATCCAGAGTTTTTAATTGGTCTATATTGAAGAATTCCGGATATTGTGGTACAAGTTTGTCCACATTTTGCGGTCGTGTGCCCATGCGGATATAAAATAGCGCTTTGTTTTTCACTAGATCAATTCCTGCGCTCATGCGGTAGGCTAATCCCTGTTTCTCCCTAATATCAAATATGATACGATCTGCCAGAATCAGTGAGAGAGCTTGCAAGGCAGGTTTATCATTCGGATCGATCTGGGATATAAATCCCCAGAATAGGTAGGATTGTTCTCCGCCTCCCTCCTTTTCAACACTTTTCGGTTCCGATAATGATCGAAGTGTATAATCCCATGCCTCTTCACTTATAGTACTGTTATTTTTCATATGGGAAGTAAAATTGGAAAATAAATGATTAATCTCTTCGGCAGGAGCAGGAGATACCACTGAAATTATCATATTGAAGGATTGAAAATACTCTTTCGCAAACGCCGAGAGAGACTCGTACGTTACACTGCTCTCACTTTCAGGATATTTTTCCGGCTCATATATAATTGATTTGTAGGTATCCTCGAAAATTTTCTGAGCTGGTTGTGTCCCAGCCATATAGGAAGTTCTTTGTAACTTCTTCTGAGCATTCTGGAATTCTTCTTCTGTAGGAATGAATCCGGTCATATTGTTGTTCAAAAACTGAATGGCGCCGGGTAAATCTTCTGCTAATCCTTCAACACGAATGTATCCGAAATCCGGATGGAGATAAATATTATCCATGGGAATAAACGGATTATCATTCACGGTATAAGTAAATCCGAACTGTTCACTCATTTTTTTGTTTTCGGGCGAGGTTAATCGCTGTTCAAAGCAATCGTGGAGGATTTTTGCAGCATCTTTCCCATACGTGGATTCGTACTTCGCTTTGTGCATCACAAGATAGTGAATTGCCAATAAGTCGCTGAGGCTGTTTTGAACAGCAATAACATTTGGTCTACCATTTCCATTCTCAAATAATTTTTTTTGCTCTTTTGATGCTAGCTCAGAAGACCGAATCATAGCCGTGGAATGCTGAACAATCACAACCGGCGATTGTGGTAATCGTAGCTGTTCAACTTGTTTTGCAGCCATTTCATATGGTTCCTTAGAGTATGATTGCAATACGGATTCAATACCCCCAATCGCAAATTTATGAGCATTATAAATTCCAAACATGTGTGGCTTTTCGATGTTTTTCAAAAAGTCGGTATTCTTTTTTACAGCAATTGTTTTCACCTCTTCGGACGGCAGCGAAAACTTCAATGCCAAAATTTGCTGATGGACGGTGTTGGCAAGCACCTCAAGATCCTCTTCCTTATTCAGGGTTATAGTCACCTGAAGAAAGTCTGCCAAAACAGAAGGTCGAGTGGAGATTTCGAGAGATTTTACTTGTTCCGGAAATGATTTTATTAATATCGATTGCAGTGAATCAATCTGTTTATCCAAAAAAATATCGAGAAGCTCCAGATAGGTTTCATCACGGAAGCGGCTGGCAAGTCTATAGAAGAATTGAACCTTGCTTTCTTGTCCATCATAAAATCGATGAAATATTTCACCGGGAGTTGTGAACATTCGTTTGGGATGTTGAAAGCCGGTACTCCATCCGGGCATCTCGCTTCGCCGTATCTCACCCGGTGCCGCCGTACCATAAATTTTTTTGATCCATGCCAGCATGCTGTCCGATTGAAAGCTACCAACTGCACTTATCAGCATATTGTTGGGCACATAATTGTTTTTATAAAAGTCGTATACATTATCTCGGCACATGGATTCGATAGTGGAATAAGTCCCTAATGTGGGGAGAGAAAGCGCATGTCCCTGATAAAGAATTGAAATGATATTTCTTTCAAGCTGTTCGTTTGAATTTCCGAGACTTCTGGCGATTTCTTCAAGAACAATTCCTTTTTCCTTTTCGAATTTTTCTTCCGGCAAAATGGAATTAAACAGCATATCTGCCTGGATTTCCATTCCCTTTTGGATTTGTTCGGCAGGAGTTACCATCATATAATTGGTATAATATTCAGCTGTGTTGGCGTTATTGTAGCCGCCAATCAAGTCCACATCGTCATAAAGCTGCTTTTGAGTACGTGTTGTAGTACCATTAAACAACAAGTGTTCTAGCATGTGGCTCATTCCGCTGGTTGCGAATGTTTCATAAGCTGAACCTACTTTTACTACCACATTTACTCCAACCATTGGTATTCCCTGATTCTCGATCAGCAGCACTTCCATTCCGTTATCCAATTGATGGATTGATACTCCTTTTGGAAGCGGATCAATCTTTAAGGATTTTATTTTGCTCTCTTTTTCTTCGGGTATGTCCCGAACAGCTACCTGTTGTGCCTTAGGTGAACACCCCCACGTTAAAATTAAAACCAGGGGAAAGATAAGACTTCGCTTCAACATGATTTGACTCTCCTCAAAGGGCGTAAGTATGAGATAAATTTTTACATTGTACTTTTATTAAACAGATAAATTACAAATAAATTAGCCCATCATCAAAACAGCTTTTTTTTTAGGTCTACGCATACCAAATTTTAAAAGCTCCGTAAGTAAGAAAGAATTGGATTTTTTCCGGAAATGATTATTCCTTTTCCGGCTTTTCAAAAAGATGAGCTGGCTATTGAATTATTGAAAAAAAATTGTAACTTTATAAAATCATTTTGTTTATTCGTTGGAGGATATTGATAATGAGGATGTTAACGAGCTTTGCAATAACTGCCATTTTTTTGTTTCTTCAAGCCATTTTTTACTCGTGCGGTCTGGAATCAGGTAAATCCTTTCAAATTGACTACGAAAAATATACTCTGGGCAATGGTTTGGAAGTGGTTTTACATGTCGATCAATCCGACCCGATTGTGGCCGTTGCCACGCTTGTTCATGCCGGTTCAAACCGCGAAAAACCAGGCAGAACAGGTTTTGCCCACTTTTTTGAACACATGTCATTTAACGATTCAGAGAATGTGCCCCGGGGTGCTAATCGGAAAGTGATACCGGAATGGGGAGGTTTACGAAACGGCGGTACCTGGTCCGATGGAACTGTTTACTTTGAGGTGGTTCCAAAAGACGCCTTTGAAAAAATTCTATGGATAGATTCTGATCGCCTGGGTTATATGATAAATACAGTTACGGTGGAGGCACTGGAAAGGGAGAAACAGGTAGTCAAAAATGAAAAACGGGAACGGGTGGATAACGTTCCATATGGTCATACAGGCACAGTGGTCAGGGCAAATCTTTATCCGCCAGATCATCCCTATAATTGGACGGTAATAGGATCATTATCCGATCTCCAAGCTGCAACTTTGAGTGATGTTAAAGAGTTTTACGAACAATATTATGGGGCTAATAATGCGACCTTGGTAATCGCCGGAGATATTGACGTTGCAGAGACCAAAAAGTCAGTTGAGAAATGGTTTGGAGAAATTCGCAAGGGGCCGCAAGTTGAGGCTATGAATCCGGTGCCGGTATCATTAGATGCCAGCCGGTCACTTTATCATGAAGACACATTTGCAAATCTCCCCGAAATAAGAATGGTCTTCCCGACAGTTGAACAGTATCATGAAGATAGTTATGCGCTTCAGGTCTTGTCTGAAGTGTTATCCGAAAGTAAAAAGGCGCCATTATATCAGGTGGTTGTCGAAGAAAAAAAATTGGCTCCATCTGTTTCGACAGAACAGGATGGAATGGAGCTGGCCGGCGAATTTGAATTCCGTGTACGTGCCAATGTCGGCAAGGATCTGGATGATGTAAAGGCGGCAATCCAAGAAGGTTTGCTCCGGTTTGAAGAAAATGGTGTGTCTGAAAAAGAATTAAAAAGAATAAAAGCGCAAATTGAAACCCGGCTCTACCAGGGAGTTGAGACGATATTGGACAAAGCATTCCAGCTGGCTATTTACAATGAGTATGCCGGAGACCCCAGCTTTATCTCTTTTGAAGCAAAACGTTTACAGGAGGTGACCCGGGAAGATGTGATGAACGTTTACAGAAAATATATTAAAAACAAGAATTATGTAATGACCAGCTTTGTACCAAAAGGGCAGCTTGAATTGGCTGTATCGGGAGCCGAGGGGGCAGAAATTTATGAAGAAAAGATAATAGGTGAGGTAGCACAGGAAGAGGTATCTCAGGGAGAAGAGGCAAAATATGAGAAAACACTCACAAAATATGATCGTTCCGAACCACCGTTTGGTGAGCCCCCTCTTTTTAAAACACCGGATATCTGGCAAGACCAATTGCAGAATGGAATTAAGGTATATGGGATTTACAACTCTGAAATACCACTGGTAACATTTGACTTAACATTAAAAGGTGGCCACTGGTTGGATCCTTTGGATAAAGCCGGTGTTGCAAGTTTCTTGGCAGATATGCTGATGGAAGGTACAAAAAACCGAACACCAGCTGAGCTTGAAGAAGCGATTGGATTATTGGGTGCCGATATTTCAGTGGAAGCTGATGATGAAGAGTTGCGTTTATCGGCAACCACTCTTTCAAGAAATTTTGAAGCCACTGTTGATTTAATTGAGGAAATGCTACTCGAACCACGCTGGGATGAAAAGGAATTTGAACGTCTCAAACAGGAGTTGGAATCACGATTAAAAGACCGGGAATCAAATCCCCGCGCTATCTCTGCTATAGCCTATTCCCGTTTGCTTTATGGTGACAAGCACATCCTGGGTTTGCCGATTTCCGGTACGCCAGAGACCACAAAACTAATTACCATGGATGATTTGAAGGTATTTTACGCAAAAAACTTTTCTCCTGCCGTCGCCTCCTTCCACATCGTTGGAGATATTCATCAATCTCGGGTAATGAAAACTCTTTCGGGATTCGAAAGAAAGTGGGAAGTTAAAAATGTTAGTTTCCCAGAGTACAATTTGCCTGCAACCAATTACGCGGGAAAGGTATTTTTTATTGATGTTCCGGAAGCAAAGCAGTCGGTAATTAGAATCGGGAAACTGGCGCTATCAGCGAAAGATGATAATTATAATAATCTGGCATATGCCAATCAGATTATTGGTGGCGGATCCAGCGGCAGATTGTTTCAACTTCTGAGAATTGAAAAGGGATATACCTACGGTGCCTATTCCACAATAGGTTCTACCGTTGAAATAACTCCATACACGGCCTATACAAGTGTCCGGACAAATGTTACTTTGGAATCCTTACAATTGATGCGTGATCTGTATGAAAATTATAAGGCCACCTTTACGGATGAGGAAATAGAGATTACCAAGAACAAAGTCATAAAGGGCAATACCCGCGCATTTGAATCGTTCGATGCCAAACTCAATCTATTGCGTCAGATGAGCAAACGCCAACTGCCCGTCGATTATGTTGAGCAAAGCCAGCAGGAATTGATGGAAATGGGCTTAAAAGATTTTCACAAAATGATTGATAGTTATATGGATCAAAATCAGATGTTATACCTGGTGGTGGGAGATGCAAAAACTCAACTGACACGCGTGGCACGATTGGGAAATGGTCAGGTAACAGTGCTTAATATTTATGGAGAACCTGTGAATTAAGCGAATACATTTTCTGAAGAGATTGCCAAAATTTAATTGAGCTGACATGGTCCAAAATTATGCTTTGCAGTAAAATCTAGTACTGCAAATCCATTTTCAGGAGGCTGTAAAAGTCAGGCCCGTACTGCGAGATAAAAATTTTCTCCATTTGGGATTCTGATCGCTCAAATTTTCTTTATTTCTCTGTAAATTATCAAATCCCACCGCTAAATTATGGAATCAACCTGGAACCTGTACCTTACTCACTCAATGATTGTTCTGTAACAGGCATAGTTGCTATTATGGCACCAATGTGAAAATCGACGTCGTAAATTTAAATAAAAATGCCATTTTTATTATTTCTTCCTTATTGATGATATCTCACTGTACACCAACTCTCGAAGAAAAAGTGGATCAAATATTCTCTTCCTACCAGGGAGAAAATGTACCTGGTGCAGCAGTGATGTTAATCCAGGATGGAATCCCTATCCTGAAGAAAACATATGGTATGGCAAATATTGAAAAAGAAATTCCGGTAAGCCTCAATACTAATTTTCGGTTGGCTTCCGTCACCAAACAGTTCACTTCCATGTGTATTCTGATGCTGATAGAAGCAAAAAAACTGGAATATTCTACTACTTTGGTTGAGATATTTCCGGAATTTCCTGAATACGGTAAAACCATTACCATAACGAATTTGCTCCAGCATACCTCTGGACTTCTGGCCTACGAAGATTTAATCCCGGATACGGCTATAGTGCCAGTAACAGATACCGATGTTCTGCGCATGATGATGGAGCAGGATAGTACCTACTTTACTCCTGGTTCTTCTTATAGATATAGTAATAGTGGCTATGCTGTGCTCGCAAAAATTGTTGAAAAAATCTCTGGAATTTCATTCGCAAACTTCCTGAGGAAATATATATTTGAGCCGGTTGGGATGAATAATTCGGTTGCTCATCAACGGGGAATTTCAGAAGTGCCTAATCGGGCATTTGGCTATACAGTTTCGACCGATTCGATAAGTTTCAGCGATCAGAGTCTTACCAGTGCTATCCTGGGGGACGGGGGTATTTACTCATCAATTGAGGACTTATATAAATGGGATCAAACGCTTTATACCAACAAATTGGTTCGAGGAGAGACTTTAAGTCTTGCCTTTACCCCGAATCTGGAAATATACGGTTTCGGATGGCGAATCGACGAGTATGAACGACATTGGCGAGTTCATCATACGGGAAGCACATGCGGATTTCGAACTGTCATTCAGCGGTTTCCCAATGATCAATTTACAGTCATTATTCTCACCAATCGCAGAGATCCGGACGTGGCCCCGTTGGCAGAAAAACTGGTGGATTTGTATTTAATCGGGAAATAAGATTCATAGGATATAATACTACTTACAATCTAAAATCTGGTCAAGGATCGCAAAAGATTTCTCGGATATATGTACTATGCGTAGATCAATTATTACACTTTGAGACAAATAGCTTTTGTTATAATTAGCTGTTCATAATAGGATGCAAAGCACAAAAATAACTCATGACGGCCCCTCAACAGGGCTATTAGTGCACTGGATTGGCAGACTCTGGATGTGGCTCGCGGGCTGGAAGGTAGTGGGCAAAATTCCCCGAGGGAGTAAATTTGTTTTTGTTGGTGCGCCCCATACCAGTAATTGGGATCTTCCTTTTACATTGGCAGCATTTTATGTACTACGCCTCAAAATTTCTTGGCTTGGAAAAGATAAGATTTTCAAAAAACCCTTCGGCGCCATTATGAAGCGGTTGGGAGGAATTCCGATTAACCGGGATAGCAAACATGGTGTAGTAGATCAAATTACAGGACAATTCAAAAAGGCTCAACAGTTGGTTATTGTGGTGCCGCCATCAGGTACACGTAAGAAGAGAGATTATTGGAAATCAGGTTTTTACTGGATTGCATATAATGCACAGATTCCCATATTGTGCGGATATTTGGATTATCCTCGCAAAGAGGCCGGATTAGGGTTATCTTTTATTCCCACCGGTAACCTAAAAAAAGATATGGATCGAATTCGGGAATACTATAAGGATAAGCGAGGAAAATATCCGGATATGGAAAGCACAATCAGGCTACGTGATGAAGATATAGATCAGAAAACATGAGTGGAGTAGGACTACTTTTTATTATAATTGGCCTACATTGACAAATTCGTTAGCTGGGTATTTTACGCATCGAGTGGAACAACCAGGACGCAGAATTCCCACAAAATAAATAAATCTCTTATTTCGCGAAATCAGATATTTCAAGCATTTTAGGAAGCAAATAATTGCTTGAGTCCTTGTTTGATATTACCTTAAAAGGAAAATAGTTTTTCAGGATTGGTCTGAATTGCCCTGTGAGCCAAGAAAACAACGTTTTATAGCTTCAGAGAGAATTTCGTTGATCGTCCATTCAGAACGAGTGAATCGAACCATCGATAGACATTTAATACTTGAATAGCAACTTTTCATCTAAATTTCGTACCTGCAACAATTCCGCAATAATAGAAATGTATATTCAAAATCAATTTTTGTAAGTGAAGGGGCATCTTTATGGATGTTAATACTATCAAGACTGATTTTTTACAGATATATCATCAATTCAAGGTCGCTCTAATTGAGTTATTGCCGAACCTGATAGGTGCACTCGCGATATTTTTGATTGGTTTTTTAGTTGCCCGCCTGATAAGAGTACTTGTGCCTAGATTAATAAAAAAATTACCGACGATTATTCTCAATCAAAGAATCCGCACCCGTGTATCAAATTATATTGATGAAAAACCAATTTCCAAGGTAATCGCTGGGATTTTATACTGGATACTAATCTTTTTCTTTTTAACCATCGCTACTGAAACATTAGGATTACCGGTCGTCACTACCTGGTTAAGCGGTATTGGAGGATATTTACCCAAAATCTTATCTGCATTTCTTATTGGTGTGATTGGTGTAATGGGAGGTATGATTTTAAGGGATGTGACCGCCACTGCTGCTACCTCTGCCGGAATCGAATATGGAAACGTGTTAGGAAAGCTGGTGCAGATTTCAGTCATTCTAGTAACCATATTGATTGGAATGGATCAAATAGGGATTGATATTACGCTGTTGATCAATGTTGTAGTTATTACTTTAGCAGCAGTGTTGTTTGGTGGTGCCCTGGCATTCGGACTAGGTGCAAAAACATCGGTAAGTAACATCTTAGCCTCCTACTATTTACAGAAAGTTTACCGTGTTGGTGACGAAATTCAGATAGGAGATAAAAAAGGCCGGATAATAGAAATTAGTCCCTTTGCTGTGATTCTCGATTCTCTTGACGGTCAACTTTGTGTTCCATCGAAGGAATTTAATTCCATGAGTTCTATTTTATTAAAGCGGGAGAACAAGCATGAATAGTCAACGAGCCATTTCAATTGCATTTGCCAGCGCTCACCCAATGGATGTGGCAGAGCATCATGATCAAACTTCTGTAGAAGAATTGGTTGATTATTTTGGTGAAATTCCGCCTGAGATTGCAGCACAAACCATATCATACATGTCATTGCTTGTGGCGTCAAAATGCCTTGAACGTATGAAAGAATCTCTCGCTGTTTCGATTATTTCTCACCTTTCACTGGAAATTAGCGCCTTACTTTTGCGTAGAATTGATAGCGCACGCCAGATGGTAATCCGAAAAAATCTGCCTGTATCCGTACGGCAATCGTTGGATATGTTACTTAAATTCCCTGAGAATACTGCGGGTGCTCTCATGAATCCACAGGTCATAACCATATTTGAAGATTTGACGGTTAAAGAAGCAATAAAATTTATCATTAGATACCCCCTTCATGTTTACTTCTATCTGCCGGTCATTACGCGTGACCAACATTTGGTTGGCCTTACAGATATGCGACACTTGATGTTGTCAAAACCTGAAGCACTAGTGTCTGCAATTGCCCAATCTGATGTTGGCCGATTATCACCTAGCTCCAGCCGTGAAGCGATTTTGGTTCATCCCGATTGGCGGATTTATCACGAACTTCCTGTTGTGGATGAGAATGGAATTTTTATGGGCATGATAGGTTATCAGACTATCCGGCGCTTGGAATATGAGATTGCGTCGGTTGTTCAGAAGGCGACTACGGCTGATGTGGGTAGAGCATTGGGTGAGCTTTATTGGATCGGAATATCAGGTTTTTTAAAAGGCGCTTTCACTATGGTAAATCCGGATAAAAAAAATAAATAAAAACATTGGAGATAGATAGCATGGATCAAGCAATTTCGGCGGTTGATCAAAAATTGGTAGGAAGGTATTTGCAGCTTTATCCGGGGGAGGTGGCGGGTCATCTGAATCGAATGCCTCATAATGAGATATTAGAAATTCTTCAATCCGAACAGATCTCGGTAAGTTCAAAAGTATATCTTCGATTAAATGTTGATATTGCTGCAGAACTGGTTCCTTTAATGGACAAGAACTTTTTTAAGGATCTTTTTACCTCGCTTGATCCGGTACGGGGAGCCATTATTCTCGCCCGTTTGGAGGAGGAAAACTTTAAAAACCAGATCGCAATTCTGCCGAAAGATTTAGCAAAAGAGATTGATGAACTGATCAGCTATCCTCCTAATACCGCAGGCCACCTGATGGACCCCAAGGTGATGACATTCAAAACAGATGATACCATTGAGTTTGTTTTGGAAACTATTCGCCGTGAGGAGAACCGGCGCATTATTGATGTTTGTGTTACGGATGATGCGGGACATTTGACCGGCGTGGTTCCATTGCAGACAATAGCCGTTTCACAACCAACCGTCCATATTGGTCAGCTGATTATGAGGGAACCGATCACAGTCAACATGATGGATCCCCGAGAAGATGTAGTTCAACTATTAGAAGATAGAAAATTAGCGAGCCTACCTGTTGTCAATTTGGAGGGCGTGTTGTTGGGAATAATTCGTTATGACGCTCTGGTGACGGCGGCACAGCAGGAGGTTAGTGAGGATTTACAGGCTATGTTTGGTGCAGGTCGTGAGGAACGAGCTCTATCGAAAGTATCTCTTGCGGTCAGAAAAAGGCTTCCCTGGCTTGAAATTAACCTGGCGACCGCATTTCTTGCTGCAACGGTTGTTGGATTATTTGAAGATACGATAGCCAGAATTACGGCACTGGCGGTTTTCCTACCGGTGGTCGCCGGTCAGTCAGGAAACACCGGGTCTCAGGCTCTGGCGGTTACTATGCGCGGTTTGGCACTTCGGGAAATCCGCTCGAGGCATTGGTTTAGAGTTGCCAGCAAAGAGGTTGCTGCAGGTTTTATCAACGGAATTGTGGTCGCACTAACTACATCAGTTATTGTTTATTTTTGGATGTCTTCATTTGGATTGTCAGTGGTGATTGGTGTTTCGATGATACTTTCAATGGTGATCGCAGGGCTCTCTGGAGCGCTCATTCCTATAATACTCAAATCTCTGGGACAGGATCCGGCACAATCCTCTTCAATCGTCCTAACAACTGTGACCGATGTGGTGGGTTTTCTGAGTTTCCTGGGTTTGGCAACTGTTCTCGCAGATTTATTGAATATTGCTTAATTATTTAATATTCCTGGTAATCTCGATACCAGAAGAAGATTTTAGCTGGTATTTCATTCAATATAAATACATTAATGTATTTCCCTTCCTTTTTTTTGAGTGGTTTTTTCGATTGTCAAGATTAACTCCCGAAATTTGAACCTCGACAACTCAAACTCTCCATTTGTATTGAATCGTCTATAATCTTTAGACATTTTTTTTGAAGACTAATGGTCAAAAATTTTGTCAATTATACTTGAAATAAAAGGCTAATCAATTTCAGTGAAAAGATTTTGCAGTTCATTTTTAGGAATGTTTTTCCCAATATGATAATTTTAATATTAATTGGAGAGAATTTGAACAATGGCTCAATTGTTCCGCAGCGAACAATAGTCTCAGATATGATTATTTGAATTGCCACATCGGAGGGATTTTTTATTAAAATTAGTCTTCGCTGTAATTATGATTCCTGTGTTGCCTTTTTTGATTTTAGCTGAAATTGAGTTCTAAATACATAATCCCACAAAGGAGAACTTACACCAAATCCATACTCTTCATCCTGGTAATGATGCCGGCTGTGGTATTTTTGTAGCCATAATCCGCCGGGGATATTCTTCATAGAAAAGTGGTGTGTTGCGTAATGAATCATGTCATAAAAAATATAGCCTAATACAAAACCGGAAAAGAAAGGGGCGAAGAAAATATCTCCTAAGACCAGTTTGAAGAGGCCATAAGTGATAAAAGCAAGCGGAATGCTAACTGATGGAGGCATCACCAACCTTTTGGGATCTTTGGGATAGTCGTGATGTATACCATGAATGATAAACATGAACTTTTTACCAAACTTAGAGGTTGCTTCATAATGAAAAATATAACGGTGTGCCAAATATTCAAAAAGTGTCCAAAATAAAAGACCCGATAAAAATAGCACCAAGAGGGATTCCACATTCATAGAATAAATTACCAGCGCTCGATACAAAAAATATATCACGACAGGTAAATATATAATTGGCACTATAATTGGGTGAACATGTGATAGCCACTCCATAAAATTGTTTTCAAATAGCCGTGGCGTGATTCTTTTATTAGAAACATAATGTTTAGCCATTTTCTTCTCCCAAATATTAATCTACACTTTTTTGGTTTAGCAGGTCCAAAAAATTCAATTCATAATAGTATTATTAGATAAGATTGTCCTGATTAATTATTTTTTAAAATATGCTGAGAATCAATTAATGCAGAACTTAAATCCATATGATATAAAAAAGAATCTATAATTTAATAAATCCCATATCTCAAAGCCATGATATAATTGATGCATATCGGAGCTGCGGCTATAATTTTCACCGGATATAAAATAGTTTCTCAATTTAAAAAATGTCATTGCGATTTTCGTGGTTTTGGTTAAAAAACTCAACAAAAATAGCGATAATTAAATGTATGATTATGATTTTGTCAAATAAATAACTTAGCAAATTTATGGGCCAACAGCAATTACTACTTATTGTTTTGGTGGTGATGATTGTAGCAATTGCGATTTTCACCGGTCTCTCTGTTTTTATGAGTAATAAGTCAGATCAAAACCGCCAAGCGATTATTGCAGATTTGATTAGTTTGGGGAGCAAAGCACAAAAGTATTATAAAACTCCATCACAATTGGGGGGTGGTTCAAATGATTTCAAAGGATTTTACATAAATCCGATTGATACCGGAAACGGTAATGGCAGTTACAGTGTTGCAGCCGGCTCAAGTCCCACTGGTTCTAATTTTATTCCGGGAAGTACTTCCCCAATCACGAATACCAATTCAACGATCTACATCGTAGGTTGTGGAAAAGATCACGGTGATAATAATACCACGCCGGTAAAATGTTATTTAACAGTTACGCCCTCAAATTCTCAAATTACTATCCTGAATTAATTCATAAATATTTTGTTGATAAATCTACTCAAAAGTCCAATCTTTCTATTATAAAGTGATTTAATTCGTCGTTTCTATTCCCGAATAAAATTAGCCTGAATGTTAAATCTGACATTGCTGGATACTCTAAATCCACCTCCCTCCATCACAACATTCCAATCCATTCCAAAGTCGTATCTATTCAATATTCCCTCCATTGAAATAGATAAATAGTCACTTTTGGCCAAATTTTGACTTCTGCTGTTGAAGTCTACATCCAACTCCACTTCTTCTGTAACACCGCGAATTGTAAGTTCTCCTGTAATTTTATAAATGTCTTTCCCATATAGATCAATTGATTTACTATTGAATTTGATTTCCGGAAACTCTTTTGCATAAAAAAAACTTTCCGACTCAAGATGTGCATCCCTCAGTTCGTTGCCGGTATCCACGCTGTTCACATCAATTTTTGCTTCTATTTTACTTTTTAAAAAATCTCCATCCGTGGTTTTTAGAGATATATCGAACTCTTTAAATTTCCCCTTTGTAACGCCAAGTGTATAGGATCCATCCATTTTTTCCACTTTTTTAAGAACAACAATATGCTCAACTTCAAATTCAATGAAGGAATGGGGTTTGTCCAGCTGCCACCCGTCTTGAGCAGCAATTAAGACTGGAAATAATACAAATAGCAGAGTAACCGATTTTAGATGGTTCATCCGGCACCTCCTTATAGAATTTTATGTTTAAACTAAAACCTGTGGTAATCGAAAATTGGATAGAAACAACCCTCAATATTACAACAACTTAAATGAGCCAAATCAAAATACAGAAATATCGTGAATTATTCAATCTGAAAAAATAAAGAATTACTCAGCAAAATTGCAAAAACATCATTTTTTATGAGGCGAATCATATCCGAAGGTAGAATTAAGATCTTCCCGCGTTACCGTAAGAATTTCTGTTCATCGGAGAATTTAAGATGAGGTACAAAAGCATTAAAAATTAAGCCACACCAATAAGATTTGATATCTGATACAAAATTGGATTGGTAACGCTCTTTTTATTCAACCAGAAAAATTGGTTACATTTGTTTTAATTAGAAAATGATTATCTTAACAGTTCACTGACGGAAAATTTTTTATTTATGTTGTAGATGACATTGGCAAATAGAGGTGCCAGACTAATTTCCCGGTACCAGGGTGTCTGGTCCACAAATTCCTTTCCATGAAATACGGCATCCGTTCCAATTACAACATCCAAAATGCCGTCCTCATATGCTCGGTTAATCCTCTCGATACAATTGCCTGTAAAAAATGCTAAGCTAACTGCAACCATTATTTTTTCCGCCCCTTTCTCCTTTAGGAGTTTTGAGGCATTTATTAAGGTTCCACCGGTGCTTATCATGTCATCAACCACCAATACATCTTTCCCCTTTACATCTCCAACCAGTCGCATACTTTCAACTTTGCTTACCTTCGAATAATCACGAGCCTTATCAACAATTGCCAGTTCAGCTCCCAAACGCTTTGAATAATGCCTTGCCTTTTCAGCACTTCCAACATCAGGCCCTGTTACCACCAATCTGGTGGGATCGATACGCAGTATGGTTTGAAGAAAGTCGATGATAACACTTGATGCATGAAGATCTTCTAATTTGGCATTATTAAAAAATCCCTGAATGGCTTCGGAGTGAATATCCAGAGTGATTACCCTCTGAACGCCAGCTAATTCTAACATTCCTGCTACAAGCTTTGCACTTATCGCCTCACGACCTTTTCTTCTCTCTTGGCGAGAATATGGAAATTGTGGGATTACTGCAGTAATATGATCGGCGTCTGACTGATAACAAGCGTGTATTGCTGTTAATAATGCAATCAAATTGTCATTTACTGTCCGATTTGATAATGGATCGAGAATACACTGAACCACGTATATATCATCTCCTCTAACATTTTCTTCTACAACTACTTTAATTTCACCATCAGGAAATTTGACCTCAGTGGTTGACTTTGGATGAGAGGTGATATCATGTTCATCGTCCTTTGCTAATTTTATCAAATTGATCATTATGCGTTCGGCAAAGGCTTTGCCTGAATCACAGGCTATAACGGATAATGTTCCTCTGTCATCATTCATTAGGATTCCTTTCAGAGATCATATTCTGTTTTAAATGATTTAAAATGATATGATAAAATCTGCAGTAATGGTTTTTGAATTTGTTTATTTGCTGCGATCACAAATCCGTTATCCAAATAATTGTTCTCACCCCAGAAATCCGAGATTACACCCCCTGCTTCCTTTACGATCAGTGAGCCGGCAGCCATATCCCAGGGACTTAATCCCAATTCCCAAAATCCTCCGTATCGTCCGCATGCGGTATAACATAAATCAAGAGCTGCTGCGCCGCATCGACGAACACCCGAACATTTTAATATGATTTCTTGAAATGCGGCCAAATAAAAAGGTAAATATCTCTTTGCCCGATGTGGAAAACCAGTCGCCATGATCTCTTTTGAGAATTCCTTCGGACTGTTTATTGTTATTGGGGAATCATTTAAGAATGATCCCTTCGTTTCGGCGGAGGTAAACATCTCATTTCGGACAGGATCAAAAACCACACCTACAATTGTTTTATCTTTATCTCTGACCGCAATGGAAACACAGTAAAAAGGAATATCGTGAATAAAATTGGTGGTTCCGTCTAAGGGATCAATAATCCATTGGATGGGGCAGTTCTCCGCCTGAACGCCTGATTCTTCTGCCAGTATTGAATGGTCGTGAAAATGGGATTTGATATGTTTTATGATGATTTCTTCTGCACCCTTATCAATATAAGTTACAAAGCTGTTTTTCGCTTTTTCTTCGACATCTTCGGGCACCAACTGCTTTCGATTTTGTAACAAATAATCACCTGCCAATTGGGCTGCCTCCGTTGCAACTCGTAAAATCAATTCGTTGTTAATTTCTAATGACTGCAAAATATATACTATTGATCTTTTATGATATAAGGTGTTTCAGATTTCTATTGATCTCAGACTAAATCTTGTGTATTGCCTTAGTACCGATTCTAAAGTTTAATATCGCCAAAATCTTTTAATTTAGATATCACCAAATTTTGGATTTCTTCGAGCCTTTGCTGGGTTCTTGCTTCGAATCTTACAACGATCACCGGTTGTGTATTGGATGGTCTGACTAATCCCCATCCGTCGCCAAATAGAATTCGCACCCCGTCAATATTTATCACCTCAAAATTAGCAGAAAAATATTCGCTTGCACTTTTTGCAATACGGAATTTATCTTCGTCACTGACGCACCCCAGCCGCATTTCCGGTGTTGAGTGATATTTCGGAACATCAGCTAATAGCTCCCCAATTTTAGAATCGCCTTCAGATAAAATTGATAAAAGCCGGGCGGCGGCGTAAACTGCATCGTCAAAACCATAAAAATTTTCTGCAAAGAACAAATGACCACTCATCTCTCCACCCACAAGCGCCCCGGTTTCCTTCATTTTCTTCTTTAACAAAGAATGCCCGGTTTTCCACATGAGTGGTTTTCCTCCTGCTGCTTCGACTGCTTCCGGGAGAGCTTGGGAGCATTTCACATCGAAAATGATGGTTTCACCAGGATGCCTTTTTAACAAATCCTTTGCAAACAAAATTAGGAGCCGATCTCCCCAGATAATTTCTCCGTGACTATCAACCACTCCTATTCGATCCGCATCACCATCAAAGCCAATCCCAAGTTCTGTGTCCGTTTCCCTTACTTTCTTTATCAAATCCTGAATATAATCTACCACAGTGGGATCCGGATGGTGATTGGGAAAACGGCCGTCCGGTTCGCAAAATAAAAAAGAAGCGTCAGCATTCAATTTTTTGAATAGTTGATTTGCTACTAATGCACCAGCGCCGTTTCCGCAATCAATCACAACTTTAACGGGTCTTTCCAGTTTAATTCGACCGCAGATGTCGTCGATATATTCATCCAAAATCTCGTGTTTTTCGACACTGCCTTGCCCGAATTCAAAATTGTCGGATTCAATTATTTGTCTGATTTCCTGAATAGCTTCGCCGTAGACAGGGCTGGTACCGATTGACATTTTGAATCCATTAAACTCAGGTGGATTGTGGCTTCCGGTTATCATCATTCCACCATCTACAGGAAGCTTGTATAGCGAAAAATATTGTGCACCGGTGGGAATTGTACCCAAATCTATTATGTCCACTCCGGTTGAGATTACTCCACTAATGATATTTTTGCGTAATTGGTCGGTTGATAGTCGGACATCACCCCCAAGGCTAATTTTCAAGATGCCGTTTTGCCTCATGTAGGTTCCGAACCCTTTGCCAATAAGCTCCACCACGCCGTCTGTCAGATCTTTCCCGACGATACCTCTAATATCATATTCCCGGAAAATATATGGATTAATGTCAGGCATATAAGCGCTCCCTAAAATCATATATTCTGTTAGATGAAGATAGAAATTTAATTTCGACGTACATGTTTCACAAGATGTTTATCTTTAAATTGAAATTCGGAAAACAATAATAGATTACAATAGCTCTTGTATAGTACTCAGCACCTTTGCTATTTGGTCGATTCCTGCAATATTAAAAATACGTTTGTGTTATTATTCCATCGTTTGGAAATATTTGCTTTTTTAATTTTTGGGATATTTATCTACCGAAGATTATATTTAAAAAATTTTTTCCTGTTTCTTTGATTTGCAGAAGCATCTAAACCTGATGAAAAAATTTGCATGTGGTCCCTTTCTCTTTGAATCAATATTTTAAGAGATGAAATGCTTGTTTCTGATCGTACCAAAGTTGAAGAATAATGCTGTCGTCTTTAATTGTGGAGCATGAATGAGATTTCCGTATCCTCTTTCTATTTCAATGGTAATATTTTTATCTGTTTCTTTAAACGCATTAGCCGATAGCGCTCCGCATAAAGAAGGTGAGTTAATCATTCAATTACGCAAGAAAGCGGATATAGAACTTTTGGCGAATCAATATGCCGACCTGGAATTGTTCCCTGTTAAGCAGTTATCAAGACGAATGAATATCTGGCTATTTAAATACAATCATCAAAAAGCGTCAGCTATGTCCGTCGTGAATACAGTGATGCGAAATGAGGCGGTTTTTCTTGTACAATTGAACCACTTTATCCAAAAGCGGGAAACGTTCCCAAATGATCCTCAATTTGCGGGACAGTGGGATAAACATAATACAGGGCAAACAGGCGGGAAGATTGACGCGGATATCGATGCGCCTGAAGCATGGAACATTACCACCGGTGGATACACGAAACAAGGTGATGAAATTGTAATAGCGGTCATTGATGGTGGGGTTGATTTAAATCATGAAGATATGAACTATTGGAAAAATTTACATGAAATTCCCGGAAACGGCATTGATGATGACAAAAATGGATATGTTGATGATTATGATGGTTGGAATGCCTATTCCAGTACTGGAAACATTCCCTCGGACGATCATGGAATGCATGTTTCCGGTATTGCCGGTGCAATAGGTAATAATAATATCGGTATATCCGGAGTTAATTGGGGCGTTAAGATTATGCCGATTGCAGGTTCCTCCACAGTCGAATCTGTAGTGGTTGAAGCTTATGGATATGTTCTGGAATTACGTGCCACGTATAATGAGACGAATGGAGATTCGGGTGCATTTGTGGTCGTTACGAATGCTTCGTTTGGAGTTGATTTCGGCGATCCGGCTAATTTCCCTATATGGTGCGCCATATATGATTCCTTGGGCCAGGCGGGAGTAATTAGTTGTGGCGCGACAGCAAATCTAAATATCGATGTTGATGTTCAGGGTGATATCCCGACGGCTTGTCTAAGCAAATGGTTGATTTCCGTCACAAACACGACCCACAATGACCAAAAAAATAGTGATGCCGCCTACGGCTTGACATCTATAGATTTAGGAGCGCCGGGAACCAGTATTTTATCGACTATAGCCGGCAGCAGTTATGGAATCCTTACCGGTACTTCTATGGCGGCGCCGAATGTTGCCGGAGTAGTTGCCCTAACATACGCGGGAGCGAGTTCTGGTTTCATTCGGGAGCATAAACAAAATCCCGGACAGACCGCTATTTTAATAAAAGAATGGATTTTAAGTGGTACCGATTCGATTGATGCATTACAGGGAATAACCGTAACAGGCGGGCGCTTAAATGCACTTAATAGTGCAATGATGGCCGGAACTTATGCTGACTCACTAGATCCAACTCCCCCTTTCGATTTTACTCTTTACAGCGATTACTCCACCCCGAGTTCAATAGCGCTTTTCTGGAAAGATCCTGTTCGATACGCCGGGGG
>Ga0209536_100001178_pt1 | contig 43242 bp, 40 predicted proteins | sample DeeMarSeWOR28_12_FD_187461 | JGI IMG/M metagenome (GOLD analysis project Ga0209536, IMG submission 187461) | Marine sediment microbial communities from White Oak River estuary, North Carolina - WOR-2-8_12 (SPAdes) (version 2) | ecosystem: Environmental > Aquatic > Marine > Intertidal zone >...
GATGCCTTCCCAGCCACGCGCCTCCAGCACCTCGATTTTGCGTGACGAGGCACGTACCTGCCGGCCCTCGTCACGCAGGAACGGCGCGAGGTAACTGCCGATGTAGCCACTGGCTCCAAAGACGAGGTCGAGTTTCGGTTCTTGGCTGGGCACGGCGCTTGCAAATAAAGAACCATACTACAGGATCGAAGCCAGATAACGGGGCAGCCTCCATCCCTGTGGAAAGCCACGATAGCGGCGTCGGCACCCTTGCCCTAGCGTTGAGCCAGCACCCCTTGAGGATCGTCCCATGAGCCTTAAACCCTCCATATTGTTGCCGATAGCCCTGGCCTGCATCGCCCTTACCGGCTGCGAACGCCAGGTGAGTTTTTCGGCAGACGTAAAACCCATCCTCGACAATTACTGTGTCAGCTGCCATTCGGGCGCAGGAGAAGGCGAAGCGGCAAGCGGATTCGCGGTCGACGACTACGATTCCGTGATGCAGGGAACGAAGTTCGGCAAAGTCGTCGTAGCCGGCAGCCCGATGTCCAGTTCGCTTTACCTGGTCGTCACCGAGAAAGTCGACCCGAAGATCCACATGCCGCCGCACCACGACGAGTCGCTGGCCGAAGGCAGGGGCTTCGCGCTGTCCAGAACGCACATCGAGACCATCGGCACCTGGATCGAACAGGGGGCGAAGAACAACTGACAGGTTTCAGGGCGCGCGGCGGCGACGCACGGCTTTCTCGAGTTCGACGGCGAGGAACACGAGTGCGGCGATTCCCGTGCAAGCCCCGAGCTGCACCGGCGACAGCGGCGCGGTGCGGAACACGGCGTTGAACAGCGGCAGGTAGATTACGGCCAGCTGAGCCACGACGGTCACCAGGATCGCGGCCAGCAAGGCCGGGTTGCTGAACAGGCCGATGCTGAACAGCGAGAACCGTTCGGAGCGGATCGCAAGGCAGTGGCACAACTGCGCGAAAACCAGCACCGTGAAGACCATTGTCTGCCACTCGGGCTGATCGTTGTTCCAGGCCCAGGCCTGCGTCGCCAGTGTCAGGCCGCCGATCAGCAGACCGACCCAGAGGATGTGACTCGCCATACCGTGGGCGAAGATACTTTCATCAGGCGGCCTGGGGCTGCGCTGCATGACATCGCGCTCGGCCGGCTCGGCCGACAGCGCCAGACCCGGCAGACCGTCCGTGACCAGGTTGACCCAGAGGATGTGCAGTGGTAGCAACGGCAGCGGCATGCCCAGCAGCGGCGCGAGCAACAGCAGCCAGATCTCGCCGGAATTGCTGGTCATCGTGTAGCGGATGAACTTGCGTATGTCATCGAAGATCCGGCGGCCTTCGCGCACCGCCGCGACGATGGTCGCAAAACTGTCGTCGAGCAACACCACCTCGGCGGCTTCGCGCGCTACGTCCGTGCCGCGTCGCCCCATGGCTACGCCGATCGTTGCGGCCTTCAGTGCCGGCGCGTCGTTGACGCCGTCGCCCGTCATCGCGACGAAATGCCCCCTGTCCTGGAGCGCCCTTACGATGCGAATTTTCTGCTCCGGATCGACGCGCGCGTAGACGCGGACTCGTTCGACGTGCTGCGCGAGTTCGCGATCGGAAAGTTCCGCGAGCTGGCTGCCTGTAAGTGACTCGGTAGCGTCGTCGGCAATCGCGAGCTCGCGCGCAATCGCATCGGCCGTCGCCGGGTGATCGCCGGTGATCATCACGGGTACGATACCGGCGTCGCGGCATTCGCGAATTGCCTCGAGCGCCCCCGGGCGCGGTGGATCGATGAGCCCAACAAAACCTGCAAACGTCCAGCGCTGCTCGAGTTCCGCCGTGCCGATCTCGCGGGCACCCGGGAAGCCGTCCCGGAATGCCAGCGCCAGCACCCGGTAACCGCGTTTTGCCATCTGATCTGCGGCGTCGAGCAGCGAGTCGTCCAGCGGTCCCCTGCCCGTGGCGGTCAACTGGTCCACGCAGCCCTCAACGACGCGCTCGGGTGCGCCCTTGATGAGCGCAATCGGCCCGCCCGGACCTTTGTGCAGGGTCACCATGCAGCGGCGCTCCGCCTCGAACGGCAGTTCACCGATCCTCGGCCAGTCTTGCTCGAGGATTGCCTTTTCGAAGCCCAGCGTCCGCGCCCCATCGACCAGTGCCAGCTCGGTAGGCTCGCCGCGGCCGGCGTCCGCATCCACGTCGTTGCACAACGCCAGCACAAGACCGATGCGCCGCACGAGCTCGTCGGGCACGCCGCTCAGGAGTTCTTCGTGCTCTTTGCCCGCCACGTACAGCAACGACAGCGACATGCGATTCTCGGTCAGCGTGCCCGTCTTGTCCGCACAGATGTAGGTGACTGAACCCAGGGTCTCGACGGCGGGCAGGCGCCTCACCAGCGCGTTCCTCGCGCCGAGCCGCCGCGCGCCGAGACCGAGCGACAGCGTGATGACGGCAGGCAGGGCTTCGGGAACGGCTGCAACCGCGAGGCTCAGCGCCGTCATGAACATCAGCAGCACCGGCCTGCCCTGCAGCAGTCCGGTAGCGAATACGATTGCGCAAATAGCCAGCACTACGATTGCGATGCGCCGGCTGAACTTCGCGAGACGCTGCTGTAAGGGCGTTCTGGCAACTCGCGCCCCCCGCATCAGGTCCGCGATGCGGCCAATTTCCGTTGCCCGTCCCGTTGCGATGACGACGCCGCTCGCGCGCCCCCGGGTGATGAGCGTGCTCTTGTAAGCCATATTCAGTCGCTCGCCCAGGGCAGGTGCGCGGCCGTCCATGATCTCATCGGTCTTGGACACGGGCACCGACTCGCCCGTCAGCGTCGATTCATCCACCCCGAGGTCGGCGGCCGTGATCAGTCGCAGGTCCGCCGGCACGACGTCGCCGGCTTCGAGGTTCACGATGTCGCCGGGGACGACCTCCCGCGCCGGGACTTCTATTACGCTGCCTTCCCTGAGCACCCTCGCCGTTGGTGCACTCATGCGCCGCAGCGCTGCGATCGCACGCTGCGCACGATACTCCTGGACCGCACCGATCGTCGCGTTCAGCACGACGATAACGACGATGGCGACGGTATCGATCGTGTCGCCCAGTAACCCCGAGATAATCGCCGCGCCCACGAGCAGCGCGATCATCACGTCGGCGAACTGGTGCAACAGCAGCCGCAGCATGCCATGGCCGCGCTGCGGCTCGATTTCGTTGGCGCCGACTTCCTCGAGCTTTAAACCGGCCTCGGCTCGGCTGAGCCCGTAGTCGGGCGATGTGCCGAGCGATAGCAACACCGCTCGTGCATCCTTGCGATGCCATGGCTCGACCGTATGCGGCGTGTTCATCGGCGGCTCTGCTCGTTCAATTCATATGCTGCGCTCGCGGCCTGGCATACACTATTGCGGCAAACCACTAGCATCGGGCATGCAATGGATTTCACGCTTTACTGGTTCATGTTCCCTGTTTCGATCGTGGTTGCCACCTGCGCCATGCTCAGCGGGATCGGAGGAGCAGCCCTCTTCACGCCGATCTTCATCCTCGTGTTCCCGTTGCTGGGACCGGAGTACGTGCTCAGCTCGACCATCGCGGCGATAGGTACGGCGCTCATTACCCAGACCTTCGGCTTCCTGTCGGGCTTCATCGGTTACTACCGCCGCAGGCTGATCGACTACCGGCTGGCGTCGCGGATCATCGTCGTGTCGGTCCCGGTGGCGGTCGCGGGGGCACTTACTGCGGGAGCCCTGCACGACAGCGTGCTCGTTGCGAGCTACGCGTTGCTGGTCGCAGTCCTGTCGGTCGTCATGTGGCGAAACCGGCCGCCGGCTACCGCGGCAGCCGTGGCAATGAAGAGCGCCGCATGGCGCACGATCGTCGATTCGAAAGGCCACACCTATGCCTACGACGTGCCTCGGCTCGGGACCGGCAGCAATCTGCTCACTGCGACAGGTGCCTTCCTCACCGGTATGGTATCGGTGGGCATCGGCGAGGTCACGATCTCGCAGCTGACGCGCAAGGGTTTGCCCATTGCGGTCGCCGCCGCAACCTCGGTGTTGGTAGTGATCACGACCGTCGTATTTGCATCGACGACGCTGTTCGCCCAGATGATCAAGAGCGGCGGATGGACTGCCGTGCCCTGGAACCTGCTCTGCTATGACATCCCGGGCGTATTGATCGGCGGACAGATAGGACCGCGTTTGCAGGGTCGCGTGTCGCCGCATGCGATGCGCAGGGCGATCAGCGTGCTCTTCGTCCTGCTGTCGATCGCGATGATGTTCGTCGCGCTCCGCAAGCTCGGGGCTGTCTGATAGCTGTCTTCACGGCGCACGAGCGCCCAGTACCTCGAGAGCATCTGCCGTACCCGGATCGACGCGGATGCTTTCGTCTCGTTTCAGCATCTCGATCAGGGCCCAGCCGGCCGATTCCTCTCCATCGAGAAACAGCTGCTCGAGCCAACGCGCCGCCCGCTGTCTGTCAAATGTCGCGTACAGTTCGCCGACATAGTAATCGATATGCCACGAGGATCTTTCCCGGGCCCGCAGAGCTGACGATACCGATTCGAGCAACGGAACCAGCCGGTCGACCTTGATCGCATCGCAACCGGTCGACTTATAGATATTGACCACATTGGACATGGCCTGCGACACCTCGATGGCGAGTTCCCGCCCGGTAACGTCCGCAAGTCTTGAATAAAGAAGCTCATCCGGGGCCGCGCCTGTCGCGCACCATAAATAAAGTTTTTGCAACCTCGCTCGAAATGCTTCGTGCGGGGACCCGGCAATCACCCTGTCGAGCAGCGCTACGGCCGGCGCGATCTGCCCCCTTTCGAGGTAAAGCTGTGCCATGCCGCTTGCCGCCCTGGGCGAGACATAGTCTCGTGCCAGCGCCAGACGGTACACGCGCTCTTCATCCGACCAGGTGCCGGCCTTCGCATGCGCGACAAAGGCGGCTCCGACGAGATACACGACCGCAATCCCCGTTGCGTAAGGCTGTGGAATGCGCTGCAGAATCCAATAGGCGGCAAGCACCAAGGCCAGGTACAGGCCCAGGGACGGCAGGTAGTTCCGATGCTCGTAATAGAGCTCCAGCGGAAATACCGAGCTTTCCAGCATGTGTCCGGCGAGAAAGAACGAGAGTCCGAATGCGATGATGCCGATCTTCTGGTCGGCGCGATAATGAACTGCAAAAACGACCAGGCCCGTAATTCCAGCAACCGCCGCCGCCGTCGCAGGCGGCGAAAAAAGTCCGGTCGATAACGGGATGCCGTCCTGGTACAGGCCGATGGCGGTTGTAGTGGGAACGATCAGTTGCCCTATGTACATCCAGAGTATTCGCGCCTGCGTGAGCACGCGCTCCTCAAGCGTAAATGTGCGATCGCTGTAATCCATCAGGCTGCTGCCCGGCAGGAACCCGATCAGTAGAGCCACAAGCAACAGTGACGCCGCCACGGTTGTTGCAATACCGGCTTTTGTTCCCAACCACTTCGGTACATCGGGGAAAACGAATAGCTCGACGAGAACGATGAATACCGGGATTAGCACTGCGTTTTCCTTGGATGCGTACGCCAGGATGCTGAACGCGCCGACGCCAGCAGCCAGCGCCACCCGCGTTGCGCCTGGCGTCGCACGCCCGGAAGCTGCACCGCGGAAACTAACGTAAGCGATTAAAGCAGCGAGTGAAAACAGGGTCGCTAACTGGTTCATTCTCTGCACGGCGTACAGAACGCCACTGACGTTGACCGCCGATATCAGCCAAATCATGGCAACCGCTGCGGCAAGCAAACCGCCCTTGTCACGATATCGTGTTTGCTCCAGAAGCATAGTCACGAATAAGAACACCAGAATCGCATTGACAACGTGGATGACGACATTCGTCACCTTGATCGAATGCGGATCGACCCCGTCACTAACGGCAATATTCAGATAGAAACTGAGTTGGGGAATGATGCGGCCGTATTTTCGAGCAAAACTAAGATCTTCCAACTCGACTTCGGCACCGTGTTCGCGGTAAATCTGCTCCAACTGGTAGAGCTTGGTTGAATCGAGGTAAAGACCACCGGACAGTCCCGGCGCATAAACCACGCCGGCGAGCAATGCGGCGAACAAGAGACCGGATAGCCAGGCTATCCGAGGGCTATTTTGCAGCGAAAATTGGATAACGCGCCCCGTAACGAAGTTCAACATCCCGGCAACGCACGGCCGCCAGGCCAGCACACCGTCTTAAGGATACCAGCTGAATATCGATCAGGAGACGGACCTCTGTCTCACTCCTGCGAGCTTACCGATGTCGGTCCTTCTCAGAACTTCTCCGGCCGCAGAACCCGCACGTCACTTTCGAAAAGTATCATCGCGTAGTCGTTGTAGTAGTTATCGCGCAGGCTGGTCGCAATGCGTTCTGCCACTTCCTCTTTGCACACGACTTCGATCCGGACGTTGCTGCTCGACGACCAGCCGGCGTCGCGAATTCCGCGGTGGCCGGAACCCCTCGCGTTAGTGACCGTGTAACCGGTAGCGCCGAGCTTCTCGAGGTGCTCGCAGAGCTCCACCTCGAGTATCGCCTCGGTAACAATCGTAATCAGTTTTCGGCTGTCGTCAGGCACGGGCTCATCCTCCCCACTGATGCAGCGTTGTAGCTATCGAGTAATAAATCGGTATTCCCACGAATATATTGAACGGGAACGTTACACCGAGCGATGCGGTGAGCGACAGCGACGGATTTGCTTCGGGAACGGCAATACGCATGGCTGCCGGCGCCGCGATGTAGGAGCAGCTGCCGGTCAACACCGCGAGCAACGTGGTACCGCCGACCGACAGCCCCATCAGCCATCCCGCGACCGCGCCGACCGCGGCGAGCGGTATCGGCGCCAGGATTCCCAGTGCGACGATCGCGAGGCCTTTGTCGCGAAGGACCTGTGCCTGACTGGCGGCGATGAGACCCATCTCGAGCAGGAACAAAGCGAGGACGCCCTTGAACAGATCGAAGAACAGTGGCTCGAGCGGGACAACGCCTTCCGCGCCGGCGGCCCAGCCGATCGCCAGTCCGCCGACCAGCAGGACGATGCTCTTGCCCAGGAAGATTTCGTGCATCAGCTTCCCCCATCGCTGCCCGCTGCGAAGGCCGCGCGCGATCAGGATGCCGACGACGATCGCGGGAACCTCGAGCAGCACGAGGAAAAGCGGCAGCTGCGAGTCATAGGAGATATTGCGTTCGGCGAGGAACGACACCCCCACGGCAAACGTAGCAACGCTGACCGACCCGTAGTGCGCTGCGAGCGACGCCGCATCCGCCCTGCCGAAGCGCCCGATGGCCCGCAGGACCGGGAAAAGGAGGAGTGGCAGGACGAAACCGATCGTCAGCACGACAACGGCTTGTGGCAGCACTCCGCCGACCTCTGATCGCGCCAGCTCGACGCCGCCCTTCAGGCCGATGGTGATGAGCAGCAGCGTACTGAGGAGGTCGTAGATCGCGGGTGGCAGCCGCAGGTCCGACTTCGCAAGGCCTGCGACGAGGCCCAGAATGAAGAACAAGATAACCGGATCCAAACTCAGTCCTTCCTCAGTGCTTCGCGAATCTGCCGGATCTCGGCCGTCAGCGCCTCGATCTGGCGGGATAGTACTTCACGCTCGCCGTGTGCCGCCAGCGCTTCGGCCTTCACGTTCTCATTCGTTTCGACCTGCATGGTCTGCATCGAGTTGACGATCAGCGCGATAAACAGGTTGAGCACGGCAAAACTGGTAACGATGATGAACGGCACGAAAAACAGCCAGGCGTAGGGGTGCTGTTCCATCACCGGACGCACGATGCCCATCGACCAGCTCTCCAGCGTCATGATCTGGAACAGACTGTACATCGATGCGCCGATGCTGCCGAACCATTCGGGAAAATCCGCCGCGAACAGCTTGGTTGCCATGACGGCCGCTACGTAGAAGACCAGCGCAAGCACCGCAATGACCGAACCCATCCCGGGCAGCGCTCGAAACAGCGCACCGATGACGGTCCGCATCTGCGGCACGATCGACAGCAGCCTTAGTGCGCGAACGATGCGCAGCGCGCGCAACACGGAAAGCGGACCGGATGATGGCAGCCAGGCGATCGAGACGATCACGAAGTCGAAGATGCTCCACGGGTCGCGAAAGAACCTGCCGCGGTAGAGCCAGATTTTGAGACCGATCTCGACCGTGAAGAACCACAGCGCCAGGGTGTCGAGGGTGAGCAGCAGCGGCCCGACCGCCTGCATGGCGGGCGGCCACGTCTCGAGACCGAGCGTAATCGCATTGATCGCGATGACGATCGTTACGGCAAGCGTGAATCCGCGCGACTCGACGATGCTCTTCAGGAGCACCGGGGCGCGGGGCGCCAGGGCGCCGGAGTTGCTGGTCAACCTTCGGTGGCCTCCCTGAGACCGGCGCCCACCCGCCACCTTTGCCGCTGCTGCGACTTCTTCAGGCTGCGCCGCACCGCGCGCTTTGCCTTGCGCACAGAGACGATGACGGCCGCCCGCAGCTGCGCGCGGGCAATCTCGGTGGCAATGACCTGGCGATTGCGCAGGCGGACGCGGACCAGGGCCTGCTTGTCGATGCCGCCCTTGGGGCCGTTGATGTCTTTCAGAAATGCGTCGACCGCTACCACCTGCTCTTCGAAACGCTGCAGTGCCGACTGGATCTGTTCGCGCACGAACGACTCCGTGCCCGCATCGATCCGAATGCCGTGGGTGCTGACATTGATATCCATGGTCTTCTCCTTTGACGCAAACTCAAGCCTACCCTGAAATTTATATCGATCCAGTCGAACTATTCGATACAATACCTCGGTATTCCCGATGATTTTGAAGCCGTCTTGGAGCGGAGGCGATGCGCGCATGCGCCACTTGAATTACAACCACCTGCAGTACTTCTGGACTGTCGCAAGGGAAGGCAGCATCGCCAGGGCGTCCTCTGTCCTGCACCTGACCCCGCAGACGATCAGCGGCCAGCTGAAGCTGCTCGACGAGGCAGTCGGTCAGCCGCTTTTCAACCGGGTCGGTCGCCGGCTGGTGCTGTCCGAAATCGGGCAGGTCGTGTTCCAGTATGCCGACGAGATTTTCTCGGTCGGCGCCGAGCTGGCCAACGTCGTACGCGGCAACCAGCTCAGTTCGCCGACGACGTTGAACGTCGGGGTCGTCAGCTCCATGCCGAAACTGATCGCGGAGCGCATCATCGCACCGGCGCTGACGGGGGAACACCGGGTCCGCGTCCGCTGCCAGGAATCCTCCCTCGAGAACCTGCTTTCGGAGCTTGCAATACACAGGATCGACATCGTGTTATCGGACCAGCCGGTGCCCGATGGTCTCAGCCTCAAGGCATACAACCATCGGCTCGGCCGCAGCGGCATGTCCTTTTTCGCCCAGCGCAGGCACGCACGACGCTATCGCAACAGCTTTCCTGCGAGCCTGCAGAACGCGCCCATGCTGTTGCCGTCGCAGAATTCCGCCCTGCGCCGCCGCCTCGACGACTGGTTCGAGATCCACGACCTGTCGCCGCGCGTCGCAGGCGAATTCGACGACAGCGCGCTGATGAAGGCGTTCGGTGAAGCCGGTGTGGGCCTGTTTGCCGCATCCACCGCGATCGAAGAGGAAATCTGCAGGATGTACCGGATGGCCGTTGTTGGTCGAACCGACGAGATCGAGGAGCGCTTCTACGCGATTTCACCCGAACGGCGCCTGAAGCATCCCTCGGTGCTGTTGATTACCAACACGGCACGCTCCGACCTGTTCACGGCGAGATGAAACTAGCTGCGCCGGCTACATCCAGATGTCGCGCTGCAGGATCACCTCGGACAGCCGCGTTATGGCCTCGACCAGCGCTGCGTCGCGCAGTGTCGGCGACATCCCGTCATCACGCCGGTCTTTCTCTCGAATCACCTGCCATCGCAGAACGATGGCGTCCACCGCCGTCTCCATCCTGGACTTCAGTTTGCGCTCCACTTCGTCGAGCGGCCACTGCTGGTTTTCGAGATTCTGTACCCACTCGAAATAGCTGACCACGACGCCACCGGCGTTGGCGACGATATCCGGCAGGACGACGATGCCCCTCTGCTGCAATAGCTCGTCTGCCTCGGGCGTGACCGGCCCATTCGCCGCCTCCACGATGAGCCGGGCCTTCACGTCCGCCGCATTGTCACTGCGAACCTGGCACTCGAGCGCCGCCGGGATCAGTATGTCGCAGTCGCAGGCGAGCAGGTCCTCGTTGGTTATCGTCTTCGTCTCCGGCAGACCGACGACGCTGCCGTGTTCCGCCTTGTGCGCCAGCACCTGTAGCGGATCGAGACCGGCATCGTCGGCGACACCACCCTGTGAATCGGACACGCACACGATCTTCGCTCCAGCCTCGTGAAACAACAGCATGCTGTTGGCGCCTACATTGCCGAGGCCCTGGATCGCGACGCGGACGCCGGCCAGGCTGTCCAGGCCATCGACGATCCGGTGCTCGAGGAAACGCTCCGTTGCATTCAGGCAGCCGCGCCCGGTTGCTGAGTCGCGGCCGAGCGACCCGCCCAGCCGCAGCGGCTTGCCCGTGACGACGGCCCGATTGTTCTGCCCCCTGTGGAACAGGTCGAAGGTGTCGTAGATCCACGCCATGGTCTGCTCGTTGGTGTAGACATCGGGCGCCGGGATATCCGTGTGCGGCCCGATCGCGTCACCGAGCTCGATCACGAAACGGCGCGTGATACGCCGGAGCTCGGCGCGGCTGAGTACCTTGGGATTGCAGACCACGCCGCCCTTGGCACCGCCGAACGGGAGGTCGGCCAACGCCGTCTTCCAGGTCATCAGCGCCGCAAGCGCCGCTACTTCGTGTTCGGTCACGTCCGGGTGGTAGCGAATACCGCCTTTGCCCGGCCCGCGCGACGAGTTGTGCAGTACTCTGAAGCCGTGAAACGTCTGCACCGAATCGTCGTCCATGTGAACGGGGAATCGCACGTGCACGGTGCGTTTGGGCGTAACGAGGTAATCGATAAGTCCGGCCTTCAGATCGTCGATCCAGGACAAGGCGCGATCGAACTGCTGTTGCGCGATCACATAGAGGTCGAGGCCATTGTCGGCCCCCGCGGCGTCGCTCATGGGGTCCCTCCTCTGCAGGAACAGGCCTGCCGACCATGATGACATCTCCGCCCCCGCATCGCGCTACGTAGAATCGCCTACGTGACTGCGCCGGCAAGGCTATGCCGGACCGCGGCGGCTCTTTATGTGCTCCACGTGCTCGATCAGCGTGTCGACCGTCTCTTTCAGGAGATCCAGTTCCTCCAGCGACAGCTGGTCGAGTTCCTCCAGGCTGTACTCGATGGATTCGATGATCTGGTCCGGCGGGCGCTGCACCGGTCGCATGAAATAGGCGGTGACCGTGCTCACGATGATGCCGAAAAACAGGACAGAGCCGATGATGATCCAGGTGCCCCCGATCAGCTTGGCTGAACCCGAAACCGGCGTGTCCGCGATGCCGGCAGTCGACAGTGCCGCGATGCCCCAGTAGAGAGCATCGCCGAGGGACCGAATGGAACTGTCCGCGGTGCCGCGCTCGACGGCAAACATGGCTGTCGCGAAAACGAGCCACAGGAACGCCAGCAAGCCGGTCATCTGCAGGAACAGCGTTCGGTTGACGATCTCCGCGATGAACTTTCGAAATCTCTTTCCCAACATCACCAATAACCTCGAGAAAGACATTGGGCGCAGGTGCCGGCGCCCAGGGAATCCTGGCCGCGCGCAGAAATGTCGCGTCGGCAATTCGCGTGCATTGCAATGCTAATGCATAATCCGGGCGCTGTCGTTGTGGAAAGTGCGCACTATGATCCTGGTCTCATTCCTGTTCTTTACGGGCCTCGTGGCAGCAATCACCTGGTGGCTGACGCGCAAGGACGACCACGAAACCAGCGAGGGTTACTTCCTTGCCGGCCGCAGCCTGACGTGGCCGCTCATCGCGGGATCGCTGCTGCTCACCAATTTGTCGACCGAGCAGATGGTGGGCCTGAACGGTGCCGCCTTCACCTACGGTTTCTCGGTCATGGTGTGGGAGGTCGTCGCCGTCCTGGCGCTTGTCGCCGCGGCGCTGTTCTTCCTGCCAAGGTTTCTCAAGAGCGGCGTATCGACGGTCCCGGAATATCTCGAGATACGCTTCGACCACCAGACCCGGCTGATCACCGACTTCATTTTCCTCATTGCCTACGCGGTGATCCTGTTGCCGATCATCCTATACACCGGCGCAACGGGCCTGATCGGAATCCTCGACGTGCAGGGCATGCTGGGGCTGCAATCGCACCAGCAGACACTGTGGGTCATCGTCTGGCTCGTCGGGATCATCGGCTCACTGTATGCCCTGTTCGGCGGCCTCAGGACCGTCGCCGTTTCGGACCTGCTTAACGGCGTCGGACTGCTGGCCGGCGGGCTGATGATCACCTGGTTCGGTCTCAAGACGCTCGGCGACGGCAGCTTCGTCGAGGGGCTTGCCGCTCTCGGCCGCGGCAACGAGGACCGCTTCAATTCCATCGGCGGCGCGGACAGTTCAGTGCCCATCGGCACCGTCTTCAGCGGCGTCCTGCTGCTGCACCTGTTCTACTGGACCACGAACCAGCAGATCATCCAGCGGACGTTCGGTGCCAGCTCGCTCGCCGAGGGCCAGAAAGGCGTGCTGGCGACCGGGTTCCTGAAACTCTTTGGTCCAATGTACCTCGTGATCCCGGGCATGATCGCGTTCGCGATGTTCGCCGGCCAGGACGTCCGTGCCGACCATTCCTACGGACTGCTGGTCAACAAGGTCCTGCCGACCGCCTATGCCGGTTTCTTCGCCGCGGCGATGATGGGCGCAATCCTGTCCAGCTTCAATTCGGCGCTGAACAGCACCTGCACCCTGTTCAGCCTGGGCCTTTACCGCAACCTCATCAACAGGAACGCCAGCAACGAACAGGTGGTCCGCTCGGGCAAGGTCTTCGGCTGGGCGATCGCGATCTTCTCGATGACGCTCGCGCCGCTGCTGGCCGGCCAGGACAGCATCTTCTCGTACCTGCAAAAGATGAACGGTATCTACTTCATACCGATCTTCTCGGTCGTGCTGGTGGGCATGCTCACGCGGCGCGTTCCCCCGAAGGCGGCCAAGCTCGCGCTCGTCTCGGGATTCGTCGTGATCGCCGCGGGCTACTTCGTGCCGCCCCTGGCCCTGATCGTCGAGTCTCTGCACGAATTCCACTTTCTCGGCCTCGTGTTCGCGTACCTGGTGCTGCTGATGCTGGTCATTGGGGAGCTGTCACCGCTGGACGAGGAATGGCGGCAGGTCGATGTGCAGGCGGTCGACATGACGCCGTGGGTGCATGCGCGCAAACTGGGTGCGATTCTTGTGCTCCTGGTCCTGGCGATCTACGTCGTATTTGCCGACCTGTCGGTACTCGCATGAGCTTCTTACACGCGCCGCGGCCGGCGCGTTAGACCATCGGCTAAAAGCGCCCCATGCGCCCCGGGTTCTGGGGTACCCTTGCTTCCAGGGGAAAATAAAGATAACGGAGGGGAACACGATGGCGTTCACGGCGGACATTGGCAAGTTCGAATTCGGTGAAACCTATAAATCCGCGTTTGCCGGCAAACGGGTCCTGATCACGGGCTCCGGCAAGGACGGCGGCATCGGCCAGGCGCTGGCGCTGGCGGCAGCCGCGAACGGCGCGGAGTCCGTCGGGGTCCACTTCCACAGCAGCTACCGGGACGGTTTCGATCTCGTCGACGCCATACGCGAGCGTGGGGTCAACGCTTTTGCCCTGCAGGCCGACGTGACGAGCCTTTCGGATCTCTGGGCCTCGCGCAGCTACATCATCGAGCACATGGGCGGCAAGAGCCCGGACGTCATCGTCTGCAACTCCGGACTTTCCGAACATGGCTACCGCTTCGGCCGCGCGCTGCCGGAAATCGAGGGCGAGAGCCGTGCGGAGCGCCGCGTGCGGGTACGGCAGTCCTTCATGGACAACCTGCGCGAGTCGCGCCTCGTCATGGACACGAAGATCCAGGGCTTCGTATCGTGGACGCACCTGTGGGCGGGCGAGGCCGTCTATCACAAGACGCCACTGCAGCTGCTTTACGTGTCGTCGATGCAGGCAATCGAACCGGGTATCGCTGTCCCCGGCTATGTGGTCGCCAACTGGGCGGTGCTGCGACTGCCGGAGATCCTGCGCGTCAACCTCGGCAGGGAGTCAGACATGGTCAGCTCGTGCTGCATCATGTTCCCGTTCATCCGCACCGGCATGACCGAGGCCTACGCCGACAACCCGAAGGTGTTCGGCCGCTGGCAGTCGCGCATGCTGGAGACCCACGAGGCGGCGCAGAGCGTGGCCCAGCTGCTGATGCAGCCGGCCGGGGAACTCAATCTCGGCAACTTCAAGCTCAAGGTCAGCGGCGAGCCCGACGACCTCGACCTGGCGTGGACCCGGATCCGCCTCGAGGTCGAGGAGGACGAACTCGACTGGGGCCCGTAGCGCTTCCGGGCCTTCGGAGGCGCCGCGATCGACCCCGCCAGCCCCCGGTGGCGGGGGCTGCTTCCTTGACTCGGCGTGCGGAATTCCTATAATTATTGCCATCTGTAAGTGCGCTTTTAACTATGCACATCCTTTCGAAGTTCCTTCAGAAGTTTCTTCCGTAGTACCTCGTCCGGTCATTCATACGTACTAGCAACACTTCCAGCCAGACCGGCCCTCGGACAGGGCTGTTATTAACGATCTATCAGGAAATACACTATGTCTACCACTACAGGTACTGTGAAATGGTTCAACGAAGCCAAGGGTTTTGGTTTCATCGCACAGGAGAACGGCCCCGACGTATTTGCGCACTTCAGCGCGATCCAGGGAGACGGCTTCAAGACTCTCGTCGAGGGTCAGAAGGTCCAGTTCGAGATCACCCAGGGCCAGAAGGGACCTCAGGCGTCTAACATCGTCCCCCTTTGATCTCGCGCACCGCATAAACCAGGAAGGGCCCCGATGGGGCCCTTTCTATTGGTGCCGCGGGCTCTCGCCTGTGGCAGCAACACGACAAGCAGCAGAATTTGGAGCGTTTACATGAGCCAGGCGAAATCCGGAGACACCGTACAAATCCACTACACCGGCACCCTCGACGACGGCACCCAGTTCGACTCGTCACAGGGCCGGGAGCCCCTCGAGTTCGAGGTCGGCAGCGGCCAGGTCATCCCCGGCTTCGACAAGGCGGTCGAAGGAATGGCTGTCGGCGACAGCAAGAGCGTGCGAATCGAGGCCGACGAAGCCTACGGCCCGCGGCATGAACAGCTGGTCCAGCAAGTCGAACGCAGCCTGCTGCCGGACGACCTGAATCCCGAGGCCGGAATGGCTCTGCAGAGCAGCAGCCCTGACGGCCAGGTAACGCAATTCGTGGTGACCGACGTGTCGGACGAGAGCATTACCGTTGACGCCAATCACCCGCTTGCCGGCCAGGCGCTCAGCTTCGACATCGAGCTCGTCGATATCAAGTAAGCCGAGGTCGCGGGCCCAGGCCCGCGCCTGCAGCCGGGATCGCGACTGTAGGAGCGCTTCTTGAAGCGCGATTGGCCAGGGATCGCGCGCCTACGTGCCGACCCGGTTCAGTTCGGCTTCCGCCTCGAATAACTCCTCCAGGAGCCTGTGCCATTCGGCATACTTGTCATCGACCCAGCTCTCAAGCTCGTCGATACGGGCTTCCATCGTCTCGACGACGGGGCCGACCTCGTTATCGAAAGCGATGGCAAGCCGGTCCTGCTCCTGGGATGTCACCCGGTCCCACTTGTAGTTGTCGTAGAGGTTCTCGATTGCCTCGTAGCTGCCGCGCGTCGCGTCCGATCTCGTTTGCTCAGCGCGGCGCGCATTCTGCTGCTCGTATTCGAGCGATTTACGACGATATTCACGCCACAAGGCATAGGTCGACGCGATTTCTTCGTGCAGCTCGCGGAACTTCGCGTCCACAGTATCCGTGATGACGTACTCCGTAAGCCGTATCCTTTCTATCCTGTCGATCATGGGGTCATTGCGGGCCGGCAGACGGCGCAGCGAATACATCCCCTGCTCGTCCGTCTCCAGATATTTGCCGAATGCGGATGGCGCCAGTTCGACTGCGTAACGCAACAACGAAATCTCTTCAATGCGCAGCAACTCGGCCTCGCCGAGCTCCTGCCGTGACTCGCGCAACGCCCGCGCGATCTCGTCGTACAGCGGCTGGAAAGGCGACGCGGCTTCCGGGTCGCCCGTATCCGGTTGCTGCTCCTCCAGGCTGGCGGCGAAATTGCGGTCGAACCACAGCCGGCCACTTGCGTCTGATGCCCGCATGCGCAATTCGAGGCGCTCGCCGTCAGAGTGCACAATCGAGCCGCTTATCGAGACCTCGGCGGCAGGATCCGGCTCGCTCACAACCCTGACGGCGCCCCATTGCCCGGTGTTGACGAGCGTCTCGCGCAGCACGAACGGCAGGAACCTGGACTCGATGTCCCGAATTCGCGGGAAAATCTTCAGATCGCGATGCAGCGACCGATCGGCCGGCACGCCGGAATCCAGCACGGCGATCGAGACATTGAGCGCGCCGGCATCGCCTGAATCGGCAAGAGACGGGAACGGCAGCAGGATGCCGAACAGGAGCAGCAACGCTAACCGGGCCCTTGCAGTCACAGCTCGATCTCGCCGGTGCTGCAGACGCGCTTCATGCTCAGGGTCTCGATGCAGTTGAAGTCGGGCGGCAGGCGCTCGAAGCGATTGTAGAAGCGGCTCAGCGTGAACGGCACTCGGGCCGTGCTGGACGACACGGTGGTAACGACCCGGAGCTGCTGCCGGTCTCCGGAAACGGTGAAGCGGTGGGTGACCTGCAGGCCATCCGGCAATATCAGGTGGGACACCAGCTGGTCGCCGTCCCAGCCGCAGATCTCGGTGCCGTAATCGCTGTCCGTGCCCTTGGCGACCCCGTCATAGAAGGCGCACAGCAACGAGAAGTCGTCCTTGCGATCGACCGTGATCTCCTGGTCATTCTGGGAGATCGTCAGCACCTGCGGCCGGGTGATGAGTTCGGCCAGGCGCGCGAGCGCCAGGATCGAATCCATTTCTCTCGATGACGGCTGCACGGGGCCGGGGCGCGTGGTAAAGGCCCGGTCTGCCGACGTTCGGCTCAGGTAGTAGTAGATGTCGCGCAGCACCTGGTTGACGTCGTCGCCACGCGAGTAGTCGCGTTCCCACGAGCCGCTGAAATCCGCCGGCATTTCGCCGTCGACGCGCATCATCTGCTCGTCGATGACGGGCCGTGCAGGCGTGCAGGACACCAGTGCCACGCACCACGCAACGATATAGAAGCTTCGCAGCATGACCAATTCGAGTATCGGGCTCCGATTTTGTTCGGCGCCAATACTCTCATTAATTATTGTGCGGCGACACGCCCCTGTCCGCCACGACGCTTGCCGGCTTTCGCCCACGGTCGCCGCTTGGACCCGTTTTTCGATTTGCCCGGTGCGCGCTGTGTGCGTCCCTGGGTTACGGGCTCGGCCTTGATCCGTGGATCCGGCTCGTAGCCTGAAATCGTCTCCCGGCTGATCTTCTTCTGCAGCAGCTTCTCGATATCGGCAAGCAGCCTGTGCTCGTCGACGCAGACCAGCGATACCGCGTGACCCTCGTTACCGGCACGGGCTGTGCGCCCGATCCGATGGACGTAGTCCTCCGGTACGTGCGGCAGCTCGTAATTGACGACATGCGGCAGGCGCTCGATATCGAGACCTCGCGCAGCGACGTCGGTCGCCACCAGCACGCGCACCTTGCCGAGTTTGAAATCCCTCAGCGCCCGAACGCGGGCTGCCTGGGACTTGTTGCCGTGGATGGCCGCGGAATTGAGACCATCGGCCTCGAGCTGCGCGGCCAGCCGGTTTGCGCCGTGCTTGGTTCGTGTGAAAACCAGCACCTGTTGCCAGTTTTCCGCACCAATCTTGTGCGACAGGAGTTCCCGCTTGCGGGTCCGATCGACAGGATAGACAACCTGTTTGACGCCTTCCGCCGGGCGGCCGTTGACAGCGACCTGGATCTCTTTTGGCGAATGCAGCAGGTCCGCCGCGAGGCGACGGATTTCCGTAGAGAACGTCGCCGAGAACAGCAGGTTTTGCCGGGTCTCGGGCAGCGCTTTCATTATTTTGCGGATGTCGCGGATGAAGCCCATATCGAGCATGCGGTCCGCCTCATCGAGCACCAGCACCTCGATGGCATCGAGCTTGATGGTCCCTTGCTGCATGTGGTCGAGCAGCCTGCCGGGGGTCGCGACAACGACGTCGACGCCTTTGCGCAGGTTGGCGATCTGCGTATTGATGCTGACACCGCCGTAGATGACCGCCGTACGAAACGGCAGGTACCGGCCATAGTCGCGAACACTTTCAGCGACCTGCGCCGCCAGTTCCCGCGTTGGGACCAGCACCAGCGCGCGAATCCGCCGCCGGTTGACGGTACCCTGCTGGAGCCGCTGTAGCAGCGGCAATGTGAAGCCGGCCGTCTTGCCGGTGCCCGTCTGGGCGCCCGCAAGAACGTCCTGACCGGCAAGAATGGGGGGAATTGCTTGCTGCTGGATCGGGGTGGCGTTGTCGTAGCCCTGTTCTTTGACCGCACGCAGCAGTTCGGCCGTTAGGCCAAGTTGATTGAATAACACTGGATATGATTCTCTGAATCCGCCCGACACGATGGCAGCTTGAAGCTGCGAAAGTTTCGATCCAGGCAGGAGTTCCGGGTTAGCTCCGGACGACGCAGGAGTGCGGCGCGGAGGCAATGGCGCAGACCGATGTGCGCCAAGGACGGGGCGGACTATAACAGACCGGAAGACAAAAGAAAGGAATCATTTCGCAGCCACGCCGGGTGTGGCGGGCGCGGTGGCGCCATGCGACAAGCCGCTGGCCGCACGGTAAAGTAACGTCATGCCGGCACCGCCCGACAACCTCGAGCCCTCGAACCTGGCGCTTTTCCTCGACGTCGACGGGACGCTGCTCGACATCGAGGATCATCCCGCGGGTGTGCAGGCGGAGCCGTTGCTCGTGGCGTTGCTGGCGCGCCTGTCCGCAGGACTCGACGGCGCGCTCTCGTTGATCAGCGGCCGCCCCGTCGCTGACATCGACCGGATTTTTGCGCCGGCCCGATTTGCCACAGCCGGGGCCCATGGGGCCGAAATGCGGCTGCACCCCGACGATCCGGTCTCCAGCACGACGTGGTCGCTGCCGACGCCGATCCTCGAAAAGATACGCGCGTTCGCGGCAAATGACCCGGGGCTGCTGCTCGAGGAGAAACGTGGCGGCGTATCCCTGCACTATCGCCGTGCGCCGCAGCTCGAAAAGGAATGCACCAAGTTCGCGCATCGGCTGTTGCCGGAGATCGAGACGGACTTTCGCCTGATAGCCGGTAAAATGGTGTTCGAGTTCGCGCCGAAGGCACACCACAAAGGTGCCGCGATCAACGAGATGATGCGGCGCGACCCGTTCACCGGCCGCCGCGCCGTGTTTGTCGGCGACGACGTCACGGACGAAGACGGCTTTCGCGCCGTGAACGCGCGCAGCGGGATCACGATTCGCGTCGGCGGCAATCGCGGCAGCGAGGCCGAATATTCCTTGCCGGACGTCGCAGCGGTGCGCAGTTGGCTGGAGTCGATCGAACGACGTTTATCTCACTAATGAAAACCAGGGAGAGAGCTACTTGTCCAATCTGAACATCGGTTTGATCGGCAACTGCCAGGTGGCATCGTTCATCGACGAACGCGCCACCATGGTGTGGGCGTGCATGCCACAATTCGATTCCGACCCGGTATTCTGCCGGCTGCTGCGCGATGACCGTGAAACCGACCTGCCCGGCTTCTTCGAAGTGGAACTCATCAATTTCTCGCACAGCGAGCAGGCTTACCAGACGAATACCGCGATCCTCGACACGATCCTCTACGACACCAACGGCGGCGCCGTGCGCATCACCGACGTTGCGCCCCGCTACCAGTATGTCGGGCGCGTGTTCACGCCGATGATGCTGCTGCGGCGCATCCGGCCGGAATCCGGGGCGCCGCGGATCAGGATCCGCCTGCGCCCGGCGCGCGACTACGGTGCAAATGCCTGCGCCTCGACACACGGCAGCAACCACATCACCTACCTGTGTTCCGACACGACGCTGCGCCTGACCACCGACGCGTCGCTGACGCATGTGATCGAGGAAAACGCTTTCGTACTCGACCGCGCGCTGCATCTCATTCTCGGCCCGAACGAGACCATCCCGGAGTCCTGCGCAGATGCCTTCCATACGCATTTCCGCTCGACCCGCGATTATTGGCAAGCCTGGTCGAGGGGCCTGTCGGTCCCGTTCGAATGGCAAGAGGCGGTCATTCGCGCGGCAATCACCCTGAAGCTCTGCACCTTTGAAGACACGGGCGCGGTCGTCGCGGCGCTGACTACCTCGATTCCGGAGGCGGCGAACAGCGGGCGCAACTGGGATTACCGGTTCTGCTGGCTGCGCGACAGCTATTTCGTCGTGCAGGCTCTGAACCGCCTCGGCACGACGGTCACGATGGAGCGCTACCTCGCCTACATCATGAACATCGCGGCAGAAGCCGGCGACGAGGAACTCAAGCCTCTGTACGGGATTTCCGGCCGCTCTGACACCGACGAGCAAATCGTCGAGTCATTGTCCGGCTACCAGGGAATGCCGCCGGTCCGGCGCGGCAACCAGGCCTACGAACAGGTACAGCACGACGTCTACGGCGCCGTGGTCCTGGCGGTTACGCAGTTCTTCTTCGACAGCCGATTGATCAAGTCCGGCACGCTCGCCGAATTCAAGCGCCTCGAGGCGCTCGGCCGATGGGCGCGCGAAAAGTACGACAAACCGGACGCCGGCCTGTGGGAATACCGCGGGCGGCAGCGCGTACACACATTTTCCAGCATCATGTGCTGGGCTGCCTGCGATCGCCTGGCGAAGATCGCAAACAAGCTGGGTGAAGACGACCGTGCCGCCTATTGGCGCAAGACGGCGGATGAAATCCGCGCCGACGTTCTCGAACAGGCCTGGGACCCGGAGCAGCAATCGTTTACCGAGAGCTTCGGCCGGCCGGAGATGGATGCCAGCCTGTTGACGATGCACGACCTGGGGTTCATCGATGCGGACGACCCGCGCTTCGTATCCACGGTCGAGTGCATCGGCCGGCACCTCCTGCGGGGCAAACACATGTTCCGCTACATCGCGGCCGACGACTTCGGTGAACCGGAAAACGCGTTCAACATCTGCACCTTCTGGTATATCGATGCGCTCGCCAGCATCGGGCGGATCGAGGAAGCGCGCGACCTGTTCGAGAACATGCTGGAACTCCGGAATCCGCTCGGGCTTTTGTCCGAAGACATCGATCCGCACACCGGCGCGCTGTGGGGCAATTTCCCGCAGACCTACAGCATGGCAGGGATCATCAATGCGGCGGTCCGGCTGAGCCGCTCCTGGCAGGAATCCCTGTAACGCAGGCATGCAATCATGACCGAGTCATCCGACAGACGCCTGATCATCGTTTCGAATCGCGTGGCGATGCCGAAGAAGAAAGGCGCGGCGGCTGGCGGTCTTGCTGTCGGCATCCTTGCGGCACTCAAAGACCAGGGCGGCATGTGGTTCGGGTGGAGCGGCAAGCTGACCGAAAAGTCAGATTCCGACGTTCAGGTCGTCCGCAGAGACAACATCGACTACGCGACGATCTCGCTGAACGAGTCCGACTTCGAGCACTACTACAACGGTTACAGCAACCGGGTCCTGTGGCCGGTCTGCCATTACCTGCTCGATTTCCTGCGATACAAGACCGAGGATTTCGATGCATACCGCCGCGTCAATTCCCTGTTCGCGCGAAAACTCGCGTCGCTGATGCAGCCGGACGATGTCGTCTGGGTACACGACTATCACCTGATTCCCCTGGCCGCGGAACTGCGCAGTGCCGGGATCGACAACCCGATCGGCTTCTTCCTGCACGTGCCGTTCCCGGCCATAGAGGCGTTACGCGCCGTGCCCGGCTACGAGTACCTGCTGCGGTCGCTGTGCGCCTACGACGTGCTTGGCTTTCATACCGAGCGTGACCTCAGGGCATTCAAGACCTGCCTTGACGAACCCATCGTCGATGCAAAGATCGTCTCCAATAACGTCATCGAGCTCGCCGGGGGCAGGCTGATCGCCGACGTCTACCCGATCGGTGTCGACGTGGGTGAAATCCGGGCCTTGTCTTCCGAAGCCAATAACACGAAGCCGGTGCGCAAGATGGTCAGGAGCCTCGACGAGCGTGACCTGATCATCGGCGTCGACCGGCTCGACTACAGCAAGGGACTACACCAGAGATTCCTCTCCTACGAGCGGCTGCTGGAAAAATACCCGAATACGCAGAACAACGTCACGCTGATGCAGATCGCACCTCCCACTCGCGTCGGCGTTCGGGCCTACGACGAAATTCGCGGGGAACTGGAGCAGGATTCCGGGCGAATCAACGGCCGCTTCGCATCGTCGGACTGGGTGCCGATCCGCTATCTCAACAAGGGTATCAGCCGCAAACCGTTGATGGGCTTCTTCCGCAACGCGAACGTGGGCCTCGTGACGCCCGTGCGCGACGGGATGAACCTGGTGGCCAAGGAATACGTGGTGGCACAGGATCCCGACGATCCCGGCGTGCTGGTGCTATCGAGCCTTGCCGGCGCGGCCTGCGAACTCACCGACGCCGTGATCGTGAATCCTTACGATCGCGACTGCGTCGCCGACGGCATTGCGACCGCAATCACGATGCCGCTGCACGAACGGCGGGAGCGGCATGCTGCAATGATGAGCATCCTCAAGAAGAACGACATCACCGCTTGGCGGACGCGTTTCGTGGACGCGCTCCTGGATCAATCCTGATTCACGGTAATGATGATCTTGCCGCGCGCGCGACCTGATTCGGAGTAACTCAGCGCCTCCGGAACCTGTTCGAGTGTATAGCGCCGGTCTATAACCGGCTTCACTTCACCTTTCTCCATAAGCTCGGCAAGCATCGCCAGATCCCCGGAATCCAGGCGCGCCAGTATCAAGGCGATCTCCTGGTCGACGAACGGCGACAGCAGCAGCACCTGCAGCGGCCCTTTCAGCGGCTCGATCCAGTCGCCCTTGCCACCACCGACCACGACCAGGGTCCCGCTCGGCTCCAGTACGCCGAGGTTCTCCCTTACCGAATGATTGCCGACCATGTCCACGATCAGGTCGTAGCGGCGCTCGCTCTGCGTGTAATTCTCTTTCTTGTAGTCGAACACGTGGTCGGCGCCGATCGAGCGCACCATCTCGACATTCCGCGTACTGCAGACCCCGGTAACCTCGGCACCGAGCGCCTTGGCGATCTGCACCGCGAATGTACCGACGCCGCCTGATGCGCCGTTGATGAGGACTTTCTGGCCCGCTTCCAGCTGCCCCTTGTCGCGCAGGGCCTGCAGCGCGGTGACCGCGGCGATGGGCACGGATGCCGCTTCCTCGAAGCTCACGTTGTCGGGTTTCAGCGCGATTGCACCGGACTCGCGAACCACGACGTACTCCGCGAACGCTCCGTTCGCCCCGCCAAACACCTCGTCACCCGGCTGGTAGCGAGTGACCGATTCCCCGACGTCTACCACCGTGCCGGCGAAATCGACCCCGAGCCGCGTGTCGTCGGGCGCTCCGATGCCCGACATCAGCCGCATGAAATACGGCGCGCCGCGCATGAAATGCCAGTCCAGAGGATTCACGGAGGCCGCGCGCACCTTGACGAGCACCTGGCCGGCCGCGGGCTCGGGGCGTTCGACCGCAGCGAACTCGAGCACGTCCGGCGAGCCATAACACCGGGAGCTGATCGCCTGCATGGTCTGAGCGCCTTCAGCGACGCTTGGTGCGGGCTCACACGGCGCACTGTAGCTCAATACGAACGCGACGGACGCGGTTGCCGCGACCAGCAGGACAAGTAGTGCTATTCCAATCTTGTAACGCAATTTCATAGGGCCGTCCCTTGGATCCGCTACCTGGCCGGCAGCGTGCTCTTGGCACAAAGGTTTGCAACAATAGTCGCCCCGCACATCATTGTCGAGACTGAGAGCCGGGCCAGGAATGTTACGCGAACTGGATGAAGCCGCGAGAGCGCTGGTTGCGCCGCACGTCGTATTGTTCGACTGGCACGCAACCCTGGTCGATACGCTCGACGCGATGTACCACGCCGTCGACGATGTCCTTCCCCGGTTCCCCGAACTCGGCCTGATGGACGCCCTCATCTCGCACGAGCAGGCCAAGACGCCGGAAGACGCGCGCCTCGTCGATTACGTCCGCGAACACCTGCAATTGCATCCGAAGATCAAGGCTGAACGCAGGATCTCCCGCACCGACATTTTCGAAGTGCTGTTCGGCAGCAACGAGGACGCCAAGCACGTTGCGCACGATGCGTTCAACGCAGCCTACCGGGATCACTACGGCGACGTGCAACCGCTGGAGGGTGGCGAACTCGATCTGCTCATCGAGATGAACTCCTTCGACGTCAGGCTCGGTATTCTCACGAACCGCGACCGGGAGTTCTTCGAGCGCGAGTTTGCGCTCGTCGACGACGGTGCCTGGCTGGACCTGTTCGAGACGACGGTCTGCGGCGACGACAGCGGGAGACGCAAACCCAATCCCGACCCCATCTTCAAGGCGCTTGCGAACCTCGGCGTTCCGGCCGCGCCCAATTGCTGGTATGTCGGCGACAGCACGACCGACGTCATCTCGGCGAAGCGAGCGGGCATCACGTCGGTATTTTTCAACGGCACGGGCTGGGATCACGCCTGGATCAACAAGATCTTTCCGGGTACCACCGCGCACCCGTACCAGCCCGATGCGATCGTCGACGATTTCACCGAGTTCAAATGGCTCGTCGAGGAGTGCCTCGAGGTCGGCCACGACTGGACGGAATCATCGCGCTGAAACCGGCCCGTTCTGGACCGACGAATGGATACTCAGGTCACGGCCCGCCCCGTTGAGTGTGCCGCAACGACTGCCGGTAGCTCGGTGAGCGCATCGATACGAAAGTCGGCATGGTGCGAATCGGGAGGCTCCGGACCGTAGCCGAACGTCACGAACGCAACGTCCACACCGGTCGCGTGCGCCATTATCACGTCGATGGCCGAGTCGCCCACCATCAGCGCTTGCCCGGGTGCAATGCCGAGCCGCTGCAGCGTTGTGCGCAGCGGCAGCGGATCCGGCTTGTTGCGCGGCAGGGTATCGCCGCCGATGACGACGGCGAAGTGATCGGCGATCTCCAATCCGGCGAGAACCTGCCGCGTTATTGCCTCGGGCTTGTTGGTGCAGATCGCCTGGCTCACGCCCGCTTCGCTCAGCGTGCCAAGCACCTCGCGAGCCCCGGGAAAAAGTCGCGTCGATGCGGTCGCGATATCCGAGTAGATCTCCATGAAGCGCCTTGCCAGCGAGTCCAGCAGCCCGCCGTCCGGCGTCACGTCGTGCGCCGCCAGCCCGCGGCGAATGAGCATCGGCACGCCCTCCCCGATCATGTCGCGGATGCGATCCGGGTCCAGCGCAGGCAGGTCTTGCTCGGCCAGCAGTCGATTCAGCGACGTCGCTATATCCGCCGCGGAATCGACCAGCGTGCCGTCGAGATCCCAGACGACGGCGGCGATACCCGGTTTTCGTCCCGTCACGCTCAGGCGACTTCGGGCAGTTTTTGCCGCCAGTTCGGGTACAGCCTGTCGGCATCGTGCGGGAAACTCTCGAAGGCGCGTGCGAACTCGCGGTGCTGTTTCGCGAACTCGACCGGATCCGCACCTTCCTTCCAGCACTGCTCCGCCTGCCTGAGCGATGTCGCGCCAGCGGCCGGGCCGTCGACGTGCCCGTAGCTGCCGCCGCCGGCGGTCAGTATCAGGTTCGAGTGACCGAGATTGTCGAGAAAGCCCGGGATGCGCAGGGCGTTCATGCCGCCCGAGATGATCGGCGTCGTCGGATTCATGCCGAGCCACTCCTGGTGGTAATAGGGGCCATCGGCGCTGTCTCGCTGGATCATGTGAGCGATATTCGTGTCGCTGGCTTCGCCTTCCATCTTGCCGAAACTCATGGTGCCGACGTGGATGCCGGACGCGCCCTGCAGGCGTGACATCTTCCCCAGCACGAACGCGGTATAGCCGCGCTTGGCCTGCGGGGACGTCACCGCGCCGTGGCCCGCGCGGTGATAATGGAGGTACTGCTGCGGGAAGCGCCGGCGCGCGGTCGTGATTGCCGCCGGGCCGCCGACGTAGCCGTCGATCAGGAAGGCGACGTGGTGGGCGTTTTCGGCGAAGGTCTCGAGGATGTACTCGCCACGGGCGATGATCTCGAACGGGTCGTCCGCGGTGATGTTGGCCGAGAACAGCTTTGCCTGCCCGGTCGCGTCCTGTGCCCTGCGCATGGCGTCCGCCACCAGCGGGATGGTCTCTTTCATGGGTGAGAACAGCTGGTTACCCTGCGGCTCGTCGTTCTTGATGAAGTCGCCGCCGAGCCAGAATTCGTAAGCTGCATCGGCGAAGGGCTTCGGCCGTAATCCCAGTTTCGGTTTGATGATCGTGCCGACGATGAAGCCTCCGTCTTTGACCGGGCGCCCGAGTACCCGCCACAGGTCGCTGATCGTCGTGGCAGGCCCGTCATACAGCCGCAGCATCTCGTCGGGAACGTAGAAGTCGTGCATCTTCGCGTATTCGACGTCGCCCATGCCCTGGTTGTTACCGATCGCGAGGGTCAGGAACGAAACGATCATCGTGCGGCCGTCCGTGATATTGCGATCGAAGAGCTCGTTCGGGTACGCGATCTTCATGAGCTCCTCGGCCTCGTTCGTCTCGTACACGATCGCGTCGACGCCCCGCGTGAAGTCGTCTGTCGTCGATACCGATACGTTCGTCCCGGTAGACGATTCGGCGGCGAAGTGTGCCGCGGTCTCCGTGTAACCGTACCCGGCCTTCGGCTTCATCTTGTACGCGCACAGTACGTGCTTGCCGGCGGCGATCAGGTCCTCTTCTTTGAGGTCGAAATTCACGTAACGGTCGGATTGATCCATTGTTCAGGCTCCTTGCAGTTTCAGATATCGAGTTTCAGTACCTTTCATACTTCTCAGGCTGCGCGCCGCTTGCGTTCCACCAGCTTCATGATCAACGGCGTCAGCACCAGCTGCATGGCGAGGTCCTGTTTACCTCCCGGGATAACGATGGAGTTGGCCCGCGACATGAAACTGCCCGGGATCATCGTCAGGAGGTAGGAAAAGTTGATGCCGTGCGGATTGGCAAATCGTATGACGACCATCGACTCATCGGCCGTCGGTATCCACTCTGCGATCGCCGGGTTTGACGTATCGACCGTCGGTATGCGCTGAAAATTGACGGTCGTCTTGCTGAACTGCGGACAAATGTAGCTTATGTAGTCCGGCATGCGCCTGAGGATCGTGTCCATGATCGTGTCTTGCGCGTAGCCGCGCTGGAAACGGTCGCGGTGCAGCTTCTGTATCCACTCCAGGTTGATGACCGGCGTAACGCCTATCTTCAGGTCGGCGTACTGCGCAATATTTACTTCGTCGGTCACGACGGCGCCGTGCAGCCCTTCGTAGAACAGCAGGTCGACGCCCCCCGGCGTCTCTTCCCAGTCGGTGAAGGTACCCGGCTCTGCGCCATAGCACTGCGCCTCGCTGGCATCGTGAATGTAATGCCTTGTCGTCGTCCTGCCGGTCTCGCCGAATTCGCGAAACGTCGCTTCCAGTCGCTCCAGCAGGTTGGCGGCCGGACCGAAGTGACTGAAGTGATTGTTGCCTTTTTCGGACTCTTCCTGCATGACGCGCTTCATGCCGGCGCGATCGTAGGCATGGAAGGCGTCGCCTTCGATGTACGTCGCATTGATCCCTTCGCGCCGGAAAATCTGTTCGAACGTGTGCTTGACCGATGTGGTACCCGCTCCGGACGACCCGGTAACGGAAATGATGGGATGTGCTATCGACATAGTCTTCTCCGCCTGCCGCTCGAATTCAGGGTCTGAACAAACCGTGTTCGGCGAAAAGTTCTGACCTGGCCGCCGTCATGTTCTTGCCGGCGTAGTAGTCCTCGATGCGCCGGATTTCCCTGCGCGACCCGAATATCAACGGGATGCGCTCATGAAACTCCCGGGGCTGTACCTCGAGGATGCGTTGCTCACCGGTGGTCGCGTAGCCATCCGCCTGCTCGACGAGCATGGCAATCGGGTTGGCCTCGTAGAGCAGTCGCAGGCGGCCGCGCTCGTAGCCTTCGCGCTTGTCACGCGGGTACAGGAACACGCCGCCGCGATGCAGGATGCGATGGGCTTCGGCTACCAGCGATGCAATCCAGCGCATGTTGTAGTTTGCGCGCGGTACTCCCGGGTCGCCGGCAATGCAGTCGTCGAAGTACGCGCGCACCGCGCGTTCCCAGTGGCGGGCATTGGAGGCGTTGACAGCGAACTCGGTGGTGGTCTCGGGGATCCTGGTCGCCGTCCGCGTGTGGCGAAACTCCTTGTTCATCGGGTCCATCGTGAACATCTCGGTCCCCTTACCGAGCGAGAACACGAGCTTGGTATGTGGCCCGTAGATGCAATAGCCTGCCGCGAGCTGTGCGGTGCCGGGTTGCAGGAACACGTCTTCAGGGGATGCGTCCGGGCCGGGGTTGGGCAGGATGCTGAAGATCGTGCCGATCGGCGCGTTGGTTTCGATATTGGACGACCCGTCGAGGGGATCGATGGCAACGGCGAGCGGTCGCGTACGGTCCAGCTCGATCGGCGTGTCGTGCTCTTCGGACAGTACCCAGGCGGCGGGGGATTCTCGCAGCGCAGCGATGATGTAGTCGTGTGCGATTATGTCGAGCTTCTTCTGCACGTCGCCGTCGGCGTTGATGTTCTGGGCGGCGGCCAGGTCGCCGGCCAGCGGTCCGCAGGCGACGATCATCGAGATTTTTTTGAGCGCGGACCGCAGCTGGCGGCAAAGCTGGAGCACCGCCCGGCCCGTCTCGTCTTCGCGTTGTTCCTTTTCTAGGTAGTCCTCGAAAGTCTGGAATGTAGACATGTCGTTATCCCGGAGTTCGACACCGAACGGCAAAGCCGGCTCGGAGTGCCGTTGCAAAGATGCTAGCCAACGCCCGGGGGCGATGGCATACGCATAGGTATGGGTAGTACTCTGAAATAAGGGTGGTGAATAACCTATCCTTACGGGTAGGTCGGTGTTTCGTCAGGACTTCAGGTAGATGGCGATCGCCTGGCTGCGATTGCTGACACCGAGCTTCTCGTAGACATTGCGGAGGTGGAACTTCACGGTGTTGGGCGTCACGCCCTGGGCCGCGGCAATTTCCTTGGTGGTCTGCCCGGTCGCCGCGGCGGCAAGCACCTCCATTTCGCGGTGCGTCAGCGTGGTGAGCGGGTTCAGGTTGAGCCGGCGCACGTCCACGAACGGGAACACCATGTGGCCGGCCGCCACGGAAGCCACGGTGTCGAGCAGGCAGTCCGTCTCCTCCCGTTTGGAGACATACGCAGCCGCCCCGTGAGCCATCGCGAGAATCGGAATATTGTCGTCGTCCGAGCCCGTGTAGATGACGATGCGCGGCGCATCGGGCCTGCCGCGTAACTGGTCCAGGATATATTTGCCCCTGCCCGGCTCGATCACCCAACCCGATATCGCCACATCGAGCGGCTGGTCGTCCAGCGACGCGAGCAGCGCCAGGCCATCGTTGCAGACGGTGACCAGGTCGAATCGTTCGTCGTTCTCGAACAGGTGCCGCAGGCCAGCGCGCACCAGCGGACTCTTGTCGGCGATACCGACGCGTACGGTCGAGCTTTTGCGTTGTGCCTGTCTGGGCATTTGCTGCGATCACGGCATTACGTCCGTGGTTGAAGTATAGACACCACGGGATCGATCCGCATGCAGCGCAAGCCTAAAGTGTTCCCGTTCCCTGGCCATTGCTCCACTCGATTGCGCCGTTGCTTCGCAGACGCAGCACCCGGTCGATCAGGGTATGGTCGAGGCACGGCTTCTGGACGACGCCGATCTGATCCGAGTTCTGGGCCGCTTCGATCAGTTCCGGCGACGATGTACTGACAAGCATCAGCACCGGGATCTCGACGTGCTGTTCGCGCAGCTCCCGGAGCAGCGCCGGACCGCTGAGCCCCGGAAGGTCCGCCTCGGTGATCAGGCAGCAGTTACACGCGCGGCGCGGCAGCCAGCACCTGAGAAAGGACTCGGCATCCGGATAGGACAGGACGTCGATTCCGTAAGTGTCGAGCAGCGTGGTCAGGCCGTCCGCAATCGCCTGATCCGAATCCACGACGTGGACAATGAAGTTCTCGCGCTTCACGAGACGCTACTCGAGCCTGAAATTCCCCAGAGGAGGGAGTATGGGCGGTGTCATCGAACCCGCGGTATTGGGGGTATCTCTTAGCGTCTTACGGCTATCACTCGCAAGGCGGCGCAGCGCGCTGTCAGCTGATGGCATGCTGCTCCATATCGATCTTGATGCGCACGAGCTGCGCCAGCGTCCGTACGCCGAGTTTCTTCATCACCTGCCCGCGATGAACTTCGACCGTCCGCTCGCTGATGCCCAGATCCGCGGCGATCACCTTGTTCATCCGGCCGTCCGCGACGCGATCGAAGACCTCCAGCTCGCGATCCGACAACGAGGACAGCTTTTCAGCAAGCTCCTCGCGATCGCAGGCTTTCCTGTACGCATCTGCGTCTATGCCCAGGGCTTCGTTGATGCGTTCCAGGAGATCGTGTTCCCGGAACGGCTTGCGGATAAAATCGAGCGCGCCGCGCCGCATCGCCTCGACTGCCATGGGAATGTCGCCGTGCCCGGTGATGAAAATGATCGGCAGCGTGGAGCCCATCTCCTGCAGCTTCTTTTGCAGGTCCAGGCCGGTCATCCGCGGCATGCGGATGTCCAGCACCAGGCATCCGCGCTTGCTGTCGTCGTAGGCGTCGAGGAAATCCCCGCCACACTCGTACAGCTCGCAAGGCTGACCCACTGTTTCAAGCAGAAGACTCAGCCCGTCGCGCACGCCTTCGTCGTCATCGACGATAAATACCGTTTGATCATTGCTCATGGTGCTTGTCTCTTTCGACCGCGGGCAGCGTGAACCAGAACGTCGTGCCGCCGCTGTCATTGTTGCGGAAACCGATACTGCCGCCGTGCGCCCTTACGATTGCCTGGCTGATGGAAAGGCCCATTCCCATTCCGGAGGTCTTGGTCGTCGAGAACGGCGTAAACAGCTTGTCGGCATAGTCCTGCGGCACTCCGCAGCCCCTGTCGCTGACGGATACCTCGATCTGCCCGTTGTCGCTCCCGCGCGTTCGAATCGCAATGGAACGCTCCTCATTATCTGTCGCAATCATCGCCTCCATGCCGTTGCGCAACAGGTTGAGCGCCACCTGCTGGATCTGCACGCCATCGACCGAGACCGGGGCGAGATCCGCGCCCCTCTCGAAATCGATCTGGATGTCGTAAATTCGCGCCTCGGACTCCGCGAGTTTCACGGCGGTTTCGATCAGCTCGTTGCAATCGACGACATTCTTGACGCTCTCGCCCTGCCGCGCCATCGTCTGCATACGTTCCACGACCTCGCTAGCTCGCAGCGCATGCTCGTTCAGCTTGTGACACACCTCGTCCATGCGCTCGAATTTACCGCTGTCCACGAGACGCCGGCCGGCCTGCGCAAACAGCGATATAGCGGTAAGCGGCTGGTTGATCTCGTGCGCAATGCCGGCAGCCATTTCCCCGAGGGTGCTGAGTCTGGCGACGTGAGCGACGCGAGCGCGGTGTTGGCGCGCTTCTTCCTCGGCCTGCCTGCGTTCGGTGATATCGTGGCTTTCGGTTACCAGGAATTCGATCTCGCCGTCCTCCTCCATGATCGGGCGAACCGAGAAATCCAGGGTCGCGAGCTGCCCGTCGGCTCGCGGGCGCGTAGCCTCGAACCTCACGGTTTCGCCCGCTGCCGCAGACTGAATTGCCTCCTGCATGCGCCGCTGCATCTCCGGGGAATGGCTCCACCACGGGAGTTCCCAGTAGAAACGTCCGGTGACGGATTCACCTTGCGCCCCGCCGAATTCGCGCGATTTGCGGTTGGCTTCGAGCACCCTGCCCTCAACGCTGAGTATTCCGGACAGTTGATGCCGTTGCTCGAATACGGCACGGAAACGCCGCTCCACGGCTTTGCGCGATTCCTCCGCCATTTTCTGGTCGGAAATGTCGCGCATGATCCCGGCGAAGCAGCGCTCGCCGTCGAGGATGACTTCGCTGGCGGCCAGGTAGACCGGGAACTCGGTGCCGTCCTTACGCTGCGCCGGTACCTCGCGTCCCGCCCCGCAGATGGTGCCCGTGCCGGTCGCCACGTAGTCCCTGATGTAGCCGGTGTGCTTGCTGCGATAGGGCCCGGGCATCAGGACATTGATGTCTTCGCCGATCAGCTCGCTGGCTTCGTAGCCGAACATCTTCTCCGCTGCGCGATTGACCGTTTCGATTCTTCCGCGGGCATCGAGCGTAATGATCCCTTCGGCGGCCGTCGCGACGATCGCTTTCGAATAGGCTTCCGAGCGCAGCAGCGCCGCCTCCTGCTTACGGTGTTCGAGCTCCGCGGATACCCTCACCGCCGCCAGCGACACCAGCGCGCTGGCCATTTCCGGATCGTGCAGGGGCTGGGCACCGAACACGCAGATCTGCCCGATCTTCCCGCCTTCACGGTCAACGATCGGGCTACCCACGAAACTCTCGCAGCCGTAACCGATGCTCTTCCGGTCCAGCGTGTAACGCCTCGCCAGCTCACAATCGACAACCTGGACGCCATGACTCATGACCGCGGCACAAGGGGTACCGCTCAAGGCATATTCGCGCACGGGACCCGGCTCGCCGTCCTCCCACGATGCTACGGTGCGGGACATGCCCGGATCGAAGTTTTCGGTTACATAGGCGCGTTTGGCTCCGAGGATCGCGGTGAGGGCGGACAGCAGCTTGTAAAGCAGCTCCTCGGTGGTTGCTCCGGGCGCAATGGCCGCGAGCTCGCGAACCAGCTCCGACGGACTCCGTGCGCCGACGGCCGGTTGCGAGCCTGTACTCTGGCGACCTGCGATGTGATTGCTGATGACGGTTGACCCCGGAATGTGACGGCTGTCGCCAAGATACTACCGGCCCGGTTTCCGGCGCCAAATCTCGGTAAGCCACAGGGGTCTAGGTGCTGACACGTACCCGGCGTTTCACTCGATGCGGTCGGGGGAGACCAGGATGCCGTCCTCGTCGCAATAGACCCATTCGCCCGGCCGGAAACAGATGCCGCCGATATGCAGCTCCACGTCCACCTCACCCTCGCCGTTCTTGTCGCTTTTCGCGGGGTTCACACCTAAGGCCTTGACGCCTATGTCGATATCGGCAATTTCGGCCGAATCGCGAATCGCGCCGTTGATCACGACGCCCGCCCAGCCATTGTCTCGCGCTCTCGCGGCAAGCATGTCGCCCATGAGCGCTCGCGCCGTCGAGCCCTCGCCGTCGACGACGATGACGCCGCCGTCGCCCGGCTCGTTAAGGAGCTGCCGGAACAGCACGTTGTCGTGGAAGCATCGGACGGTGCGAATCCTGCCGAAGAAACTCCTGCGTGCACCGAAATCCCGAAACTGGGTGGCACAGGTCTCGCAGGACTTCTCGAAGTCGTCATATAGATCGGTCGTCGGTCGCACAGGATTGCTCCCTGTTCGTTGATCGTGGTCCTGTCAGCGCGATCTGCGCGCAATGATGAAGACTACCGCTTTGTCGGGCTGCCATGCATGCTCGATCGCGAACCCGGCGCTCGTGAGGCTCTCCTCCAGCTCGTGCCTGCCGAATACCCGCACCAGCGGGAACACGCCGAGCCACTGGCCGATCGGCCCGACAAAACGGAACCAGCGCATGTTGTCACCGAGACATACGGTATTGCTCACGAAGATCCCGCCCGCCTTGAGCATGCCATGAATCCGCGCGATGGCCGCGTCCCTGTCTTCGAGCAGGTGCAAAAGGCTGAGCGCCAGCACGGCATCGACCGATTCGCTCGGCACGTCGAGATCCTCGATGCCGCAGACCTCGAAGGTCACGTTGTCCACGCCCGCAGATCTCGCTTTGTCTTTCGCGATGTCGATCATCCTGTCCGAGATGTCGGTGGCGCGGATATGCCGGACGTAGGGTGCGTGGGCGATCGCTGTTGATCCCGTGCCGCAGCCGATTTCCAGCAGCTCCATGTCCTGGCGGAAGTACTCGCGGGTCGTGGAGAGCTTGCGCCGGTAAGCGGCTTCGTTGCCGACAGGCTTCTTCGCGTATCGCTTCGCGATCCGGTCCCAGAATTTCTTCGATCGTGTCATCGTGAGCATCCGCTGGCAATCGACAATCTTCGCCTCGCACGCGCGACTGAGTCCAATCGACCCGCATGATACCTGATACCGACTGTCGAACTCTCGCCATATATGTAAATCTTACTTGACATTGTGATTGCGTTGATCTACTTTGTGTAAAGTTTCTTTTACTTTACGACAAAGGAGGTTTACAGATGAACAAGGCACATTCCCGCAACCGCGGTTGGCCGGCCAAGGTCCGCCGACAGACGGTGAAGCTCGGATACTGGACGCTGGCCTGGCTGCTTACCATGGCGATTGCCAACTTCGGCCCGAAGTTCCTCTGGGAGCAAAACGAGTTCCTGACGGTGGCCGCGATTGCCCTGAATCTCCTCGTCGGCATCGGCATGATCGTCGCAAACAAGGATCACTTCAGAAGTCTCGATGAGCTGCAGCAGAAGATCCAGCTGGAGGCGATGGGCGTTACGCTCGGGGTCGTGCTCGTCGTCGGACTTGCCTATTCCAACCTGGATATCGCGAACTTCATCAGCTTCGATGCCGAGATCTCGCACCTCGTGATCCTGATGAGTCTCACCTATCTCGCAACCCTCATTACTCTCAACAGGAAGATGCGATGAAGAACCGGCTCAAGGTGCTTCGGGCCGAGAGGGACTGGACCCAGGCCCAGCTGGCGGAGAAACTGGAGGTTTCGCGACAAACGATCAACGCCATCGAGAAAGGTAAATTCGATCCGAGCCTGCCGCTGGCATTCAGGGCAGCACGGCTTTTCGGCCTTACAATCGAGGACATCTTCCAGGACCAGGAACCGGCCTGAGGGTAAAACCGCCGATGCACACACAAGACACCGGACGCTGGCAGCACGACCATGTATTCGCTCAGGACCGCGTGCGGCCGGGCGAGAGACGCACCCTGATCGTCGTCGCCATCACCGCAACGATGATGGTCGTCGAGATCGCGGCCGGGCTCGTTTACGGATCGATGGCGTTGCTCGCCGACGGGTTGCACATGGCATCCCATGCGGCGGCGCTAGGCATCGCCTTTCTCGCTTACGTCATCGCCCGCAGGCTCGCAGCCGACCAGCGTTTTTCTTTCGGCACCGGGAAGCTCAACAGCCTGGCCGGGTTCGCCAGTGCGGTCCTGCTTCTCGGATTTGCGCTGATCATGGTCACCGAGAGCACCTCGCGATTCATTGCGCCGGTGGAGATCTCGTACGACCAGGCCCTTATCGTTGCGGTCGTCGGCCTCCTCGTGAACGCCCTCAGTGCCTGGATCTTTGCGGCTACACCGCACGATGACCACGATCATCACGGCCACAGCCATGCCCACCACCACGACCACAACCTGCGGGCCGCGTACCTGCACGTCGTGGCAGACGCCCTGACGTCGGTGCTCGCAATCGTTGCCCTGCTCGCCGCCAAGTTCTACGGCGCAAACTGGCTCGACCCCTTCATGGGCATCGTGGGCGCAGCACTCGTCGCGCGCTGGTCCTACGGCCTCATCCGGGAATCGGCGAGAGTACTCCTCGACAGGCAGGCCGACGACGACACCGTCGCGGCTATCAGGGACTCGCTCGAAAGCGACTCCGGCGACCGCATAACGGACCTGCACTGCTGGAGCATCGGACCAGGCATATTTGCCGCGGACATCGCCATCGTCAGCGACAACCCGAAATCGCCGGACGACTACCGATCGCGCATCCCGGCGAAGCTCGGGATCGTCCACGTGACGGTGGAAGCCCACCGCTGCAAGGACCATTGACCAACCAGGGGACAGTGACTCCAGCTTCCAGGCGCCATTTCGCCGGGCATTTAGGGTCACTTTCCCCCATTAAAAAAACGGCGGCGCATTGAGCGCCGCCGTTCTCGTGTTGCTGGCTTTTCAGCCCGTCGCGATCAACGGCTGGCTAAGGCCGTACCCTGTGCGGGCTGCGCGACGTCGAAACGGTCGAGCATCATGACCTTGTTCCATGCTGCGACGAAGTCGTTTACGAACTTTTCTTCGCCGCCAGTGGCTGCATAGACTTCGGCAATCGCACGCAGCTCGGCCTGCGACCCGAATACGAGGTCAACCGGCGTAGCGGTCCACTTGAGCTTGCCGCTCGCGCGGTCACGACCCTCGTAGATGCCGTCTTGCTTCTCCGACTTCGTCCATACGGTATCCATGCTGAGCAGGTTCACGAAGAAGTGGTTGTTCAGCGTGCCCGGCTGATCAGTGAACAAACCGTGCTTGGATTTGCCGGAATTGGCGCCGAGGGCGCGCATGCCGCCGACCAGCGCCGTCATTTCGGGCACGGTCAGGGTCAGCGTATCCGCCTTATCGACCATCATGTTCACCGGCGACCGGTAGTTGCCTTCACCGAAGTAATTGCGGAATGCATCCGCCTTCGGCCGCAGCACCTCAAAAGACCCTATGTCCGTCTGCGCCTGCGTCGCGTCGGTCCGACCCGGCGTGAACGGCACTGCTACGTCGTAGCCGGCTTTCTTGGCGGCACTCGCTACGGCGGCGTCGCCCGCCAGCACGATCAAGTCGGCCATCGATACTTTCTTGCCGCCTTTCGCACTACGGTTGAAGTCTTTCTGGATTCGACCAAGCGTCGCGAGCACATCTTCCAGTTCATCCGGATTGTTGACGTCCCAGCTCACCTGCGGTGCCAGGCGGATCCGAGCGCCGTTGGCTCCGCCGCGCATGTCGGTGCCGCGGAAGGTCGAAGCGGAAGCCCAGGCGGTCCTGATCAGCGCCGGGATGCTCAGGCCCGAATTGAGGACCTCATTCTTGAGCGCCCGTACGTCATCCTGATCGATCAGCGGATGATCTACAGCCGGAACCGGATCCTGCCAGATCAGCACCTCTTCGGGCCCGCCGATGTAGCGGCTGCGAGGACCCATGTCGCGGTGCGTCAGCTTGAACCACGCACGGGCAAACGCGTCTTCGAACTGTTCCGGGTTATCGAGGAACCGCTTCGAGATCTTGGCGTACGCGGGGTCGAAGCGCAGCGACAGGTCCGTCGTCAACATGACCGGCGCATTACGCTTACCGGGAACGTGTGCGTCCGGAACCATGTTGGCCGCATCCGGGTTCTTGGGGATCCACTGGGTCGCGCCGGCAGGGCTCTTGGTCTGCACCCACTCGAAGGCGAACAGGTTCTGCAGGTAGTTCATGCTCCACCGGGTCGGCGTTACGGTCCATGCACCTTCGAGGCCGCTGGTGACCGTGTCTTCGGCGTTGCCTTTGCCACACTTGTTGGTCCAGCCGAGGCCCTGCTCTTCGATACCGGCGGCAGCAGGCTCTGGGCCTGTGCAGTCGCCGGGCTTGTGGGCACCGTGCATCTTTCCGAGGGTATGGCCGCCCGCGATGAGCGCAACGGTCTCTTCATCGTTCATGGCCATCCGGCCGAAGGTCTCGCGAATGTCGTGCGCCGCCAGGACGGGGTCCGGGTTGCCGTTCGGGCCCTCCGGGTTGACGTAGATCAGGCCCATCTGCACCGCTGCGAGCGGCTTTTCGAGTTCACGGTCGCCTTCATAACGCTCGTCCGCAAGCCATGCTGTCTCAGGGCCCCAGTACACGACATCGGCTTCCCAGTCGTCCACGCGGCCGCCCGCGAAACCGAACGTCTCGAAGCCCATGTCCTCCAGCGCGACGTTACCTGCCAGCACCATCAGGTCGGCCCAGGAGAGGCTGTTGCCGTACTTCTGCTTCACCGGCCAGAGCAGGCGACGGGCCTTGTCGAGATTGGCGTTGTCAGGCCAGCTGGCCAGGGGATCGAAGCGCTGCTGTCCGCCATCGGCGCCACCGCGACCATCGAGCGTCCGGTACGTGCCCGCGCTGTGCCAGGCCATCCGGATGAACAAACCTCCGTAGTGACCCCAGTCGGCCGGCCACCAGTCCTGCGAGGTGGTCATCACCTCCGTGATGTCTTTCTTTACGGCATCGAGGTCCAACGCCGCGAATGCCTGGGCGTAATTGAAGTCTTCGCCTAGCGGGTTGGAAGTCGCGCCGTGATCGCGGAGCGGGCTCAGGTCGACCTGGTCAGGCCACCAGAATGTGTTTGGCTTCGCCATGCCTTCTGCATTGGCGAAGTCCGATGCCACCATCGGCGACATCGCTACCGCCAGGGCGGTAAGTATCGGTATCGTTCTTTTGAGCATTGCTTTACTCCCTTAGGGAAACAGACGTAGCGTCCACGCCATATATTAAATAGCATAATTAAGGCGGATATGATTGAATTTATCGATCACAATACGCTACGAAATCGATGGGGGGACTGCACTTCGTCACTTACACCTTGCGCTCGAATACGTGAAGAACTACGCGGCCCGGATCGAGCACAGGTCGGCGGTCGCAGCACGCAAGCTACGCCACCGGTGAGCAGATTGGAATAAGGGGTTACCCAAGCCGCGACGTCGGCGCGATGGCAGCTTGCCCCGGACTTCATGGGTCCGGGGTGCCTGCCGGTACAGCCTCAGTCGGTCGGGTTGAGGAGCGGTTCCTCGGTTGCCGAGTGCAGCGACTGCTGCCCCGCATCGAGACGCTCGATGGTCGCAACCATCTCCTCGCAGGAACGGTACTCGATGCGGTCCCGCCGTTCGAAGTGAGACACGGCGCTCCCCTGCTTTTCCAGCGTCAGGGTCACGCGGTCCCGAGGTGACAGGCTGACCGGCATGCTTTGCGGCGGCGAGCTGTGGAGTTCGACTCGGTAGCTGCCTTCGGGCAGGTACAGCGTCCTGCCGGAGCCCAGCGAACCGCTGGCGATCTGCGTGCTGCCTTTGTAGACGCTGTAAGACGTCGCGACGGTTTCTGCCAGCGCCGCTTTGAGTTCTTCGGCGCTGCCCGCGGTGACGTAGCGCCCACCCGAAGCATAGGCGATGGACTGCAGGCTCGCAGAGTCTTCGTCCGCGACGTTGCCGAGCCCGAAACCGATCACGTGCACGACGATGCCCTGGTCACGCAGTTCGCGCGCGGCCTTCACCGGGTCGCCGCCACAGCTTTCTATGCCGTCGGTAACCAGCACGACAGCGCGGTCATCCTGCCGCCCGCCGAAATCCCGGCTTGCCTGCCTGAGGGCGTAAGCGATCGGCGTCTGGCCCAGCGGCCGGAGGTTTTCGATTGCTGCGCGGATGCTGCCGCGATTCGCCTCGGCGAACGGCACGAGCAGGGTGGAATCGGCGCAGTCGGCACTCTCGCTCGGGCTCGAGCTACCGTAGGCGCGCAGCGCGAGATCGAGATCCTCTGGAAACCAGTAGGAAACGTCCCACAGGGTCTCTTTCGCGACCGACATCTTGGGTTCGCCATCCATGCGGCCCCACATGCTTCGGGACGCATCGACGACGATCTGCACGGACTTGTCCTCCAGCGACACGACGTCGCGACCCGCTTTCACGGCGGCGACGTCGAGAGCGGCACAGCTCGCATCGCGAACGCTGACGTTGATGGATGTTTCCTGCGTGCGACCGTCGATACTGGTCGCAAATGCGACGATCTCGTTGTCGCCGGCCTGGAGCGGGAGGCTGCCGATGAACGTGCCGCCTGCAAGCTTGGCGGGAACCGGTGCGGAGCCGTTAACGCTGAGCGTCACCGTTTCGACGCCGGTCGTGCGCAGGTCGAGGAAAGCCTGCGGCAGCATCGAGGGATCCTCGACCCGCACCAGGCTGCCGCCCGTAGCCCAGGAGATCTCGTCGAGAATCTCCGTGCCCTTCCTGTTCGCACCCAGCAGCAACGTCTGGATGGTAACGCCCTGCCCATGCGCCTCGACAGCCGCTGAGTGCGCCTGGCGGCGATTCGACTGGCCGTCAGTAAAAAGCATGATCAGGCGCGATGAGCCTGGCCGCCCGTGCGTCTTTAGTTCCTTGAGTGCAGCCTTGATGCCGGCCGCGAGATTCGTGCTGCCGGAGCGCGGCATGTCACGCAGCGCCTTCGCGACCAGCTTGCGATCCGACGTCATCGGCTGGACGAGTTCGCCGCGGGCATCGAAACCCACGACGCCGATCTTGATATCGCTGCGGGGCGACAGGTTCTCCACCAGTCCGATGGCGCCTGCGGAGCGATAGTCCTTCGGGTCCGTGCTGCGCAGGCTCGTCGACGTATCCATGACGAACATCATGTCCAGGTGCTTCACGCCACCGATCGTGGACGCGACGCCCTCGACCTCGATTATCTTCTCACCGGAATTGGCGACGAAGTCCGGGGAAGGCGACTGGATTTCAATCTCCAGGCCGTTCGGGGTTCTCGCCCCGCTTTCGGTCTGCTGGCCGGCCGCGCCGGACGCGGCGAAGCACGCCAGGATTGCGGCGAGGATGGCTGATTTGTTTCTCATGGCGTTACCTGCTTACGATTGCGCGCGTCAAAACGGCGCGCGTACTGTTGCCCAAGCCCGAACAGGATAAGCACCGAAGCGAACATAATCTGGGACCTGTGACACACTTTAGGTATAGGATTCCGAGACTTATGGATAAACCCGGCGTCGATTCAACCGTCCTGAGGGGGGCCTGGCGAACACCGCTGGTGGTGATAGCGGCCGGCTGCCTGATCGCCCTGCTCGGCTTCGGCGCGCGCTCCGCCTACGGCCTGCTGCTCGAACCGATGACCGGTGCGCGCGGCTGGGGGCGCGAGACCTTCGCGGTTGCAATTGCGATCCAGAACCTGGTGTGGGGATTCGGCGTACCGTTCGCGAGCATGCTGGCGGACCGCTACGGGCCAACCCGGGTGCTTGCAGCCGGAGCAGTCGTCTACGCCCTCGGCACCGCGGGCATGGCGACCGCGACGACCGGCGTCAGCCTGACGCTCTTCGGCGGAGTGCTTACCGGGCTAGGGATCGCACTGACATCGTTTTCGATCGCATTGGCAGCGATGGCCAGGGTCGTCGATCCCGGGCGCCAGTCGCTGGTGCTCGGCATCGGCACATCTGCCGGATCGCTCGGGCAGGTGATCTTCTCGCCGCTCAGCCAGTTGGTGATCGCCGAGTACGGCTGGGACTCGGCGCTGTTCTTCCTTGCAGCGTCGGTTCTCTTCATAGTGCCGCTCGCGTTCGTGCTGCCGGGCAACGCCGCGGTGAGTGGGGACACGAAGATCGAGCAGCGCCTCGGCGAGGCGATCCTCGAAGCTATCCGGCATCGCGGCTACGTATTGCTGACGCTCGGCTTCTTCGTGTGCGGCTTCCACGTGGCGTTCATCACAGTCCACTTCCCCGCCTACGTGAAGGATCTCGGGCTCGCGCCGGAAGTCGGCGCCTACGCGATCGCGATCATCGGCCTGTGCAATATCGTGGGTGCTTTCCTGTCCGGGCTCGCCGGCCAGCGCTGGCCGAAGAAGAATGGCCTGGTCGTCATCTATTCGCTGCGAGCGGTCGCGATCGCGAGTTTGTTGCTTGCGGACAAGACGCCGTCGGCCATCTACCTGTTTGCCGCGGTGATGGGCTTCCTCTGGCTGTCGACCGTGCCGCTTACTTCCGGGATCGTGGCGCAGGTCTTCGGCCTGCGTTTCATGGCGACGCTGTTCGGTATCGTGTTCCTGAGCCACCAGCTCGGCAGTTTCCTCGGCGTATGGCTGGGGGGCTTTCTTTTCGACCGGACGGGTACTTACGATGTCGTCTGGTGGACCGGTGTTGTGCTATCCGTGATTGCAGCGCTGGTCCACGTGCCGATCAATGAACGGCCATTGCAGCGCGTGTATTCTGCGGCGACCCGGAACTGATTCTTCACATCCAGCCACGCCTGTAATCGCGGGGAGAATGTTAATGAGCCATGCAATTAGCATCACGCACAGCGAATCCGAATCGAAGGGACGATACGAGGCGCGGGTCGAGGCGCACGAGGGCGTCGGCGAGCTGACGTACTCGCGCCTGTCGCCGACGAAGATCGTCGCTGATCACACAGGCGTGGACGAGACCCTGCGCGGCACCGGCGTCGCCAAGGCACTGGTCGAACGTCTCGTCGCGGACGCCCGGCGCGACGGCTTCAAGATCGTGCCGCGATGCTCTTATGTCGTCGCGCAGTTCGGGCGCCACCCGGAATGGTCCGACGTGATTGGGGCATGAACAATGCCCCCAAATGGGGTGGTCTTGCTTGACGGCTTCTTATCGCTTTAATTTGCCCTGTGCAGCATCGAATGCCGCCGAAATAAGATTGACCATATCTCCCTGTCCGTCCTGACTCATATCGAACATCGCTTTTGTGTCGATAGCGGTCGTTCAGACTAATTCTAGCTCACTGACAGGTCTGGGGTGGGAAGCTGCCAGCAGTGGTCACAGACTCCCTGCCACGAGGGAGGAAATTGATCCACGCCAGTTTCCCGATCGTGCTGGAATATGTGAAATACGTCGCGGATTGGGTCGGCTTTGACTGCCAATATTTAAATATGTGGCAAGTGGAAATACGGCATTCGTGGCAAGAATTAGATAGCCTGGCTAGGCATTCGGGCCGGGCTCGCGGCGAAGCTTCTGCCGTATCAGCGGGCCTGACATGACGACGTTGGGCCTCGTCATGTTACTGGTTCTCGCCGCGTACTGGTTAGGGATGCGCGACGGGTTAACGTCACGGCCTCCGGTACTGCGGGGCACCTACGACAGCGGCGAGCATGACGACCGGGTTGAGGAATACGGCGACTGGCGTTAGGCGTTGCCCCAAACCAGAGATTACGGCAGAGGCTCCAGCAGCGGTCCGCTCCCAACTGTTTGTCGAGATCGACCGACATCGGTCGTTAAATCAGCCCAAAATCATCCAAGTCGACTGGCTGCTAACGCCCAAGAGAAGACGTTGTAGGACTTTGTCCTCTTTGGTCCGTCGGTTTCAAGTCGCTGGTTGATCTCTGCCGAGAAGCAGGGCTGGCGCAACAAAACAGGATCAGGTCGCCTTACCCATGGCTTCCGCGCCGCGCATGATCATGCGCAACTGGATGATGGCGTCTTCGATGCCCCGATCACGGTCCTCCTCCGGCGTGTCGAGCAGCGCGATC
>Ga0209536_100001179_pt1 | contig 43232 bp, 33 predicted proteins | sample DeeMarSeWOR28_12_FD_187461 | JGI IMG/M metagenome (GOLD analysis project Ga0209536, IMG submission 187461) | Marine sediment microbial communities from White Oak River estuary, North Carolina - WOR-2-8_12 (SPAdes) (version 2) | ecosystem: Environmental > Aquatic > Marine > Intertidal zone >...
TCACAGGTGGACACTATTTGGTGGCTATGGCGTAGAGCTGGAAAAAAATGAAAATATCAGCCTTTACAGATTTGGGGTAGAGTTTGGTATTCCAATGAAGGATCACTGGGAGCTTGGATTTAATGCAGAATATGATCATAAAATTAAAGCCTATAGTTCATTTATGTTTGGGGTAGCTTTTAGTAAAATGCTTTTCAAAAAACATGATAAATAGCTGAGCGATTGAATTTTGCGTTGATAAATTAATTGTATGAAGATGACTGCACTACTGAAGACAATTGATTTTTAGAATTGAAAGCGTTAAAAATCCTATTTGTCCGGAGTTGCAGGTCAAAATGTAGCATGGAACAATTCGTAAAAAGTAGAAGAATTTACAAGCATTACTAAATATATGGAACGCTTGCGCATAGAGAAAAAAGTAAAATACCTTCTGTTTGGGCCCTTCAGCTTTCTGATAGTTAAAATATATTCTGTAAAAAAAATATGTATTAGCTGGAATCCCCGGTGTAAACTAAATATACACTTGGTCATTACCATCCTTTTTTCGAGTATCCTTATTAATGTTGAAAGCAATTACGGACAGACTGCAGTTTCGCCCTCACTGCCTGTTGCCAATTGGCTTTATCTTAGAGGGCCATTCGATCCAAGGCCATATGATAACACATTATTTGGTAGCCTGATTTTTAAGGAAGATTATTTCAATTTAAAGAACCAACTATGGGTGGACCATGGAATCTCCTTCGGTGGTTATTTCTCAGCGAATATCCAGGGAGGGTCAGTAGGTGGACCTACACACCAAATCAGCGAAACCCTCCTACTTATGACCTGGGAAATAGTACGTAAAAAAAGAAGTGCAGGCCGCATTGTCGTGGGTTTCGCCCACGACTATACATTCGGACGACCGACAACGCGAGCATTTGCGAATAACCAGCGTCTTGTTGAAACACCCAATGACCTTGATACTGACCCTGAATTGACTTTCACCACACTGGGATTATTGCACTGGACACATGAATGGCGTACTGGTCCAAATGGAGGTTGGGGTCTCCGAGCGGGTCAGCTTTATGCACCATCGTATTTTGGTGCCGCGCGGTATCTTGACGATGATAGGCGCTTCTTTATGGCACGTCCCCTGGCTGCTGCCGCAGGCGCACAGTGGGTAGGATTCAATGACATCGGATTGGGTGTTAACGGAATTTACTGGAAAACACCAATATATGTTTCCTTGGCTGTCATGGATGGCAAGGCCAATCGTATATATCCTGATTTTAATAGCCTTTTTGATGGTCAAATGCTTTACCTGGGGGAGGTCGGTCTGGAATGGAATGTTGATGAAGACAATGAAGCTGCAATACGATTTACTATGAGCCATCTTGATGTGACTGATGGGGAGAATCCATCAAATGGTCCGGGACAGTCCGCTATGATTTCGGGAGATATACGTTTCAAAGGTAAATGGGCGCTGGCAGGCCGCTGGAGCCGTTCCTTCAATCGTCTCTCTGCAGATTATCAAGAATTGGGCTCATTGGGCATTCTCTGGATGAAGCCGTTTAAACGTTCACAGGATCTTACAGGGCTGGGTCTTTTTGCCGGTAGACCGAGTGATCCAGCCCATAAACTGGAATCCGGCTTTGAGGTTTACTATAAGTTGCAGCTCACTAATGCGGTAAACTTTGTGCCGGATATGCAATATTGGTTACGCAGCGATAGTGGTGGTGAAAAGACACGCACCTGGGTGTTGGGCTTTCGATCGGAAATTGAGTTTTAAATTTTTAGCATGATAAATATTTCGCTGAGGCAGATGGAATTTAATTGGAAAATATTTTTGCTTGTTATCAAAACATTGTAATGATGTTGAATAGAAGAACAGCAACATACTTAAATAGGTAGAAGAAATGAATCGATGTAAATCGTCTATTTATATCATTTTATTCATATCTGCCTTGTGCACCAATAGTGTTTATTCGCAGGAGCTTGAACCCCGGGCACTTACAAATATACCTGTAGGCATGAACTTCGCGTTTGCCGGTTATGCTTATTCTCAGGGAAATCTTTTGTTTGATCCGGCGCTGCCCTTAGAAGATACAGATGTAAAACTTCACATGCTTATTGGTGCTTATGCAAGATCAATCAATTTTTTCGGATTGTCGGGAAAAGTGGATTTAATAGTTCCCTACGGCATTGGCGACTGGTCAGGAAAATTTACCGGGATTGATACGGCCACTTCGAGATCAGGATTTGCAGATATAAGATTTCGTCTTTCCTTCAATTTTCTTGGCGCCCCAGCTTTAAAAGCGAGTCAGTTTAGAGATTATTCACCAGGCCGCATATCGGGTTTTAGTTTGCAGGTTATTGCACCAACGGGGCAATATTATCCGGATCTATTGATTAATTTGGGCACCAACCGGTGGACCTTTAAGCCGCAATGGGGATATGCGTGGAATTTTGAAAAATGGATTTGGGAAACCTATGCCAGTGCCTGGATATACACAAAGAATAAAGATTTTTGGGGAGGAAATGAGCTCAGGTTAAAGCCGCTCTTTGCATTAAAATTACATGGCATCCGCAAACTGAAGAAGGGAAATTGGTTTGCTCTGAATGTAGGTTATGGAATAGGAGCAAGGGGATATATCAATGATGAGCGCAAGGATAATCGTATTTCGACCATTAGACTTATGGCAGTATATGCTATGAAAATTAACAAAAATCATACCCTGAGAATTGATGCGAAGACTGGGATTAGGTTCGAGAAGGGCGCTGATTTTAATGCGATAGGATTGAGCTATCAATACAGTTGGGTAAGGAGGCCTCAGGCAAATGATTAGTAGATCCTTTATTGTAAACTTAAAAAGTCAAAATGGCTAGTGAATTGCGAATATCAGCTAATATTTTGGTTTAGTATAATTCGAATTATCTATGTTTAATTAAATAACTAAATACAATTATCATGAAAAATTTCAATTATGTATGGCTCCTGACAATAGTCTTTTCCGGGGCATGTTCGAGTCTCACTGTAAAGTCTGATTATGACAAAGAAGCAGATTTCACCAAGTATAAAACTTTTGAGTATTATGGTTGGGCAGAGGATAGCGATAAGATTTTAAATCGCTTTGAAAAAGAACGTATAGAAAAGGCATTTGGAGAGGAGTTTAGGAAAAGGGGGCTCCAGTATGTTGAAAACGATGGAGATATGGTCGTATCACTATTTATCGTGGCCGAAGAGAAAACAAGTACTACTGCTCATACCAACCACTATAATATGGGAGGATATGGCTATGGCGGATTTGGATATTATGGTGGCTACGGTGGCATGGGTATGGGTACATCTACAACTACCTACTCTGAAAATGACTATACCGTTGGAACCTTGGTTGTAGATGTTTTCGACAAAGCCGAGAAAAAATTGATCTGGCAAAGTGTCGGACAGAAAACTGTAGATGAAAATCCAAAGACTGCAGAGAAAAATTTTCCAAGGGTAGCTGCGGCCATAATGAAGTCATTTCCTATTGAACCAATAAAATAACAAGTAAAAACACCCTGGGCCGAACCAAATGACTGGCTCAGGGATTTTTCAACATACCGTCATTGTGTCAATAATCGCATAGCGTTATCATAATAAAATTTGTTGATCACACTGTCCGGCAATCCCAAACTGTGTGTCCTGACCTTATTGGAACCACGAACGAACAGAAGGGAATCATTTTCAGTCAAATATTTCCAATGCATTTCCATTCTTGAATCAATCACATCCCTTTGCCCGGTGTCCTGATCATCGGGATCAGGAGGTGTATTGATGCCATAATCAGTCCCATACATTATCCTATCCTGGTATTTAATGAAAAAATTACGGACGAGCTCCGGATCCTGCATCACAATATCTACCCAGCGAGCTGCTGTTTCAGCGTACATATTGGGGTATTTATCCAATCTTTCAGCCACCAGCTTTAGATCATGTGACATGCTGCCCATGTGCGCTGCAACAATTGTTAAATTTGGATTTTTGGCTATCCAGTTATCGCGAGCGGCCATGATCTCCTCCCATTGGGGTATTTCCGGAAAGTTATAGGCATGATATTCCGGGTGTTCCTTATAATACCCATAGTGTGGATTATTCTCATCCAAAGGACGCCATGCCTGAAGAGGTTCTCCAATATGGGCCAATACAGGTATATTTTTCTCCGTGAGAAAATCCCAAATGGGTTGTATACGAGGATCGTCTATCTGAATGTATTTGCCCGAAGCATCTTTGGTCACCATACCATGTATCTTCCAAACCTTTACCATCCGGGCACCATTGGCCAAATCATCCTCAAGCTTGGCGATGATCTTATCGGCAAATTGCGGATCATCGATATTGGATGATTCAAACCCAGCGCAAAGAAAAAACTGATCGGGATACTTATTGTACTGAACTTTAATGGCTTCCCATAATAGTTCATTCTGCTCAAGATCTTCCTTGGGTACATCAACAATCACCGCTTGCATGTTCCATTTTTTCAATAACGGCACCAGGAATTCTCTGTCGTAACGGTAATGGGTATGAAAATCAATTTTTTTATAATCCTCCTGGTTGCGAATGGTATTTTTCACCTCCGCCTGGTTTTCATTTTTTTTGGGCGGATTGCTGCAGGAGATTAAAAAGAGAATGAATAAGAGTGGTAAATACTTCATGGTTTTATACTATTTTAATTGCAGAGTTATTTTATCTATTGAAAACGTCCAACAGAAACGCTGGAAATCGATATCAAACCTTGAATATAAACTGCCCTATTCAAAGTTTATACATTAAATTGTAAAATATCTTTGGACATTGGCCATTTCTGCAATAGATCGATAACCAGCATCATCATGGGCAATACTATTCTTACTGGCTGACATTTTTGGTTTAAGATCGACTGCAAGGCTAAATCGCATGAATTTTAAAAAAAGAGCCTAGTTGAAATAGTACCTGCTGGAAACAAAAACTGAAGTACTATTGACCTTTTCTGCAACATTCGGAATTGGTATTCTCAATCTTGAAAGTTCTATCCCAAAATTATAATGCTGACCAGCCGTATAGGAAATTTTCAGGCCTGTGTTTATAGCGGATTTACCAGCGACATGGACGTAATCCGGTAAAGAGCTGGACATGTAGAAAGCTGAAAAACCCAGAGGAACTTTTGTAGTGAAAGCCAGATTTGCATCAACTGCACATCCAAGTCGATAAATAAAATCGGATTCCCCTCTCCTGTAACTATCACCATATCCAAGATCAGCAAAGCCCTGAACACCGAAGGTTCTATTTATGCCATAAGCGAACCTTATACCTCCATTCATATTTAACATAGGCACTTGTCTTGAAATACTGGTGACCACCGAATCCCTAACCAAATCTTTCACAAATTCACTGATGCTGATGAATGTGGCACTGTGGTTATTCACCTGAAGGTCAGCGGACAACAAGAACTTTTCCGTTTCCAGTATTCTTACCAACCAACCTATCCTGAATGTAGAAACTGTATTGACGCCCTGCGTCAAAAGGCTCTGAAGCTCGGTACCTAATCTCGCTGTGAGATTATAATTGAAATAAAGGGCTATCCAATCCTTAATTTTCTGCTGATACTCAAAATCAAGATCAGCAAATAGAAGGGTACCTCGTAAACCTATTATTTTCTCTCCATCAATTTCTAAAACCACATTTTCAAATTCCCCTGATTGCGCGACACCGAGGGAAGTTCTAAAATATGAATTAATAAACGGGCTGGGAACAACTGTAACAGGAATGAAAAAATGATCGTTGAGCTGAGGTACATTATTTTCCTTATCCTCCTGCGCGCTGATATTGCTTTGAAAAATTAGAGCAGCAACTATTGTCGCAATTATTTTTGAAAGGTTAGCATTCATAGTTGATCAATTCTTTGCGACTTTTCCAATGGGCAACATATATATAGTTGTTAAACGAAATGAGGTAAATCTGATCCTTGGCATATAGGATTCCGGATCCTCGAGATTCCTGGCCAGGTTGGTTAAACCTTGCGAATAGCCTAAGTTTATGGCCAGGTAAGACTCCGCAATAGGAATACGATATCCTACTCCAAAGATCATGCTAACCATGACACTATTGAACTCATCGCTAATATCAATTTCCTTGGAAGTGTTATCAGCCAAAGCCTGGACTGGGAACCCTAATTCAAATCCTCCAATATATTGCCATTTATCATTTTCAGAAATAATATTGAGGTGAATGGGTAAAGTCAACATTTGTATTTTCAATTTAATACTATCTCTGTATTCCTTAATTTCTTCTTCTTCATTTTCATACGGATATTGTAACCTGGATCCAGATCTGAGGTAATTTGGAGAGACAGCAAGATATAAGTCTTTTTTTAATTTAATGTCAAAATCAAAACCAGCATTAAATTGAAGCAAGCCCTTGTAAATAAAATTTCTGGGTGAATCGCCTGAAAATTTACCCGAATTGATTCCTGTATGAAAGCCAAAATACGATTGAGCAATTGCTCCTGTTGCAAACAGGAAGAGGCATCCCAGAAAAAAAACAAATTTTAAATTCATCTTATTATTGAAATTGTGTTACATATATCAACATAGTTATGAGTGATCAAGCTAAATAAAATATGCCATATTAACTATATGCGCATCAAAAACAAGTCGAATATTTAATTATGATTGAACAAATTGCTAGGGCAGTATATTTACATTTTGTACTTTAAATATGATACCTGATAAATCAGTATATTTCGTCACAAAATAGCGCAAAGAAAATGAATAGATACCTGGCAATTCTGCTATGTTTATTATTTTTTCAATCTTATCTTTTTGCCCAGCGGGAAGCAGAACAGGAAGAAAAATTGCCGTTCATTATCAAAAGCGATTCTACAAAAGTCGGCGAGATGGACCTGAAAAACCTGCGCTTTACCCCTTTTCTGGCACCTTCTGTTTCACCGGAAGTTGGTGCGATGCTCGTTGGTGGTGGATTGATTTCATTTAAATTGGATCCTAAAAGTAAGGTGTTACAACGATCCTCGGTTCCCTTTTCTTTTGGGTACAGTACGAATGGTTCATCCAATTTCAATGTTAGGCCCTCGCTGTTCTTTAAAAACGATAAGAACAGGGTGAGTGGGGATATCTGGATGAAAGATATGCCGGATAATTACTGGGGTGTCGGTTATGATGCGGCCAGAAAACCATCCAAACCCGATTCTACAACCAGTTATCGGAGAAACTGGTGGCAGTTATTTATAAAGTACTCCCATCAATTCAAAAAGAATTTTTTTGGAGGCTTACTGTTTGATTATAATCAAACGAAAGTTAAAGATGCGAATCCTGTGATGATTGAGGATCCATACTTCCAGGAATTTGGAGACTTTATTAGAAACTGGTCTGTCGGTTTGCTACTGCAATACGATTCCAGAGATCTTACCATCAATGCTTATGATGGTATATTTGTTGAATTAAGCTCAAATTTATACAGGTCAGAGGCATTTATAAAACCATATTATCAGGTAATAGTAGTAGATTATCGCCAATATAAGCAGATTAAACGCCCCGGAAGTACGCTTGCCTGGCAAATAAAAACAAGGATCGCCAATCATGATGTGCCCTGGACTGAAATGTCTCAGCTGGGGACACCATTTGATCTGCGAGGGTATCGATGGGGTAGATACAGGGATAAGGATATGCTATTTGGAATTGCCGAATACAGGTACATGTTTATGAGGAAGACTCCACGAAAAGATGGGAATATGATGTCACGGTTTGGTTTTGTTACCTGGTTAGCTACTGGATCTGTAGCTAATAATTTTACCGAAATGTCCAACTGGTTGCCTAATGCCGGAGTTGGTTTAAGGTTTGAAGTTCAAAACAGGATGAACGCCAGATTTGATTTTGGCATAGGCGATGATACTTCCGCATTTTATATCAGTTTTAATGAAGCTTTCTGATTGCCTAATAAAATTTTATTACAATTTTAATTTTTTTACTTTTTTAGGCATATCTTCTTAACGGATTGTAATTATTTTTGTATTTATTGAATATTTCGAAATAATAGTTCATAATTTTTGTTTTTCAATTAATTTAGCGAATTAATTGAATGGATAAAGAACCAGGAATAAAAATCATTGGTTAAGTTAACCAGTGCAATAAATTATCGCAGATGAATACAAAGCATGAACTTAAAGAACTCACGTTACTTTTTGACATAAGCATTGCTTTGAATAAGAGTAAGAATATCAAGGATGTACTTCACCAGATCCTGGAGATGATGGCCAAATATATCGGGATGGACAGGGGGACGATAACCCTGGTAAAGAAGGGGACTTCTGAGATAAGTATTGAAGAGGCGTACGGCCTATCAAAAGAAGAAAAGGCAAGAGGCAAATACAAAGTAGGAGAAGGCATAATTGGGAAAGTGGTGAAGTCCGGGATGTCGGTGTATATTCCCAAGATTTCCGATGAACCACAATTCATGGATAAGACCCAGGCAAGAAACAGGATCAATAAAGAGGATGTTTCATTTTTATGTGTACCGATAAAACATGAAAAAGAGGTAATAGGTACCTTAAGCGTTGATCGGGTTTTTAACAACAACCTCTCCTTTGAAGAGGATATTCGATTGATTACAATCATAGGGAGCATGATTGCACAAGCCCTTAAAGCGCGTCAGGAAGAACTTGAAGAATTGGAACGATTGAAGGAAGAGAATAAGCGACTTCAATCTGAACTACAGATGAAGTTTAATCCTGCCAATATGATTGGCAATGGGCAGGCGATGCAGGTGGTATATAATTTAATTTCGAAAGTAGCCCCAACTACGGCTAATGTACTAATCACTGGGGAAAGTGGAGTGGGAAAGGAACTGGTGGCCAAATCCATTCATTTTAACAGCCACCGCGCCAGTAAAAAACTGGAAGAGATCAATTGTTCTGGTCTTGCGGAAGATGTGTTGGAAATTGAGTTATTTGGTCAGACCTCAATTGATGGTGATGGTAAAAAGATCATCACAAAAGGCATATTTGAGCGGGCCATTGGAGGAAGTGTATTCTTAACAGATCTGGCTGATGTTTCGCTCAATCTTCAAACCAAATTGTTGCAATTAATCCAGGAAAAGAAAATTACACGGGTGGGCAGTAAGGAAAAGATTGATGTGGATATACGACTGATTACGGCAACCAATAAAAATATTGAACGATTATTGGAAGAAGGCAGAATAAAAGAGGAACTGTACTTTTTGCTCAATGTTTTTCCAATTTACATTCCACCCTTACGGGAACGAAAAAGTGATATTCCTCAGTTAATTGATCATTTCATCGATAAGTTCAATAATGAACATGGATTGAATGTAAAGAGGATTTCCACCTCCGCCATTGATATGATCATGAGTTACCATTGGCCCGGCAATGTAAGGGAATTGGAAAATTGCCTGGAGCGGGCGTGCATTTTGGGAAATACGGGTGTGATTTATGGTTTCCATTTACCGCCCACCTTACAAACACCCGATTCAACCGGTACCCCGGAAAGAGGGCCGCTACAGTCGGTTTTAGCCAAAGTGGAAAAAGAATTAATTCAGGACAATCTGAAACTTACTAAAGGTGATGTAATAAAGGCAGCAGACAATTTAGGCCTTACGGAAAGGCAAATGGAATTGAAAATTGTAAAATACAATATCAATATAAAAAAGTACAGGTTGAAAAATATTTAAAATACAAGAGTCAGTTTTTTTTACTTTTTAAAAGAGGGATGAGTACAGGTAATAATATCCAGATAATCGAAGCCAACTTAAATAAAGATGAGCATGTCGAAAGCTTTTTAAGGCTTACTGCAGCATATATGGAAGATCCGATGGGGGAAGCCAAAGTTTGGACAGAACAGCAGAAATCAGATGTTGTGCGAGAAATGAGGGATCATCCAAGCTCCCTGATCTTATTTGCTAAAGTTGATGGAAAATATGTGGGGATATGTACGTGTTTTTATGCATATTCCACGTTTCTGGCAAAACCACTATTAAATATCCATGACATTTATGTGGAGGAATCTTTTCGAGGGAATGGTGTAGGGAAAAAACTCGTTGAAGCGCTTGAAGCAATCGCAAAGGAGAAGAACTGTGGTAAAATAACTTTGGAAGTAAGAAAAGATAATTTGAATGCCAGGGATCTGTATAAAAATCAAGGTTTTACGGAAGCCCCGCATTCCATGTTTTTTTGGATAAAATATCTTTAAAACCACAGGTTTACTCATGTTGGTAAAGTACCGTTTTTAAATTTATTTATTTTACATCTTCAATTAATATAGACCAAATTTTCTTATGCTATGAAAAAGGTCTTGATAAGCTGTGGAAGACTATCTTTTGAAGCGGAACTTTTTGATACCACCACAGGAAAAATGATGGCAAAAGAGATGCCTTTGGAGGGCAGTGCCAATATCTGGGGAGAAGAAATCTATTTCCCCGTATCGTTTACCGCCGAACTTGATGAGCATGCAAAAGAGGAAGTAGATATTGGTACCATTGCCTACTGGCCTCCGGGAAAAGCATTCTGCATTTTTTTCGGACCAACACCTGTAAGTACTTCTGCAATGCCGCGAGCTTATAGTCCGGTAAATGTGTTTGGTAAAATCCATGGTGATTTAACGGATTTACGAAATGTTTCACCAGGAGAAAAGATAAAGGTTGATTTGGTGCACGAATAACAAAAGAGCGGGCCTGGTGGCCCACTCCTTTTCACCCGGATAAATATATCGGGAGGCAACCGAATTTATTCCATTCTTAATGTTTCTGCCGGATTTGCTTTTGAAGCTCTTAAGGTTTGTGATCCTATCGTGAGTATCCCGAGGATCAGCATGATTAAGGTCCCTAGGAAAATGGTTCCAAATCCATAGTCTATTTTATTAGAAATATTTTGCAGCCACATGTTGTTAAGGAAGTAAACAAGTGGGGAGGCTATCAAAATGGAAATGAGCAGCATTTTTATAAAACTTTTTGATAATAGGAATGCTATTGTTAATTCTCCTGCACCCAATACCTTTCTGATTCCAACTTCCTTTACTCTCCGCTCTGCAGTGAACGTAGCGATTCCAAGTAAACCTAAACAAGCAATGGAAATAGACAGGAAAGCAAAAAAGCCAACTATGGAAATTACATCAGTAAGTAATTGATATGATCGCGCCATCTGCTCATCAAAGTAGCTGTATTCAAAGCCATGAACCGGATCGATTTCTGCCCAGCGTTTTTCTATTTCATGTACCACACCACGCATGTCTTTTGTATTTACTTTTACATTTACATAGCTGAAATGATCGGGACCGTTCCTGAAAACAAACGGACCTATATTTTCTTCGATCCATGGCATACGAAAACGGAAATTTTTTACCACACCTGCTATCTGCACGTTTTGGTCTACACCCATAATCTCCACGGTAGCTCCAATAGCATCATTTGCAGATTCAAATCCAAGTTTTTCTGCGGCTGACTCATTGATGATGATCGTTCTTTCTATATTAGAATTGTTATAATCACTGAAGTTTTGTCCGGAAACGATTTCAAGACCTAAATTGTCAAGGAATTTCGGGTGAGCATAAAGACTACCCATACCAATATAATCATCTTCATTTCCGGCTAATTTCAGGCTGGATCCAACGGAATATCCAGTAGCTGGCAGATATTGACATGCAGAAACGTTCGATACTCCAGGTATGGAGGATAGCTCATTTGATACCAATTCAAAATCATTTCCCTGGAGTTGGACATTAATTATATTTTCTGTTTTAAAGCCGTACTCAAAATTAATGTAATGCTTGGTTTGTCTGAATATTAAAATAGTAGTGACAATAAAAAACAGGGATACCACAAATTGGGTTACGGTTAGAATTTTTCTGAATCCAAGTTTTCCAGGCTTTTCCCCCTCATTTCCTTTGAGTACCTGAATAGGCATAAATTTGGAAAGATGCAATGAAGGTATTATTCCTGAGATTATGCCAATGGCGATGGCAAAAATCAAGAATATTATGAAAATGGGAATGTTTTCACTCAAATTGAAATTGAGGTATTTATTTATCCATAAGGACATGAAAGCAGGTTTCATGAGATTTAAAAACAATATTGCCAACACTAGAGCCAAAAAGGATGTGATAATCGATTCTCCAAGAAACTGTCCAATAAGATGGCCCCGAAATGCTCCAGTGACTTTTCTGATACCAATTTCCTTGGTTCTGGTTAGCGACCGTGCAATTGATAGATTAGTATAGTTCAGACAAGCTGAAACCATGATTACCAAAGCTAGGAAGGACAGAAAATAAAATACTTCGATTGGCAGGCAAAAGCTGGAGAAATTACTCATAAATTTTCCGGGAGTAATTACTGTGAGTTTTTGTGTTGAAAAAGCAAATTTTTTGTAATCTTCTTTATCACTATATTTTCTTTTGGCGATATCATTTAGAGCTAATTGTAATTCGGCTTCTTCTTTCCCTTCTTTTAGTAAAACGTATGTATAACAATGAAAATAGTTTGTCCAGTTATCACTTCTGTCTTCGAATTTCTCTTCAGCGATCAAAGAGGGCAGGGTGCTACTAGAGACTAACGCATCAAATTGTAAATGTGATTTATAGTCTTTTTTTGCCAATACACCAGTGACTTTAAACTCTCCCCAGGGAACAGGTTGATTGTCCATAGGCCCGATATCGAGGATAAGCAATCCCAGATCCTCAAAAGAAATTACTTTCCCAATAGGGTCTGTACTGCCAAATAGCTTTTCAGAAAATTCGGCAGTCAAAACGATTGACCTAGGCTCTTTGAGTACCAGGTGTTTATTTCCTTTTTCAAGTTGAAAGCTGAATACATCAAACATATTTGGATCTGCAAAAAAACCTCTCATGGTCATGGTATGTTGCATATATGTTGCATCTCCTCCAATGCCAGTCATTAGCGTAGCACTTTTTTCCACGATGGGATATTCTTCCTGTAAGGTAATTCCCAATGGAAGTGGTGAAGTAGCAGTCAACACCGGTTCATTATTTCTGTCCGAAACGATACGGTAAATGCGTTCTTTATGCTCATGAAATTGATCGTATTGGCTTTGGTCAGCCAACATGAGGATGAGCAACAGACAAACGGACATGCTTACAGCAAGACCAAAAATATTGATGAACGAAAATGTTTTGTTTTTAAACAAATTGCGGATGCAAACTTTTAAATAATTCTTGAGCATGGTAAAATTCGGTTTACATACATAAGATAACAATTATTAATGTTCAGTTACAACAATTGGAGGTTTATTAACAAGGGGTGAATATTACAGATAAATGGAATTTGATGTTGATGGGTGGATTCCTGTAAGTAGAATCATTATAAAATTCAGGACAATAATTCCTTGTATATCCTATAATTCTCATCATCAAAACAGACAAAGGTAACCGTTATTAGTTCAGACGGATTTTCTTCAAGAAACATTTTTGTAGTTTCGACTGCTATGGAAGCAGCTAATTTTTTAGGAAATCCATACACACCGGTGCTAATATTTGGGAAAGCAATGGATGTTACATCATGTTTTTTAGCTAGTTTTAAACTGTTGCGGTAAGCTTCTGATAATAACTTTTCTTCATTATGACCACCACCTTGCCAAACCGGGCCAACCGTATGGATCACAAATTTTGAAGGGAGAAGTCCGGCAGTAGTAATCACAGCTTCACCGGTTGGGCATCCACCGATTTTTCTACATTCATCCATAATCGTCGGGCCCCCAGCACGATGAATTGCCCCATCCACTCCGCCGCCACCCCTGAGTCCACTATTTGCAGCATTTACGATGGCGTCAACTGCCATTTTTGTAATGTCTCCTTTTAACAGGTGAATATTCTCCACAGATCAGTCTATGTTTTGCTGAATATACAATTTATTGGACTGGATTTCCAGTGCTGCCAGGTGATTTAGTGCATGAATATGATGATATACACAACCTGCATCGATGGAAATATGATGGTTTCTGAAATTCAGAGATTTTTCAATTTCTGGATATGCTGTAGGCACGTGTCCATGGATTATATTCCTGCCTCCAGTTTTGTTCAGGTCAACCTCCATTTTTCGAATATTCAGCATAGAATAATCATCCTTGTACGGATCTTCCAGGTCAAAGTTTAATCCAGCATGGATGAGTAGATAATGTTCAATTTCAATATAGAAAGATAATCCAAAGATGAAATCAAGATATTGTTGTGGTATATCATGGATTGTCTTAACACCAAAGCTATCCAGGGTTTCAAATCCTCCACGGTTAAGAAATTCGATTTCTTCCCATGGATATTTCAATCCTTCGATGAGGTACTGCTCGTGGTTTCCACGAAGGCATTTTACGTTAAAGTTTTCTTTTTTTAGTGTAAAAATAAAATCAAAAACTCCTTTTGAATCAGGACCTTTATTCAGGTAATCACCCAGCAAATAAAGAGTGTCATCTTTGTTAAGCTGAAGTTTATTTACCACAAGTTGTCTGAAGGTCTTCGCGCACCCATGAATATCGCTAATGGCAAATTGCCTACCCAATTTTATCAAAAGAAGTTTTTACTCCCTTAATTAACGAGGAGCTAAATCCCTGGTGTTCCATTTCATTTAATCCGGCAATAGTGATTCCGGCAGGAGTCGTCACTTTATCAATTTCCCATTCGGGATGTTGCCCTCCTTTAATCAACAATGCCGCCGCGCCCAGCACGGTTTGCGATGCGATCGTCTGTGCAGTTGCAGCATCAAAGCCAATTTCTATTCCCCCCTGGGAAGCCGCCCGGATAAAGCGCAAGGCATACGCAATGCCACATGCTGCCAGTACAGTGGCCGCATCCATAAGTTCTTCGCTGATTTTTATGGCTTTTCCAAGATGGTTAAAAATGTTAATTACCTCATCTACATGTTCCTCGGATCCATTGGAAGTAGCAATACAGGTCATCGACTCTCGAATAGAGATTGCCGTATTGGGCATAGCCCGGAACAATGGGATTTCATTTCCGATGATGGTTTGCATATGTGCCAATTTAATACCTGTAGCCACAGAAATCACGATTTTATTCTTGGTAAGTATGGGTTTGGCTTGCGTCAGTATTTTATCAACCGACTTTGGTTTTACAGCGACAATGATAATATCTGCCTCTCTCATGGCGAGGTCATTATCTGAATGGACATTGAGTCCTTTTTTGCTCAATTCTGCAATGAGTTCGATCTTTCTTCGGGTAACGGTGATGTGCTCGGGTTTATATTGTTTTGATTTCAGCAATCCATGTGCGATAGATCCCCCGAGATTTCCGCCGCCTATTATGGCTATTTTCTTTTCAGGCATCATTTGTGTTTAAAATTCAGAAAGTATAAACACGAAATTAAACAACTAATATAAATTTTTGGGTTTTCCAGACAAATAAGTCATCTATTTCAGAAATTTTATTATGCCATTTTTCATTTTAGTTTTATTTTAGCCGAACTGTTTTGAAGATCGATTAGCGAGCGTATGATGTCAGACATAAACCCAACCAAACAATGAAAAAAAACCTTAGAATTGTTTTTTTTGTTGTTACCTTAATTTGCTATCTCAGCGTCTTTATCTCTCCTGAATTTTTTTGGTTAATGGGATTTTTATCACTTTCGATTCCCCTGATCATGTCAATACACCTGTTCTTACTTATCATTAACATTCGACAGTTAAAAAAGGTATTCTTTTTTCATTTGATGGCCTTGGTTATTGGTTTTGTTTTTATCAAGGTAAGCTATTCTATTAGTAAAAATGATAACGAGGGACAGCTAAAAGTACTGAGCTATAATGTTCGGGTGTTTAATAATTATGCCCATCTTAGAAATGAGGAGTACATATCCTCTAAGAAAATGATAGGCTGGTCTGTGGATAATGATGCGCAAATCAAATGCTTCCAGGAATATTTCACTAACGAAAAATCCAAGGTATTTAATGTTAAGACTAGACTCACGAAGGCGGGATGGGATCAAAACCATTGTAAAATTGTACTACGGGACAGGGCGGGAGCAGAGTTTGGAATTGCCATTTATAGCAAACTACCCATTATTGGCACGGGTGAAATCAGATCGGAATCCGGGGATTTTCTGAATTCCATATTTGCTGATGTATTACATGAAAAAGATACCATTCGTATTTATAACACGCATTTAGAATCCATGAGCATAGATGAAGAGAATGTGGTAAATACGGATCGCTTGGCGCAAAGTTATAAAGATACCGGCTACAGGTTGCGCAGAGGATTTATTTCCCGTGCTCAGCAAATTAAAGGCTTGGTGAAAAGTATTAAAGATTGTCATTATAAAATAATTCTTTGCGGAGATCTCAACGAATTACCATACAGCTATACTTATTTTTCCTTAAGAAATTTATTGAATAATGCCTTTGAAAAAGCTGGCAATGGTTTTGGTTTTACCTATAATGGCAAATTATTCTTTCTGAGAATTGACAATCAGTTTTTCAGCAAAGACCTCAATATTCACAAGTTCATGACACATCGCAACGTAGACTTTTCCGATCATTTTCCATTGACGGCCTGGTATAGTTGGTGATTTATTTAGTGGTATTTCCACATTACAATTCGAATCCTGTTAATTTTGCACCATGGAAAAGGAAATGCAGCGGCAGGATATCCGGCTTTTATCTCTGGATCAGTTAATTAATGAGATCACTGGATTGGGAGAACAGCCATTTAGAGCCAGGCAGGTCTATGAGTGGTTATGGAAAAAATCCGCTACTGATTTTGATCAGATGACCAATCTTTCTCTCGATCTGAGAGAATTGCTCAAAAACAATTTTGTCATCAACCACATTGTTGTTTCCGATGAACAGTTAAGTGCTGATGGGACAATAAAATCTGGTTTTCGGCTTTACGATCAGAACATTGTAGAGGGAGTGCTTATTCCGACAGAATCCAGAATGACGGCCTGTATTTCTTCCCAGGTAGGTTGTTCACTGTCCTGCACTTTTTGTGCCACTGGATTCCTCGAGCGAAAACGAAACCTGGAGCCCGGAGAAATATATGATCAGGTAGTGCTGATAAATAAACAGGCAGAGCAACATTTTGGCATTCCACTTTCAAATATTGTGTTGATGGGTATGGGAGAACCTCTGCTTAATTATGCAAATGTACTGAAAGGAATTGACAGACTTACGGCTGAAAATGGACTTAATATATCAACAAAGCGAATTACACTATCTACTGCTGGCATTGCAAAAATGATCAAAAAGCTGGCCGATGACGAGGTAAAATTTAACCTGGCTTTATCGCTTCATGCAGCTGATGATGAAAAGCGTAATTCAATCATGGCCATCAATGAGACTAACTCTTTGGAAGTATTGAAAGAAGCCATGATCTACTTTTACAAAAACTCAAAAAATCGCATCACACTCGAATATATTGCATTTAAGGATTTTAACCTGGGGATGGATGATGCGCGAAACCTGGTGAGATTTGCCAGTAGTTTCCCTTGCAAGATCAATATTATTGAATACAACCCGATTGATCAGGGAAAATTTAACAGGGCAGATCCTGTTGAAATCGATAACTTTAAAAGTTTTCTGGAAAAGAAAGGATTAATTGTGAATGTGCGGAGAAGCCGGGGTAAAGATATTGATGCTGCTTGCGGGCAATTGGCCAATAAATCTGCAACTGCTATAAAAAATTAAAAAAGGTGGCTTTAAAACCACCAATACTAAATCTCGCTATCTATGTTTTATTGCCTCAATGCCTGCTTACACTTCCCAGGCCGGTGGCATCAATGGAAACATCGTCAGGATCGCCAAAATATTCCACAGATCCAATACCATTTGCTTCTCCTTTAAATTTGTTACTTGCAAAAACTTTTACACTTCCAATGCCATTAGATTCCACAATGGTATATTTACTTCTTAGATCTTGTGCTTCATAATTGCCTATTCCTGCAAATTCCACCTTATGGTATTCTGTTTCACCCTCAATTTCGAAATTTCCAACTCCGGCAATTTCTGCAATGATTTTATCGGCATCGACGTTTAATTCGACATTGCCCGCACCCTCAAATTCAAGTTTTAGATTGCTTGTTTTGATTTGGTTATCACATGTCAAGTCTACCGCTCCTTCGATTTCCAGCTTTTCCAGGTCACGAAAGTGAATATAAACTTCTATAGCGTGGGTCTTTCTGAAATTTTTACCGTCAAGCTCAATACTCAGTTCACCGCCACTTGAAGAAACCTCAAGTTTGTCAAAATAGTCTTCTTTGGCCAAAACGGTTAACTCACATTTATTTGATTGTCGTAAATGTACTTCATAAGGACCTTTTAGGTAGATCCTCCTAAAATCATCAATGCGATAGGTCTTTTCTATTTTGTCATCAGCAAAAGTGACAGCTGTTGAGATCAGGATGAAGAGTAAACTGAATTTCGTAATCTTATATATTTTCATAATATTTTTTGTTCAAGAACATACAGGAAGCTCAAATTATATGCCATCGTCATATCGTGGCAATTTAGGACATTTTGTAATTTTAATGTATCGATACCGGACACTTATTTGATCGGTTTTAGGGCCAAACAACCATGAATTATGTATCAATTTAATCAAATTTAGTCTTACCGGGTTATAATTATGACCCATAAATTTATTTCTATTATTTTTGCAAAAAGTTTGAAGTATGTTCGACAATTTAAGTACCAAATTAGATCAGGCGTTTAAGACCCTTAAAGGGCAGGGGAGTATCACGGAAATTAACGTAGCCAAGACGGTAAAGGAAATTCGCAAGGCATTGATCGATGCCGACGTTAATTACAAGGTGGCCAAGGAGGTTACGGATAAGATCAAGGATGAAGCAATAGGAAGAGATGTACTTATTTCTGTCTCACCAGGACAATTGCTCGTGAAAATCACCCAGGAAAAGCTCGCTGAGCTTATGGGAGGATCTAAAGTCGACATAAATGTAAAGGGTGATCCGGCAGTTGTTTTAATCTCCGGTCTTCAGGGTTCCGGTAAAACGACATTTACTGGCAAACTTGGTCATTTACTGAAAAAGCAGGGAAGACAGGTTTTGCTGGCAGCTTGTGACATTTACCGGCCTGCCGCTATTGAACAATTGAAAGTATTAGGTGAGCAAATCGGAGTAGAGGTATATGCCGAACCTGAAAACAAAGATGCGGTAAAAATTGCCAAAAATGCCATTACTCATGCCAAAGCAAATGGCAAGAAAATATTGATAGTTGATACCGCAGGTCGACTGGCGATTGATGAGCAGATGATGAATGAGATTGCCTCGCTTAAGGATGCTTTGAATCCTTCTGAAACACTTTTTGTCGTGGATTCGATGACAGGACAGGATGCCGTTAATACCGCAAAAACGTTTAATGAACGACTTGACTTCAATGGCGTAGTCCTCACCAAATTGGATGGTGATTCGCGTGGTGGGGCTGCCCTTTCAATACGAAATGTAGTTGAAAAGCCAATAAAATTCATCAGTACCGGGGAAAAGATGGATGCCATTGATGTTTTCCATCCTGATCGAATGGCGCAGCGTATCCTCGGGATGGGGGATGTGATTTCCCTGGTAGAACGTGCTCAGCAAAACTTTGATGAAGAGGAGGCAATGCGCCTCAATAAAAAGATCAGGAAAAATCAATTCAATTTTGATGACTTTCTTTCCCAACTGGACCAGATCAAGAAAATGGGAAATATCAAAGACCTGATGGGCATGATTCCGGGGATGGGAAAAGCCATGAAAGGATTGGATATTGACGATGAATCATTTAAACCCATAGAGGCGATTATCAAATCCATGACTAAAAAGGAACGGGCCAACCCGGATCTTATTGACGGAAGCAGAAGGAAACGGATAGCCTCAGGAAGTGGAACAAGCATTCAACAGGTTAACAGCCTGATGAAACAATTTGGTGATATGCGAAAGCTCATGAAAACCATGAATAAAATGGGTGGTGGCAAACGTGCCCTGGCCAACCTCAATCCTTTTGGCAGATAGCAATAACAGAACCAAAAGGTTTTGAAAACCTGTCAGGTTTGACAAGATCTTGTTAAAAATCCGTATCTGCTTTTTTCAGGTTAAGTTCCTTTATCCAGATATTTCGGTACAATACTTCATGTCCTTCTGCCTGAAGTTTTATGCCACCGGGGGTATCCGTAATTCCTTTTCCACCATCGTTTCCACCGTCCAATCCTGAATTAGGACCACCCCAAACCTGGTTAATTTGCACATTTTCATGCACTTTCTTTCCATTGAAATACATGGTGACCATGGGTTTTTCGGTAAGTTCTCCATTTTCAAATCGTGCAGCACGGAACTTGATATCGTACGAGTTCCACTTGCCGACACCATTATACACCTCATAAGGAGATTCGGTTTCATTGATCACAGCCGCCATGCCATGCTTTGTTTTATCCCCATCCAACACCTGGATCTCATATCTGTTTTGCAGGTACACTCCACTATTCCCTCCTTCGTGAGGAATTAAAAACTCGACATGTAACCGGAAATCACGGTACTTCTTTTTTGTGACAATATCTGCACTTCCGTATAATCCTCCTGCAGATGCCGGATCATTGCTATTCACAACAGTTCCATTTTCAACAGGATCATCAACAATTTTCCACTTGATCGGTAATTGCGCTGAGAACCTTGGGCCTTCCCAATATGTCCATTTTTCATGCAGCATTTTTTCTGAGCCATCAAAAAGAACTTCTGCGCCGGAGGGCGCTTTTGTACCCACACCAGTTTGTTCTTTTACGATTGTGATCATACCCAATGAAAAAACCATGAGTACAATGAATGCCAGTGCAATTCGGAACTTCGTATTATTTAGATTCATTTTAACTAGATTTTGGAAAATAATGTATTGAAAGATAAAAAAACCAGATGATTAATGATAATTAACCACCTGATTTAATTGGAAATCCTAAAATCTAACTTTTAATCCTATTCTTAATGATCTTCCAGGTTCGTAGAACATACCTGTTTCGCTCAGGTTATTGTATGGTCTTGATAAATGCTCATAATAATTAGCATTGAACATGTTTTTAAGTGTAAAGTTAATTTCTATGTTTTTAATCGGGGTATAGCCTGCCATAATATCGAAAACGTTAAATCCGGGAGACTTGGCTTCGTCAAACGATTCAGCTACAAGATCCTGGTTGGCTACCAGTCGTCCTTTAAATTCTCCCCAGTATTTTTCCTTATCATATTTAATAGAAAATAGACCCGTTAATGGAGGGATTTCAGGCAACGGTTCATCAAAATCAACATTCTGAGCCCTGGTATAATAACTTCCCATACTTCCGGAAAGATCAGAAGTAAATTGATAGCCGAGTAAGATATCAAATCCGGTTTGCCAGGCTTTATCGATATTTATAAATCGCTTTGAATAAAGCGGCTCAGTTCCAGGCATGTATTTTCTGGGAAGTGTTTCGTCGACAATGGCGGTGATGTAGTGTTGCATATACGAGTAAAATGCATTGATACTCCAGAAGAATTTGCCATTTACATTTTTAATGGTAATGTCCAGCTGGTTATTAATTTCTGACTTCAAGTTTGGATTGCCCGCATATTCATACGCATCCATACCGACAGTGAAATGGTTAATATACCGTTCGGTTAGCTCTGCTGCTCGTTGTCCTCGCCCGAGAGAAAACTGCAGTAAACCATTACGTCCAAAATTATAATCAATACTTGAAGTAATACTTAAATTAACTTCCGGTTCAGGATCAATTTCTCCATATAATTCTTCAAAATCAGGAGCTGGGTCATTGGCTCCGGATTTTACATAATCCAACCTTCCGCCCACCAGGAGATCCCATTTTTCACTCAGAATAAAGTTGCTTTCTGCAAATATGCCAGCATCAAACAACCATGAATCCTGCCAGATAAGGTCAGTAAATTCCCTGGGAGGATTGAGCGGATTACCATTCATGATTTTAACAATCCTATTCCGAACTCCATCCTTTGAGACTGAGCGTACATCCGTGCCAATAAATAGAGTCGATTTCAGGGACGGATTCAGGCCGAATTCAAGTCTTCCTCCATATGTGTTTGAAGTTACTGGCGAACTGGCATCCACCATCATGAAATTTGGCCGGTTTTCATTTGTCATCAGGTGATCAATATAGGTATAATATGCCTTTACATTAATATTGGCAAGCTTATCACTTAGATTTCGAATCCCATAATCCAGCGACAGAATACTGCTATTGTCTTTGGGTGAATCCATGGGAAGAGAGGCGTGTTTGATATCCTTGCCAAAGGATTGCCTCCAGCTGAGCTGTATACGCTGGTTTGTTGAAGGATTAAGGCCTATTTTGGTGGCATAATTATACGTCCTGAAAGAGCTTGGCACAGCTTCGCCATCGCCGTTTTTGTAATCGTCAAAGCTGATAGCTCCGCCCTGGATCGAAATGTCATAATTCCTGCTGACGGCAGCAATGGCTCCGCGACCGGTTATACCGTTGCCATTTACTTCATATCCGCCTTCTAATTCGCCATTAATTTTAAATTCATCGGACGTGGGAGGTCTGTTGGTAATAATATTAATAAGTCCACCCATTGTCTGGCCATATCGTACACTATATGGACCTTTAATCAATTCAATACGGTCGATCTCTGCCGGGGATATCTGCGTAGATGCCGGATCCATTCGGTTTGGGCAGGCATTGGAAATATATACGCCACCATCATAAATCAGGTTGAGCTGTTCGTACTTGAAGGACCTGAACACGGGGTCCATGGCATATCCTCCTCGTTTGATGATCCCAAATCCGGCTTTATCATTGAAAATGTCGCCTACATTTTTGGGATTGTTCCTCATGATGGATCGTTGATCTATTCGTTCTTGAGCAACCAACGGTCGACTGTTCGAGGAGATCAATACCTCTTCAAGTAATTTCACTGAACTATTCAACATTACTTGTAAGGGTTCATCATGTTGATTATGAATTAGCGTTTCAAATGATTCATACCCAATGTGAGTGACAATAAGTTTTATTGGTTCATTGTGAAGAAGATGTAATTCGAAATTTCCATTCTCATCAGAAATTGTAAATTGTTGCTGGTAATAAATAGTAGCTCCTGCAATTGTTTTACCTGTTTGTTTGTCAATAAGTTTTCCTTTAATCGTATTTTCCTGGGCGTTTGCATATAATGAGAAAAGTGCGATAAAGATCGTAAATATCATGTTTTTCATTTTCTAGCTCATTTTGTTATCGATGATATGCAATTATATTATGCATCATTTTTTGCAGTAAGCCAGGTTCTGGAACTCTCGGGTATTATTTGTCACCCACGATACGTGAATAACATTTTGTTATAGTCTATTCTTTAATAGAAACCTAGCTTATGTCGGTGAAGGACATTTTCGGTGGGTGGAAAACTACATATAAAAAATCGATCTGATAATGATTTGAAAGATAAGGTGTTGCATTTTCGCCTGGATTTGAAATGAGCTGTAATTCCAGGATTTCCTGGCTGGTCAACTCTGTAATTTTATATTTTTCAATTGATAGTATTTTAGCATCAGGTTCTTTGCTTTGCTGTTCTTCCAGAAGATTTTCAAGATAACAGGAGGCGCGACATTGTGTAATCCCTTCATCCAGAAACCGACAATATTTCTGGGTATAATCGTCTCTGTTTAAATAAAAATCAATCAATGTCCATGACGATGGAAGTGAGCCGGTTAGATACGTAATTAATAATGATATGGACATTAAATATTTCACAACGGAAATGTAAGCAACTCCCAAAAGTTGCTATATGATTTGAATCACATTGTAACTATAAAACAATAATTGAGGCACTATATTTCACATTTTTATCAACAATTTTTAGCGATAGATCAAAAATTTGAAAATGTGACAATAAAAAAAAGGAAAGAACTTTCTTCCTTCCTTTTTTAAATTGATTGTTGGCAGCTATTTATAACAGATTCTTAATAATGGTATCCGCTATAGAGTTTGGATCAAAAATATCAACTTCGCCAAGGTCTTTCTTTTCCCCATTGGCTATCCAGTAAAATGAGTAGGCGCCATCAGCGTGGTGATTAATAAATCCAACTTCTTCAATTGAAGGAATGGTTTTCGTGCCATTTTGAATATCAGTTTTAAGCTCTTCAATGATCTCTTTTGCCGGGATTTTATTATAAATTTCCTCGGCTTTAATCTTAATATCACTTGTCTCAGCGATATATTTCACATTGTCCGCCGCGGTATTTAACAAGGCAACCTGCTCGCTGGTCAGCACCTCTACATCAATGCTAACTGTTCTTTTATAATCGTTGGTTATCGTACATTTAGGTGTGATTGTCACTCCTCCAACTTTTACTGCTTTATTTCCAGCTGTAATAGTAACGGTAACTGATGTTTTAAGCCGGTTAAGCTTTGCCAGATCTCTTAATGCGCCTTCAATTTCACTTCTTGTGGTGGCATTATCATTGGTTGTTTTTACTGCATTATTAAGTCGATCCAAGGCTTTAATGTATGGATCATCCAGTTTATTCACCTGGCTGCTAATATTATCCCCACAAAGCGCCAGTCCATTGTCAGATAAGATTTTATTTGCTTGATCTTTACCACTTTTTATACCGGCCGCGATTTCATCAGCTATTCGTTTCTTTGCCTCTGAAACAATAGTTGGTATTGTACTTCGCAAACCACGTAAACTCAGTTCAAATTCGTAATCTGCTGTTGCTTTTTCTAGATCGGCCAGGGCAGTTTCTGCTTTGGTAAATGCCGAATCAATATTTGAATTTACCAGGCTATTGATATTTTGCATGAGTTCCTCCGGAGGTTTGGCGCTGAATTCCGTTTCATTTTTTCTGAATTCTGCTTCAGCAGCCCAGGTTAACCCATTAGCAAGCACACTTCCGGCCATGGTAAATGCCTCATTATTGGCTCCCATAATTCCTTCTACCGCATAGGTATTTGAGGGCAACTCCAGGTTAAAATCTCCTGAGAGTTCAAGGTCAAATTCACCATCTTGCTGTACATATCCTGAAGTTCTGATCTGCCCTCCAGGTTTTACAGGAATAACTTCCGGCCACCAGGAGTTATCAGGTTTTGCCAATCCATTCAGAAATGCCTGAGCTTTTACTCCATTAGTTCCGGCTTCTGCTTTAATTGCGGCACTTGCCTCGCCTAAAGGTATGGCAAATGTGATCCAACTACTTATTGGTAATGAAAGTTCAAATTCGCCATTAACTCCTGCACCATATCCAGCAGAAAAATTTAGTGGAAAAGGATTTTCCTCTACTAGTTCAACATTGAAATCAGTTCCCTGAATCATTACCCCACTAACTTCAATTACCTTGAATATTGGAAATGTGCCACCTCGGACACTTTTTCCATTAAATGTCACGATTTTATCTACCGGTTGGATGGGTACATATGGGATATACCCCTGAAATGATTCTCCAAAACTCATCGATCCAAGCGCATCCTGGGCGGCGGAGTAATAATAAAACGGATCCGTATAATCAAAGATGTACAGAATGTGGCCCCCGACGGGAGGTTTGATGGAAAGTGGTTTTGTTGCATTCGGATCGCTGTTTGCGCCAACCTTCAGTTCAAGAGCAACAGCAATTTTAAATGCCAGGTAGAATCGTTCATCAATTAACTGGATATCCAGATCCCAGTTTTCATTGAGCCATTTTCCAGTATAATAGCCCAGATCTGCCTGTACAGGATCCGTAAATTCCATATAATCTGTTGGAGAAGGAACGTTTGCTGTACCTTCCATTTTCTTTATGGTGCCATCGTCATTGTATTCTACAGTGATCACTGCCTCTTCAAGTACCACTTCCTCGTCTTCCGGAGTGGTAATGGTGAGTTTTCCATCAACGGACATGCCATCGTCTGTCTCTACAACATTTCCTTCTCCTTTCAAATCATTTTTACTCAACGTTCCGTCATCAATTTGCGGGCATTGAGAAGGGCAAAGATCAGGATTTCCACAAGGATCTGTCAGACACACATCCGGACATTCTCCGCATCCGTCTGCACATGGATCTTCACAATTGTTTTTATCACAGCCTTGAAAGCTTATTGACAAAACAAGGACTACATACATAATGTAATTTGAAATATTGGACAAATGGTTTTTTGCCCGCTCTTTTAGTTGATGTTGGTAAATAAAGGTTTTCATGGTTCATAAATTTAGTTATACATAATTTGGGTTTTAATTATTATTGGGTTCTGGTGTATTTATATACAGGAATCGAAGAGATAGGGAATAAAATAAAAAAGTGCCTGAAGGAGGATGATGTCCCTCCGACAGACACGTCACCACAAACAATTATTAGGTGATGTTGCTGATGATGTACATATATGCTCATGTCTAATCATTTGTGGTGAACGATTGCCTTCAGCACTTTCCGGTCTGCTTGAATCAAAGGTGAAGATTGCGTGTTAGAAAGAAAAAAAAGATGGGTGGACAAAAAGTGGACAGTCTGTAATTATTCTAGAAAACAGCTTTTCAGGGTTATTTAGGCTGTTTTTATTGTCAGATATTTAGACTATCAAAAGATAGTTTTTTATAATCTTCCTGAGTTTTATGTCAGGTTTGATAAGATTTGCTATAAGCATAATGGTAAAATTGCAGTAGTTTTTCATTTCAATCGCCCGAAAAATAATGTTAATCACATTACTGTAAATAGGATTTCTGAAATCAATTTTTCACTTTTAAGGTTCTTCTATTATTAATCTGGTTATTCTATGAAGAAACTTAACCTCTTGATTATTGCGATCATCATTAGCTTTCCTTCATTTTGTCAAAGCACATCAGTCGTCGATAGTCTTTTAAATCGACTTGAAACATCAAATGAAGATACATTAAAGGTTGAGATACTTCTCAGGCTTTTTAATCCTACCGTAGTCAATGATTTGGATTTAGCTTATGAATATACCGAAGAAGCACATCAATTATCCGAGAAGCTGTCTTTTGATAAAGGAATTGCAGCTGCTTATCAAAGAAAAGGGATCATTTGGGGTTACCGGGGAAATGTGAACAATGCACGCGAAAACTATCTAAAGGCTATCGAGGTTCACAAACGGCTTGATCATGAATTGATCGCAGCCACATTGATATTTAACCTTGGATTGCTGTATCAGGAGCAAGGAATTTATGATAGTGCGTTAATTTACAATGAAAAAGCGGCAACTATTTTTTTGGCACATAAGGATAGTTTGAAATATGCCAGTTGTCTCGATTTGTTTTCTTCCATTCATAATGAAAAAGGAAATTATTTTCTAAATCTAAAATATGCGACAAAAGCAGCCGAATTATTTCATAGGTATGGAGATGAAGTGAGGGAAGCTGATGCCATGATTAAAATTGGGCAAAGCTATGCAGTACAGAAAAATCAACGGGCAGCTATCGACTATTATCAATCGGCTATTAAGTTGTACAGAAAACACAATGATAAGCATTGGGAGAATTTTGGCATACAAAAAATTGCCTTGGCACATCTTTCCCTGGATGAATTGCATAAAGCCGACTCTGCTATCGACTATTCCATCCAGCTAAGTGATTCTTTAGGTGCTATACAGGTGCTCAGTGAGAGTTATGATATAAAAGCAGATATTTTCTTTGCTCGGGAACAATATAATCAGGCCCTGGAATATTTTCGATTAGCCCTTAATCGCAATACGAAAGCAGCAGATAGTACATTTATTGCTACTACTAATATTTCTATAGGCCGTTGCTACCAGGAGTTGGGGATGTACGAAGAAGCAGAAAGCTTTTATTTAAAAATGTTACCGATTTCCTTAAAAATGGACGTGAAAGAAAATATAAAGACCATTTACCAAAAATTATCCGAAATATATGACCTTACAGAAGATCAACCTAAGGCATTTGAATATTATAAAAAGTATACTGGGGTCAAGGACAGCATTTATCACAGTGAAAAATTACTACATTTTGCGGATATGCAAACTAAATATGATACAGAAAGAAAAGAACAGGAAATTGCCCTGCAAAATCAAACCATTACCATCCTGGAGCAGCGAAGCGAAATACAAGAATTGCTCAGGATGCGATTGATCGTAACGATTGTTGTTTTAGTGATATTTTTTCTCCTTGGCTTCTATGTGCTGTGGTTAAGAGGAAAAAGAAATAAGTTGAAGCAGGACATTGAAAATGAGCGTCTTTCACATGAATTGGATTTGAAAAAGCGGGAGCTCACCACCTATACTCTTCATGTCATTCAAAAGAATGAACTTCTGGAAAATCTTCAGAATAAAGTAAAGGAATTGAAACATAAGGATTCAAGCCATGATAGTTCCTTTAGCGAGATTACCAGATTGATCAATACAAACCGCCTGATTGAGCGGGATTGGGATAATTTCAAATCTGTTTTTGAACAGGTGCACCCTGATTTTTTTACCAAACTCCGTTCCCTTTATTCGAATATTTCTTCCAATGAACTTCGAATGGCCGCCATGATGAAAATGAATCTTAATTCAAAAGAGATGGCTTCAATCCTGAATATAACTCCTGATAGTGTGAAAAAAGCCCGCTACAGAATGCGCAAAAAATTTGAACTTGAAGAAGAAACAAACGTCCAGGAGTATCTAATGCGCCTCTGAGTCTTGTGATTTTCTATTGGCATTTTCATAATGTTCCATAAATAAAATGATTGGGATCAATATAAACATCATGATCAATGTTGTGAGTTTAAAATCATTCATGAGAAAAAATGCCGAGATACAAATATAGAAAATGTAAAATGTATTTTTAAAAGCCCCGAAATTCTTCGCTTTCATAACTTTTGGATTTATATAAAATTAGTTTTGAAAGACGTAATATGCAATTTCAACCTATAAAAAATGGGCTGAGAAAATCAAAAGTTATTAGGTTCCTGACCAGGTGTTTTCCGGTTCTTTATTCGATTTTTCCACTTTCACAGGAATACCCGTTAAATGAGCCATACCGGAAAGAGGTTCTAGATTTTCCGGCCCGTCTGCTGCCAGGATATTCACATTCACTCCTTTGGTTTTGCTGGCTACTGAAAGTCCTTTGGCGTGCTGATGTCCCCAGCCATGAGGTAGCGCCACAGTACCTGGCATTAGTTCGCTCAATATCTTCACTGGAAGTCGAACTTTTCCGGTATCCGATCTTACGTCGACAATATCCAATTCAGATAAATTATGCTTTTCAGCATCTTCCGGATGCATATATAAATAATTAGTATCCCTTCCATTAGCCACCATGCGATCAATGTTATGTGTCCAGGAGTTATGGGTCGTAACTGCCCTTTTAGTAATCAGCCGAAGTTGATCCTGGTTCTTCAGTTCTTTTTCAAATTCGTCGTGCAGCTTTTTGGCTCTATGTAGTAATTCTTTTGGCGCAAGGTGAATTTTTCTGTCTTTAGTCACCACGCGTTTACCCAGGAAACTGTTTTCCTTATGTCCGCGCATCAGTTTTCCATGGGGAAACTTCAAAAAATGACCAACACTTTTTTGACCGCATACACGTAGTAACATATTCAAAAAAAACTCCTGTGGGAAGCTCCTGAATTTTGCACCTTTTACCAGCTTATGCCAGGTTGATAAAAATTCGAAAAACCATTGTGCCAATATTGATCCGTACAACGGTTTTCCACAAGCTTTAGCCAGGTCAATATAAATTGAAGCCTCGTCGCGCTGTTCGGCATCCACCCTTATTACGGGTTTTGTCGCCTGCATATATGGCTTTTCTTGTAAACCGAGCATCAGTGGAAAAACAAAAGGAAGATCTGGTCGTTGGAATGGATCAGCACAAGGCAGCTGATAATGTGCCTCCTGACAAGTTTCGCCAGGCAATATGTCCAGACAGACCAGTAAGTCAAGTTGTTGAAAAGCTTTTTTGAGCTTTTCCGAATTGGCCATCGTGATCAACGGATTTCCACCGGTGACAAAAAGTGCTTTAATCTGGCCTTTGCCGGGCGTCAAGATTTCATCGGCCAGTATACCTCCCGGGAATCCGTCATTTACGGACATTAGATTTCCAATTCGCGATCGGTCATTCCGCATGAGCAGCCCTTTCTTTGCCCCAAATTTGATAAAATCAATAATTCCCTTACCCACCAATGCACCACCTTTTTTATCCAGGTTACCAGAAATGGCATTGATCACTTCCTGCAGCCAGTAGGCCAGAGCTCCTTTACCACCCATATTTACTCCAGTTGAACAATAAAGAGCAGATCCATTGGATAACCTATATGTAGCAACTAGGTCTTTTAATTTTTTTGCTGGAATTTTGGTGATTTTTTCTGTTTTTGATGCAGGCCAATCTTTAGCCAATTCCAATATTTCCACAATTCCCGTTGTATGTTCTTCGACAAGGGAGGCATCAATACCTCCTTGCTCAATTAGCTCGTTAAGGAAGGATAGATAAAAATACACATCTGTTCCTGGACGAATAAACATGTGCTCGCCGGCTATTTTTGCGGTTTCTGTCTTTCTTGGGTCGATTACAAAAACTTTTCCTCCTCTTTCTTCAATGGCCCTTAGTTTTTTTATTGGATTCGGTACCTGGAGAAATGACCACTTCGAGATCACGGGATTTGCTCCAACTATAATCAGGCAAGTAATATTTTCAATATCGGGGAAAGGTAACGTGAAGGGGAAACCATAGATCAATCTCGAGGCTGCAAACTTATTGCTGCAGTCCTGAGTAGAGGAGGAATACATGCTTTTCGAGCCGATGCCAGTCATAAAGCCCTGGGCAAATACTGGATGCAATACACTGAATCCGGCTGCAGTGCCGACGTACATACCTATGCTGTCGGGACCATCTTCATTTATGAGTTTCTTGACTTTTTCACCAATTTCTTTGAGGGTTTGTTCCCACGAAATGCGTTCAAATCCATGCTCTGTCTTTTTCATTGGATATTTCAATCGATCGGGTGAACTGTATATTTCATGTTGCTTTAATCCTTTGATACAACTGAAGCCGGAAGTAGCAACATGGTGTTCATCCGGTTTGATATCAATGATGGAATTATTTTGAGTAGTAACTTTTAAACCGCAAAGCGATTCGCATATCCGACAGAATGTATGTGTAGTTTTTGTATTGATCATCTTAATAAAGGTGTCATTTTCCTTACACTATCTCCCAGAAATGGGTGGATTTTAGTTTGGTGAGTTATTAAATATAAGCATATAAATGAAATGTGAAAAATCAACACACAAAAAAACCACCCCGATTTGCCAGCATGGTAATTACTTTTTCCAGGGACGCTTATTGAGTTGTAAATTCATTTTCCTCCATTCCTATATTTACCTCAAGGTTTTCCGCAATTACAGTCATTTTCATTGGTCCCATGGGCAGATACCTTTCTCTGCGAATTCAATGCATTTACCTGCCTTACAAAAAAGGCACTGTCAATTTAACAGTGCCTTCGTAATAAAAAACTCAAACAGTATTTTGAACTATTCTTGAAGCGTGATTCTAATTATACCGGAATCAGTAGCTCCTGAAAATACCACGGTTACGACATCACCGACATTAACCAAACCGGCTTCAGCCTTTGTGTAGGTGACCGAAGTTTTCAGCTCACTATCGACAGTGACATCTTTTTCGGTACCTTCTAAAGGTAACAATTGTTTCGCACCTCCCGGATCCCATGAAGGCACCTGGGGTTTCAATACTTCTGCTGTCATCACATCACCCGATTTTGCATTTGGGAAATACCCAAAGACGGTGAAATCGTTATCTGCTGTCGTTACACCAGCTGACGTGACTTCAGAAATACCGGTAAATATCACATTACCATTTTCATCCAGCGGGATGTCGAAATACGGTTGTTTGGTACAACCCATCATTAATATAAAGGATACAATTAATGATACCGATAATATATTTTTAGTTTTCATATTTTTTCAATTTAGTATTTAACAATTTATTCGCCACCCCCAATAGATTGTACTGGCAAATACCCGAAATTTTGCTGGATTTTCCCATTGTTTATCATTTCCCGCCCGGGTATTGGAGATAACAAATGCTGAGGAGTAAAGGCAAAATTGAAAATTTGGGGCTGGTGACCTATGAAGTTCTGAATGCCTGAAATTTCCTTGTCACCATACACAATGCATCTTCTCGTACGCCGCTGATCCCAAAGCATCTTGTTTTCAAAGACCAACTCCCAGGCACGTTCGCTAATGATGTCTTTAAGCGTGACACTGCCGAGTGGAGCTAACCCAGCTCTCTCTCTTACCTCATTTATCCCTTTGTCTGCAGCAGATTCGCCCAATGCCCAATATACTTCTGTGCGCATCAACAAGATATCTGCATATCGGTAATGCGACCAATTTAGACCGGATCCATTAACAGATTTCACAGCAGCTGCATCGTAATACTTGTACAAATGCGGTGGGAATGTTACTGTATCGGATACATCGTCAATATTCGTATCCCAAGTAAAGAACATTCCTGACGGATAAACTTTTTCAATTGGATCGGTCACTACCGCCCGCAGATCATTTGCGGCATATGAATCGTAATAGTGTTGAGCCACAGTAAATGAACCATTCTCATCAGATTTTGAAATCTTAGTCAATAATGGCAGAGATGGTTGCAAAATGTCATTTTCAAATCCGCCTTCGGATGAATACTGTATTTGAAAAATTGCTTCTCCCTTATTGTTCATAGCAGGATCATGCAAATCATCATAAGTTCCCAGGGAATACTTACCGTACAACGCATCAAGTAGCGCTTTGGATTTTTGTAAAAACGCCGTGGCACTGGTACTATTCACAGGATATTCCTGCATCGACCACGATCCCTCACCGCACCAGTCTTTCTGAGGATTAGTTTCTACTTCCTGATATGGATATCCGGATACCGTGAGGTATACATCAGCTAAAATCGCCTGAACCACATCTTGCGTCACACGTCCATTACCAGATGTTCCGGTAGGGACAGCTCCAAGCGCATATTCCAGATCGGGGATAATTACCTCATCGTAAATCGTTTTCAGGCTGGTACGTGGTAATTCTGCATCAGTCACATCTTCAAGAGGTTCCGTGATCATCACGGCATCACCCCAGTACCGAACAATACAAAAATAATAGAATGCCCTCAAGGCCCGTACTTCTCCTGTATATTGAGCTAATAATGCTTCTGACAGGTCTACTTCAGGAAGCAAAGAAAGCGCAAGGTTGGCGTCTTGTACCCCTCTGTACCAATTTCTCCATTGATTGTTGAAATTGTCAAGCAGGTTTCCAGTTACCTGATTTGTCTGGTATTTATCAAAGAGTGCATGTGGTTCTCCAGTGTATGCTCCACCTGTGGGGAACTCCAGGGTGTTGGGCAATCTGTTTCCCCAATCTCTGGCATCGCCGGTCCATTCGGCCAACATTCTGTAAGCACCTACTGCCAGTGGTTCGCCGTACTCTCTGGCTGTCAAATCAGCTTCAGCTGTCAGTTGGTTTGTGGGTACTTCCTTTAAAAAGTCTTCGCAACCACTTAGCGCAATAAAGAATACCACTAAAAACATAATGGATCTCATCACGATATTTTCTTTTATATATTTCATAGTATTAATTCTTTTAATTTTAGAAATTAACATTAACCCCTAAACTGAAGTTTGTAGGATTAGGATATTGATACTTATCAATGTTTTGGATATTAGTGCGCGCTTTATCCAATGAGCTACCTTCAGGATCATACCCTTCCAACTCAATCGCGGTTATCAGGAAGAAATTTTCGGTAGAGAAAAAAACTCGTAAGCTGTTTATACCTACTATGTCAGAAAATGTATAGCCCAATGATGCAGCCTGACCCCTGATAAACGCTCCGTTATAAATCTCGTGCGTGTCGGTAAACGAGTCATAGCGAGCACCTGCATTACCAGCTCGAACCTGCGCTACAATGGTACCCTCCTGATGGTCCGGACGCCATGCATCCAATACTCTGTTTACCATACCCGATACAAATTGACGGTCTTCTGCAGACTCATGTACGATGGCTTTATCAACACCACCTACATACTGGATGATAATGTTGGCATCGAAATTCTTATATCTGAATGTATTGATGAAACCGCCGTAATAATCAGGATATGAATGACCAATTACGTCGCCATCAGAAATCAGCTCAATCTTACCATCCTGGTTTACATCTTCAAATTTCAAATCGCCGGGTACCCTGCCATAGCGTGCAGCCAATGCAGCTTCTTCTGTGCTGTAAACCCCCATACGGTTGAGTCCAAAGAAGGATCCTATCGGCTCCCCAATTCTATACACTGAGGTTGCGTTACCTGCTCCGGTATCAACGTAGACGTCACCACCGGTGGGGCCAAGTTTCTTAATCTCGTTTTTGTTGGCAGACAATGTAAATCGGGTATCCCATGAGAAGTTATCCTTCTGGATATTGGTAGTGGCCAGTTCAAGTTCTATCCCCGTATTCTCTACCGCTCCAAAATTTACGAATGCACTTCCAGGTGCAGTTGATTCTGGTAAAGGCAGATTAAACAACATGTCGTCTGTTCGTTTATGGTAATAGTCAGCTATGATATTGACCCTGTTATTGAACAGGCCAAGATCAATTCCTATATCCCACATATTGGTTGTTTCCCATTTTAAGTTGGGGTTACCGGTAGAACCGGGATAGAAGCCTGAAAGCTTATTACCACCACCAAACATAACACTTGTTGTATTTATATACCTTTGTGTAACAAAACTACCGATCTCCTGGTTACCTGTTTGGCCAACGCTGCCCCGAAGTTTAAGATTAGAGACTACGCTGCTACCACTCATGAAATCTTCATTGGACATTCTCCAGCCAAATCCGACAGAAGGAAAGAAAGCATATTTATTGTTCGGACCGAACTTTGAAGATCCATCCATACGCCCGGTTGCCGTAAATAAATATTTGTCTTTATAGGCATAGTTGACACGGGCAAAGTATGAGTTCAATGCACTCCTTTGGTTTGAAGAGTAAACTTGTGGTGTATTTGTACCAGCCGATAAATTATTGTAGCTGTAGAAATTTGATGGGAAATTATATGCTCTCGCTTCCACCCAATCATAGATAGTTTCAGACCATGACAACCCGATCATGCCGGAAAATGAATGATCTCCCACCATTTTATTGTAATTAAAGTAGTTTTCGTTTTGCCAGTAAAACCACCTTGCATTACTTCCTCTGGCATCAGAGGTCCTGGTGCCCTGGAAGTCTCCGTTAAACCATCTACTGTCTTCGCTTCTGTTATCTATGGAAAGGTTAGACTTAAAACTTAAATCCTGTGTAATTTGTGCATTAAGTACCAAACCTCCAGTAAACTGTGTGTTAAGGTAGTATCCATCTCTCTGGTCCGTTGTATACACTATATTTCTCCAGTTCTCTCCTACAGGAAAGTCTCTTCCCGTACTCCATTTACCTGCATATAAACCATATTCGGGTTCATCCGGATATTTAATCGGTAAAATTGGCCATGTCTCCGAGACAGTTCTGAGTTGATCATCTCCTCTCGTATTTTTGGCCCTGGAATACAACATATTGGCGCTTACACCCAACCATTTGTTTAATTCGATATCTGTAGTAAATCTGGCATTCGTACGTTGGTAGTAAGATTGCATCAAAAGTCCTTCCTGATCGGTGTGTCCCAGGCCAAGTGAGTATTTTGCGGTTTCCGATCCTCCACTCACATCAAGATAATGGTCATGCGAAAAGGAATTATCGAAAGCTATCTCTTCCCAGTTTGAATAAAATCTCGGTTTGTAATAATTTCCATCATTCCCTATCAGATCCATAAAGTAACCTCCCTGCGGAACCTGTTCAAACAAATGCGGCATTTCAGACCAGGAGAGTCCTGTTCCCTTGCCTCCTCTGAAATCCTTTGACAAATCCAGGTTACCATATTTAGGTGTGTTGATAAATGCCTGCTCATAGAGATAAAAAAACTGATCTGCTGTTACCGTATAATTATGCCTTTGCATCGTTCCCACCGTCATGGAACCATTATAATTGACATTTACTTTGCCGACATCTCCTCGCTTGGTGGTGATCATGATCACACCGTTTGCCCCACGAGTACCATAGATAGCGGTGGCCGAAGCATCTTTTAGAATGTCAATGGTTAAAATATCCTGTGGGTTTATGTTTCTCAGGGCATTGCTCACGCCCACAATCCCATCGACAACGAAGAGCGGATCGCTGTCCGAATTAATAGAGTTTGTACCCCTGATGCGAATCAATGGATTAGAACCGGGATATCCTGCGCCCTGCTTAATTACCTGAACCCCGGAAACTTTGTTTTGCAGGGCTTGTCCAAGATTGACAACAGGTCTGTCGACGAGTTCTTCCGGTGTTACGCTGGCGACAGAACCAGTCACATCACTTTTTCTCATTGTCCCATAACCAACCACCACGATCTCCTCTAAAGAAGTAAGATCAGGGTTAAGTACAATGTCGATCACAGTTTGACCACCAACGGCGATCTCTTGTGTTGAAAATCCAACAGAACTGAATACCAGGATTGCTGTTTCATCAGGTACGCCAATGGTATAATTCCCTTCTACGTCTGTAACAGTCCCCTGGGTTGTCCCTTTTACTATAACATTAACACCCGGAAGACCTGTTTGATCTTCTCCTGAGATCACCCTACCGGTGACTGTAATGTTCTGCTGAGCCATGACATTGCCAGTAAGAAGAATGCTGAAACCAATGCCAAGCAATAAATTGCCAAAAAAGGCATACTTGGATATGCCCAATTTTTTCTTTGGTAGTTTAAATTTCATAATTTTGCAAAGTTTATATAACAATAATTTAGTTTAATCGCCCTATTTCCAGTAGGGAGATGTGATTACAGTCAACCTTATTTTCAAGGTTGACTGTCTTTTTAGGATGAGTTTAAATATTTCATAGTCATTTGTTTAGTTCAGTCATTATCATTTTGTTTTGCTTCTTTTCAAAAGAAAAATAGAGGAGGTGGAATAATGTGAGTTTCAGCGCGCTTAACTTTTTGGATTTGCTCTCAGAGCAAACGAATCGATCGTATTCAATCATAATATCGGGCGCGGCTAAATAGGTTCAAGTTATACAATCTACTCCAACTGAATTTTAAATGCAAGGATAAATAATTTTATTTTAACCAAAAACTGATTTTGAAGGGCTTAAAACGTTATCAATTTCCAATTATCTTACTGTCTAACAATTGTTTGCGATGAGAATTAGCTTTTATAAATGAAAAAAAATTAATAAGTTATTTACATTTCGTTAATTGTCACTTAAAAATAAAAAAGCCACCCCATTTAATTGGGATGGCTTTAAATTTCATGTTTACTTTTTACTCTGGAACGGCAAATTCACTTTCATCTATCCCAGTGTTCACCTCAATGCTTTCAGCTGTTGCCGTCATTTTCATAGGCCCCATTGGTAAGGTTATCGAATAGGGAAATTTAACCCCTCCAACCTCCCGGTAATCTGCAAGATCAGTATCCTGCACAATCTCTCCTTGAGGTCCCTGAACAGTCGCACTCGTTCTTAATTTTAATCCTGTGTCAGCATCATAGTAGTAAATGGTCTTATTACCTGAAGGCTTGGTTATTTCGACAGCGTATGCACTCGTTCCGTCAATGGATTCAATTCCGCTTAATGCGGCATTTAATCCCATATCCTTGATGGCAATTTCAGAAATAATGGCTGCCTCAAATGCCATATCTTTTTTCTGGTCATCATTTACTGGTACTGGTTGGCCCATTTGCTTGATATTGACCTCAGTGCCATTAAAAACAGACGTCATCACGTCCATACCTCCCATGCTTACTTGTGTTTTTTGCATGTTTGGGGCTTTCCCCATGACAGTAATTTCCAGGGTGTTGCCCTGCATCTCGGTTTTCATCACCATTTTTATATCATGCAACTGACGTACTTTTTCTTCACCTCCAATGGCGGCAAGATAATTATCGAGTACTTTTGTGGCTGTAAGGCCAGCAGGAATTTCTGATTTTTTAGGAACGTAAGAATTGCCATACATATCATAATACGTCACCTCGCCAAATTGGCTTAATTTATCGGCGATCTCAGATCCTTTGCCGACAACTATAATATGCGCATTATCTGGCTTGATGTATTTTTTCGCCATTTCCTGGATATCCTCAACAGTCACTGCATTGAGCCTTTTTAAATAATTAGTGTAATAATCTTCCGGTAGATTATACCTTTTTATATTCAGGGCAAAACTTGCGATGGTTTGTGGGTTTTCAAGCGATCTGGCAAAACTGCCTGTTCTATACGCTTTAGCTGATGCCAACTCTTCTACGTCGACTTTTTCTTCAATAATCCGTTGCATTTCATACAGTAATTGATATATGGCACTGTCGGTCACCTCATTTCTTACGCTTGTGGAAGCATTGTAATTACCCACAATCATATCACTTGAAAGACTGGAACCAGCCCCATACGTGAAACCATGTTTTTCACGAAGATTTTGAAATAATCTACCAGAAAAGCCAGAACCAAGTATTGAATTCATAAGGTAGGAATTGATGACATCAGGATCACCCTTTTTTAAGGTGACTGGATACGCAACCCTGATTTCGGATTGTACCGAGTTAGATCGATCAACCAAAGCAATTTTAGTTTTATCAGGTGGTGAAGTGGAAGAAAAAGTTGGCAGTTGAATAGGTTTGCTCTCCCATTTGCCAAAATACTTTTTTACGATTTTTTTAGCTTCTTTAACGTTGATATCGCCAACGATGGCCAGGTAGGCAATTTTCGGTGTGAAGTAGGTATTATAGAAGTTTTTACAATCTTCCAGTGTAATATTACTTACAGTTTCTTCGGTTGTCAACTCTCCATACGGATGGTCTTTTCCGTATAAAACAACACTTCTAACATTTGAAGCAATGGCAGCAGGATCATCCTTTTGTGCGGCCAAGGCAGAAATTGTCTGCTTTTTTAATTTCTCCAGTTCTTCTTCAGGGAAGGAAGGATTATATAAAATATCAGTCATCAACGTTAATAGGGCATCCCTGTGCCTGGATAATGAGGCCGCATATATCCCTGAAGCGGATGTGTTTAATGTGGCACCAATAAAATCAACTTCTTCATCAATTTGCGGTTTTGATTTCGACGTTGTACCTGTTCTTAAAAGTTCACCTGCCATGGAGGCATAACCTGCTTTTTCACCTTCTTTTATGGCTTCAAAATCCAGAACGAGATTGAATGCTATCCTGGGAAGTTTGTGATTTTCAACTACAATTACTTTAAGCCCATTTTTAAGCTCAAAGCTTTCACCGGTTCCAATTTTTATTTCCGGAGCTGGCCCTGGTGCAGGGATCTTTGAGCGATCAATTTGGGCAGGTGCACTGAGATATGCTGCGACGAATAAAAATAGAATTAAATATATACGTTTCATGATAGTTCTTTTGTTCTGGTGAGTACTGCTTAATTTGTTTCTTGCTCTTTTGGCAAATAGTATAAAACCACCCTATTTTCCTTGTTCAAGTATTTTTTTGCTACTTCCATCAGATCTTCCCTGGTCACCTTCATATACCTGTCAATTTCGGTGTTTATCAGATTGGCATCTCCAAAGTATACATGATAATTAGCCAGGCTTTCGGCTATACCTGCAACTGTCGAGTTACTCAAAATAAAATCATTTTCAATTTGATTTTTAACTTTTTGAAATTCCCTATCAGAAATCAATTCTTCTTTTACTTTTTCAATTTCAGCATCCATTGCAGCTTCAAGGTCCTCTGGATTTTTGCCCATATTGGCAAAGCCATAAGTCAGGAATAGTCCTGGGTTTTCCATTGGTAAAGGAAATGCACCGACTTGAATGGCAGTTTGTTGATTATCCACAATTTCTTTATAAAACCTGGAACTTTGACCACCTGCCAACAAATTTGTTAGTAAATCCATGGCATAATAATCAGGAGTACCCTGAGCCGGCATATGATATGCCTGAATAATTGCCGGAAGTTGAATATTATCATAAATAATATCTCTGATTTCTACAGTTTGCGGAGGTTCTACTTCAGTAGGCCGAGGTATATCATGCTCACCTTTTGGGATTTCAGAAAAATAATTGTCAACCAGTCTTTTGGTTTCCTCAATATCAATATCTCCTGCGATACTTAAGGTTGCATTTTGAGACACATAAAATGTCTTGTAAAAATCCATAAATTCTTGCAGGCTTGCTTGATTTAAATGTTCCATAGAACCAATGATTGGCCATCGATAAGGATGTACCTTATATGCTCTTTTGAGTGTTTCGATTAGTATTGTTCCATAGGGCTGGTTGTCTACAGATTCTCTTCGTTCTTCTTTTACAACCTCACGTTGCGTATCAACACCTGTCTGATCGATTTTTGCATGCAATAATCGTTCGGATTCCAGGTACAATCCAAGTTCGAGTTGGTTTGCTGGTAGTATTTCAAAATAGAAAGTTCGATCAAATGAGGTATTTGCATTCAAGGCTCCTCCCGAACTTTCAATTAACTTTGCATACTCACCACGATCAATATTTTCCGATCCTTCAAAAAGCAGGTGTTCGAAGAAATGAGCAAAACCGGTTCGTTCCGGATCTTCATTTTTTGAGCCTACGTGATAAAGAATGGAAACAGCTACGATGGGGGTAGAATTGTCCTGGTGCAGGATGACATGTAAACCATTTTCCAAATCAAATTCAGTGAATTCGATTTTATTATCATTGGCATATCCAGGTGAAAATATCAAAAGGAATAAACCAATGCCGTAAAGAATTTTTTTCATGTTGATGATATTTATTTTTAAAGCATGAAGATAAGACTACTAGTAAGTTATATAATATGAATTTTTGCAAATTGTTTATAAAAATGATAAGTGGTAATTAAATAATGTTTGAAGGCATTTGTAACAATTAATGCATAATACATAAAATAAAAGCCCTGAATAAATCAGGGCTTTTGATCTTCAAATTTTCAATTTCGGAAAATTAACTGGCGGATCCCACATCCTCAATAATTTTTTCTACCACTTCCGGATCAAGTAAAGTGGAAATATCACCGAAATTGTCGTTTTCTCCATTGGCAATTTTTCTCAATATCCTCCGCATGATCTTGCCCGACCGGGTCTTAGGTAAGCCGGGGACAATCTGGATTTTATCCGGTTTGGCGATTGGGCCGATAATATTTGATACAGTTACCCGGATCTCATTCTTCAGGTTGTCTTCCGATCTATCACTCATATCGCATATCGCAAAAGCGTAAATTCCCTGGCCTTTGATCGGATGCGGATAGCCAACGACGGCAGATTCAATTACTTTGGGATGTTCATTTATGGCGTTTTCAACCTCTGCTGTTCCCATACGGTGCCCCGATACATTGATCACATCGTCTACTCGGCCAAGTATCCGGTAGTATCCGTCTTCATCGCGCTTTACTCCATCGCCAGTGAAATAATATCCGTTGAAACTTCCGAAATAGGTCTCTTTACATCGCTCATGATCTCCATAAAGCGTCCTCAACATAGAGGGCCATGGAAATTTTATACACAGATTTCCTTCGACACTGTTCCCTTTTAATTCTTTACCCTCATTATCCACAATTATTGGCTGAACCCCAGGCAGCGGCAATGTGGCATAGGCAGGTTTGGTAGGCGTAATTCCCGCGAGTGGCGAAATAAGTATTGCTCCGGTTTCAGTTTGCCACCATGTATCCACAATAGGACATTTCCCTTTTCCTATATGATCATGATACCAGTGCCAGGCTTCTTCATTTATTGGTTCACCAACTGTTCCCAAGACTTTCAAGGAATCCAGTTTGTACGGGAGAACAGGATCCAGTCCATAAGCTTCAAGTGACCGGATCGCTGTTGGTGCTGTATAAAACTGATTCACTTTGTATTTATCTACAATCTCCCAGAACCTGCCCGGGTGCGGGTAGGTGGGTATTCCCTCAAACATTAGTGTAGTAGCCCCCTCTAGGAGCGGTCCGTAGATTATATAGGAATGACCTGTAATCCATCCTATATCTGCGGTACACCAGTATATATCTTCATCACTGTACTGGAATACGTTCTTAAAGGTATAATAGGTATATATCATGTAACCTCCGCAGGTATGGACGATTCCTTTTGGTTTTCCGGTTGAACCGGAGGTGTATAAGATGAATAGCGTATCTTCTGAGTCCATCGTTTCGGCAGTATGTTCCATAGATACACCTTCTATTTCATCATGCCACCAGGTATCTCTTCCCGGTGTCATTGTAACGGGTGTCCTGGTTCGTTGCAAAACGATAACTTTTTCAACACTGCTAGTTTTTTGCAGCGCTTCATCAACGACATCTTTTACCGGGATAGTTTTCGCTCCTCTGAAATTTCCATCGGATGTCAAAACCATTTTTGCCCCACAATCATTAATTCTATCTGCTAATGAAGTAGCCGAAAAACCAGCAAATACGACGGAATGTATTGCCCCAATTCGCGCACAAGCCAGCATGGCAATAGCTGCTTCAGGAACCATCGGCATATAAATGATTACACGATCTCCCTTACCAACACCATTTTTGCTCAATACATTGGCAAATTGACAGGTTTTTTCGTAGAGCTCTTTATAGGTGAGTGTGATTGAGGACTCCTTGGGATCATTAGGTTCCCAAATAATTGCGGGTTTATTTTTTTTAGTATGAAGATATCGCTCAAAAATATTTTCAGTAATGTTCAATTTCCCATTTACAAACCACTTAATACTTGGTGTATTAAATTCCCAATCTACTACCTGATCCCATTTTTTACGCCAGTGAAAAGTTTCAGCGATCTGTTCCCAGAATGCATCAGGATCAAGAATGCTTCTTTGGTATTCGTGAATATAACCTGCAAGCGTGTGAATTTTTCTAGCCATAGGATTTATTATTAATATTGTATCGTATAATTAATGCAACTTCAGAGATAATTTTTCTTTAAGGATTTGAAAGATATAAATTTTTAGTGAAATATGGATTTTAAGTGAAAAATTTTATAAAAAAACCGAATTTCAGGTGAAAATGCCTTAGAAAACTGTAGCTATTGAGAAAATCTGTAAATTGTGATATTACGTCATTGATTTTTTAATGCTGTAAAAACTCAATGAATATGGCGAGTAAAGCCCCCAACAAGCTTATAAATGTTTTTTTCCTATTAAATGTATGTTCCGGGCTGGATTCAAAGTAGATCGTTGTCGAGATATGGAGAAAATTACCGCTTACGATGGCAAATATGATTAAAAATCCCTCTTCGCTTACCAGGTGATATGTATTCATTACTTCACTAAATATTAATCCAAAAGGGGAAGCAA
>Ga0209536_100001180_pt1 | contig 43229 bp, 52 predicted proteins | sample DeeMarSeWOR28_12_FD_187461 | JGI IMG/M metagenome (GOLD analysis project Ga0209536, IMG submission 187461) | Marine sediment microbial communities from White Oak River estuary, North Carolina - WOR-2-8_12 (SPAdes) (version 2) | ecosystem: Environmental > Aquatic > Marine > Intertidal zone >...
CGCCGGTACGACGGCCACAGCCACAGCGCACGGCTCAGGCGCGGCCATCGGAGGCAAGGCCGCAAGGAGGACCCGCGGGGCGCCAGGAGGGGCTCGAAGCGATCCTCGACCTGTTGCGGGGCGAGCTACCGCCGCTCCCCGAGCCTGAGCCCGTACCGGATGTGCCGCAGGCTGCCACCGAGATCGATGACGAGGCGCGCCCGCTGAACGAAGCGTCACACCGGGCGTTCCACGAGCAGTACGTCGAGGGTGACCTCACACCCGCGCCGGTGAGGCGGAGCCGCTATCGACTCACGCCGAAGACCGCCCGGGAGGCAGTGGTGTGGACGGCGATCTTCTCCCCGCCCAAGGGATACGAATGAGCGACATTCCCTATCTGACCGACGAGCATCATCAGGTGCGGGAGATGGTGCGTGAATTCGCCGAGCGGGAGATCCGTCCGATCGCACGCGATTGCGACCGCGATGCGCGGTTCCCGTGGAACACCGTGAAGCAGATGGCCGAGCTGGGCTTCATGGGTGCACCCTGGCCCGTCGAGCTCGACGGGTCGGGGATGGACTACCTGTCCTACATCCTCATCGTGGAGGAGTTGGCGCGGGTCGACGCCAGCCACGCGATCACGGTGTCGGCGCACACGACACTCGGGACGTCACCGATCGTGCACTTCGGCACGGAGGAACAGAAGCAGCGATTCGTACCGCTGCTCGCGTCGGGCCGGGTCCTCGGCGGTTTCGGACTCACCGAACCGGGCGCGGGATCCGATGCGGCCGGCACCCGCACGACCGCCGTCGACAAAGGCGATCACTACGTCCTCAGCGGGTCGAAGATCTTCATCACGCACGCGGGGGTTGGCGAGATCTTCGTCGTGACGGCGCGCACCGATCCGGAGGCGACGGCCGGAAGCCGCGGGATCACCTCGTTCATCGTGACCAAGGACACGGTCGATCTCGCGGCCTGCCGCGAGGTGGGCATCGGCCACGCCGACGACTTACCGAAGATCGACGGCGTACGCGCCGGCAAGAAGGAAGACAAGCTCGGGTGGCGCGCATCCGATACCAGGGAGCTGATCCTCGAAGACGCCGTCGTCCCGAAGGAGAACATGCTGGGACGGGAAGGGAGGGGGTTCATCAACTTCCTCAAGACACTCGATGACGGGCGGATCGGTGTCGGTGCCCTCTCGCTGGGCCTCGCCGAGGGGGCGCTCGACGAGTGCGTGCAGTACACGTCGGAGCGCGAGCAGTTCGGGCGTCCGATCGGCGCGTTCCAGGGTGTGCACTTCGAGATTGCCGACATCGCGACGGCGATCGAGGCGGCACGGCACCTCGTGTATCATGCCGCGTGGCTCAGGCAGCAGGGCAAACCGTTCAAGAAGGAAGCCTCCATGGCGAAGCTCTTCGCCTCCGAGTTGGCCACCCGAGCAACCATCACGGCCGTCCAACTCCATGGGGGATACGGTTACACGACCGAGTACCCGGTCGAGCGCATGATGCGCGACGCAAAGGTCGGCGAGATCGGTGAAGGCACGTCGGAGATCCAGCGGATCGTGATCGCCCGGGAATTGCTGGGTGAGGTCGTGGCTGCAACGGGATGAGGCGCACGGGATGAGTGCACCGGGATCTGACTTCCGCAGCTTCGTCGGCAGTCTCTCGGCGGGCGCGGCGAGTGCCCTCGCCGAGGTTGAGAAACTGCGATCGGGGCAGGGCCAGACCGACCAAGAGGAGGGGCAACCGTCGCCGCAGGAGGTACGCCAGCAGGCGGACGCCGCGCTGGCGGTTGCCCGCCAGCTCATCGATACGTTGGTGATGCTGGAGGAGAAGACGAAGGGCAATCTCACACCGGAAGAGACCGAAGCGCTGCGCTCGAGTCTCACGAGTCTGCGTATCTCGTTCGTGCGCGTCTCCACGCCAACGAACTGAGTGGACCCCGACGCTGCGGCGGCCGAGTGGCAGAAGCCACTGGCAGGACTGCCCGGGGCGCCGGGTTGACGTAAGCCTCTGTACGGTATAAGCTTACAGGACAATGCGACGGATTCGGCTCTCCCCGTCAGCGACTACGATCACGTTAGTCGGGATTTCGGGTGTCGTCGAGCACCGGTGGGTGACTCGGGCGCCACGCGAGCAGCGGGAGCCGCTTGCGCAGCACACACACAACGTTGCGTGGCCGCGGATGAGCCGTGGCCGGGCGACGCGGATCATTGAATGGCCTGGGGTGTTCGGGGCCGCGGTCCCACGGGGGGCCGGGGGCCGCGGCGCGCGGGCCGAGGTGTTGAACGTTGAAACGCGAGATTCTCATCAATGGTGGGCCGCGGGAAACCCGCGTGGCCATCCTGGAGGACGACCGCCTGGTCGAGGTCCTTCATGATCGTCCCGACATACGGCGCACCGTAGGCAACATCTATCTCGGGAAGGTCGAAGCGGTGCTGCCCGGTATGCAGGCCGCGTTCGTCGATATCGGCGCCGGCAAGAGCGCCTTCCTGCACGCGTCGGATCTCGTCGAGCCCGACGACGACGACGACGACGAGGCCCGGGGCGGCCGGAACGGTCGAAACGGGGCTCGACGGCTCCCCAACATCCAGGAGCACGTCAAACGTGGTGAATCCCTCCTGGTGCAGGTCACCAAGGAGCCGATCAGCACGAAGGGGCCACGCGTGACCCGGCAGATCTCCCTCGCCGGACGGTTCCTGGTCTTCATGCCCTACGCGTCGAAAGTGGGCGTGAGCCGGAAGATCGAGGCGCGGGACGAGCGTGCCCGGCTGCGTGAGATGGTCGGGAAGCTCCTTCCGAAGAATTCCGGTGGCGTGATCGTCCGGACGGTGGCGGAGGACCTGACGGACGCCAAGGTCAAACGCGAGCTGCGGTCCCTCCTCGATCAGTGGAAGAAGATCAAGCGGAAGGCCCATTTCGTTCGGCTCAAAGTGCCAGCGCTCGTCTACCGGGAGACCTCGCTGACCAGCGGGATCATCCGGGATCTGTTCAGCGACAAGGTTGACCGGGTGATCGTCGACCGGAAAGAGCTGCATAACGAGATCCGCGACTACCTGCGCGAAGTCGAGCCGGAGTTGATCGATCGCGTCTCGCTGTTCCGGGACCGGGTCCCCATCTTCGACAAGTTCGATATCGAGGGCGAGATCCAGGGCCTGTACGACCGTCGTGTGGAGCTCCCGACGGGGGGGTACGTCATCATCGAGCCCACCGAGGCACTCGTGTCGATCGACGTCAACACGGGCCGCTATACCGGGCAGAAGGATCCGGAGAAGACCATCCTCCGCACCAACCTCGAAGCCGCGCGGGAGATTGCCCGCCAAGTGCGGCTTCGCGACCTGGGTGGCATCATCGTGATCGACTTCATCGACATGGAATCCCAGGGGAACCGCGACAAGGTGCTGCACGAGCTGCGTACGCACCTCTCTCGAGACCGCGCGCGCACCCGGGCCTTTCAGGTGTCGGAGCTCGGGCTCGTCGAGATGACGCGCCAACGGGTTCGCCCGTCGCTGATGGACACGATGGCGGGGCCGTGCCCCGCCTGTGGGGGCGAGGGTTACGTCTTCCGTCCGGGCGTCGTGGTGCGACGGCTCGAGCGGGCGCTCCGACGCGCGGCAGCCGAACGAAGGGAGACGCGGCTGGTCGTGCGGCTGCACCCGGAGGTCGCGTTGTACCTGATGGAGGAAGAGCCGAAGCTCATGAAGGCCCTGGGGAAGGACCTGGGCGTGGACTTGGAACTGCGGGATGATCCCATCATCCGGATCGACGAGTTCCGCCTCGTCGCGCAGCCAGCCGGCCGGGACGTCACCGAGCAGTATGCCGTGGCCTGAGGGGCCACCTTGACCCAACTTCCACGGGCCATTAAAGTTACTGGTCTATGACTTACGCAATTTTCCGGGCCGCGGGCCAGCAATTCCGTGCCGAAGAGGGTGCGAGGGTGCGGGTGCCCAAGCTCGAGGGGGACCCAGGCGCCAAAGTGTCGTTCGACGACGTGCTGCTCACCTCCGACGGCAACACGGTGAAGGCGGGGCAGCCGACGGTCACGGGCGCCAAAGTGACCGCGGAGATCGTGCGGCACGGCCGCGCCGACAAGATCGTGGTGTTCCGCTTCAAGCGGCGCAAGAACTACCGCAAGAAGACCGGGCATCGTCAGGAGTACACGGAGCTGCAGATTACCGACGTGAAGGCGTAACACTATGGCGCACAAGAAGGGCGTAGGCTCGAGCCGAAACGGCCGCGATTCGAATCCGAAGTTCCTCGGCGTGAAACGGTACGGAGGCGAGCGGGTCCGTGCGGGGAACATCCTGGTCCGGCAGCGCGGAACGAAGTTCCATCCGGGCTCGAACGTGCGGCGCGCCAAGGACGACACGCTGTTCGCGCTGGTCGACGGCGTGGTGAAATTCGAGCCCAAGAACAAGCAGCGGCAGATGGTGAGCGTCTACCCGTTGGAGGCGGTCTCCGCCAACTGACGCCCGCATCGGTACCGTGACATGAGGGGCGTCGGATCGTGGGATCCGACGCCCCTCGCACGTTTCGGGCATTCTCGAGGGTCGGTCAGCCGCTCTTCAGGATCTGCCCCGATCGGCGAGCCTGTCGCAGCCGCTTGAGATCCTTGCGGGCGAGCCGGGCCTTCCTCGCGAAGTAGCTGAACGGGACGACCATGGCGCCGCCCAACGATGCGGAGACGATCACCTTGGCCAGCTCCGGAGCCGCCGTCCCGAAGGCGAGCCAGAGCGCCACGGCCTCCGCGGCCACCACGACGCCTCCGAAGGCATCCCGCAGGTACGCCATGTCCTTCCGATAGGTGTCGAGCTTCCGCTCGGCGTCCGTCTCGATCGCGCCAGCCGCAACGAGGGATCCGTCCTCGGAGTAGATGGCCCCGCACTGTCCGCACATCTTGAGCGGGCCGGTGAAGAGGCTCTTGGCACCCTCGAGCCAGTAGCGGGACCACCTGAGCTCGCGTAGTGGCTTGCGCAGCAACCCAAGCGGGTGTCCGCACCGCGTGCAGCGATTGGCATCGGTCATGGCTTCAGTCCCTACGGACGTGCCCGAAGGCCGGTTGCATCATTGGGTCAGGCCATGAAAGAGGTGGAGCAGCCGCTGGGCGAAGGGACCCGGTGTGCCCGATCCGACGGGTTGATCATCGACGCGTACGATCGGCATCACCTCCATGGTGGTCCCGGCAAGAAACAGTTCGTCCGCCCGGGCAAGGTCGTGTGCGAAGAACGGCTCCGTGCCATGCGGGATCCCGTGCTCGGCACACAAGTCGAGCACGACCTGGCGGGTGATGCTCGGCAGAATGTAGTTGCTCGCCGGGGCGGTGCGGACCTCGCCGTCGAACACGCCGAAGACGCTCGTGTGAGTCCCCTCCATCACGACGCCGTCCCGGATGAGGAGCGCCTCTGCGACGCCCGCCGCGCGCGCCGCCTCCGCTGCGAGACAGTTGGGCAGCAGCGAGACGGACTTGATGTCGCATCTGGTCCAACGCTGGTCGGGAGCCACAATCACCCCCACACCCTTTCGCGGATCCCACCTGCTGTGAAGCGGGTTCACCATCGCGAAGACGGTCGGGGACACGGGTGGGTCGGGAAAGAAGTGCGTGCGGGGTGCCACTCCCCGCGTGATCTGGAGATAGACGATCGCGTCCTTACCCGTGAAGCCGTTCCGCTGCAGGAGCTCGTGGCTGATCTCGGACGCGTCTGTCGCGTCGAATCCCTCGATGGCGAGGGCGGCAAGGCCGCGGGCCATACGCTGCAGGTGTGCGTCGAGTGCGAAGAACGATCCGCCGTATGCCCGCGCCACCTCGTAGATGCCGTCCGCAAACAGGAACCCCCGATCCTCGGGCGAGATCCGCGCCTCCTCCTTGGGCAGATACGAGCCGTTCAGATAGACAATCGCGCTCATCGGCGCCCCTCCTCCAGTCCCCAGGTTCCCCGCACGGCGCTCCGAGAAGCCTCACGCGGGCTCGTTCAACGCACCCCACACCACCAGCACCCACCCCACCAGGAAGCACACACCACCGACGGGCGTCACGGCACCCCACCACCTGGTACCCGTGAGGGCGAGGATGTAGAGGCTCCCCGAAAACACCGCCGTTCCCGCAACGAAGAGCCATCCAGCCCACGTCAGGGCGGCGCTTCCCCAGCGGGCATGCGCCAGTCCGACCACGATCAGCGCCACGGCGTGGTACATCTGGTACTTCGCCGCGGTCTCGAACACCGCCAACATGTCGGCGGAGATCCGCGGCCTGAGTGCGTGCGCTCCGAAGGCGCCCGCCGCCACGCTCATGAGCGCAAGCAGCGCTCCCAGTGCACCAAACAGCCGATCGGTCGTCACGTGTATCCTCCCGAACGTCCTCCGCTGCGGTAGATCACGACTGCCACCACAACCAGAGAGTAATAATAGTGACTGCAAGCAGGTTGAGCCCGATGCCCGCGCGCGCCATATCCGCAGGTAGGATCCGCCGCGAGCCAAACACGATCGCGTTCGGAGGCGTGGCAACGGGGAGCATGAATGCCATCGACGCCGCGAGGGCTGCGGTCATCATCAGTGGCAGCGGGCTCACACCGAGACCGTCCGCGACGCCGACCATGAGGGGCATGCCAAGTGCCGCCGTCGCGGTGTTACTGGTCAGCTCCGTCAGGATCACAAACAGAGCGGCGGTCGCCCCGATGACGACCGGCAGGGGAACGCCCCGGAGCGCAACGAGCTGGCCACCCAACCACTCCGTGAGGCCGCTGATCTCGAACGCGCGCGCCAGGGCCAGTCCGCCCCCGAACAGCAGCAGGATCCCCCAAGGCACCTGGCGAGCCGACGCCCAGTCCAGGCCCACGGTGAAGCGCTGACGTCGCAACGGCGTCACGAACAGGACCACCGCCGCCGCAACGGCGATTCCGGCATCGGTGACTCCCGGAAGGAAGTCTGATATGCCGGGGATCCGTATGGCACCGATCGTCTTCGGCGCTCGCAGGATCCACGCGAGTGCCGTCAGACCGAACACCGTCAGCACGAACCGCTCGCCGCCCCCGACGGGTCCCATCGCCGCCCGCTCGCGCGCCACATAGCCCTCGAGCCCGGGAATCGTGCCCCGCACTTCGAACAGGCGGATCAAGAGCAGCCAGCAGCCGAACAGCATGGGGATCGTGACGGGCAACGCAAAGCCCATCCATTGGGCAAATCCGACATCCTCCGCGAGAAGCTCACGGGCGGCGCCCGCGAATATCGCGTTCGGTGGTGTGCCGATCAGGGTCGCCACGCCCCCGATCGACGCGGCGTAGGCGATCCCGAGCAGCAGGGCGGTCGAGGTGCCGCGTCCCTCGTCATCGGTCGCCCCGACGACGGCCATTGCGATCGGAAGCATCATGACGGCGGTTGCCGTGTTCGAGATCCACATGCTCGCGACGGCCGACGTGAGCATGAATGCGAGGACGACCCGTGGCGCCTTCGTACCGACGGCACGGACGGTCGCGAGCGCAAACCGCTTGTGCAGATCCCAGCGCTCGAGCGTAGCGGCCAGGAAGAACCCGCCGAGGAACAGGAAGATGATCGGGTCGGCGTAGGACGGGGCGATCTCGGTGAGCGGTGCGACGCGCAGTACGGGGAGGAGCACGAGCGGCAGCAGGGCCGTCGCCTCGAGCGGCACCACGGCAGAGAGCCACCACACCGCCATCCACCCGGCGAGGCCCGCCACGCGCCACGCCTCCGGCGCGAGCCCCACGGGTGCGGGGAGGAGCAGCACCAACAGCAACCAGGCGGGGCCTGCACCCAGGGCGACCCGTTTCATCGTTGCGGCATGACGGCCAGGGGCGTGTGATGCGTGATCCGCTGTTTCAGTTCGTCGGAAAGTGGGAGCGACCGGAATTGGTCGAGATTCTCGCGCAGGTCCCGGACACCCGGACTTGGCCAATCCGTGCCCCACACCACGCGATCGCCGATCTCGGTGATGCGCGGAAAATACTCGAGCAACTTCCGTGGCGGGATGCCCGACAACTCGAGATACACGTTGCGGTGCCGCCGGAGGATGAAGAAGGCCTCGTCCATCCACAGCGGACGCCCGCCGTGCGCCATCAGAATCGTCAGGTCCGGGAAGTCGATCGCGACGTCGTCCAGCTCCATCGGACGGCCGTACTTGCAGCGGGCACCCGGAAAGATGCTGGTGCCGGTGTGGACCATGATCGGGAGTCCCCGCTCTTCGCACCGCCGATAGACGCGTCCGAGCGACTCGAGCCCCATCGTATACGCATTGGCAGGGAACATCTGGTGGGGTGGGTGGATCTTGAGGCAGCGGATGCCAAGCTCCAGCAGATCCTCGACTTGGCCCTCGGGGTCGGACGTGAAGCGCGGGTGAACCCCACCGTACGGCAACAGGCGGTCCGGCGCCGCCTCCGCGTACCGGGCGGCAAATGCGTTCGTCTCGTCGGTGAAGCCCATGAGATCGGGGCTGGGGTAGTTCACCAGCCCGACCCGCCAGACGTCACTGGCGTCGAGCACCTCGAGGAGCGCCCGGGGGTCCTCCATGAGGGCGACCAGGCGCTCCCAGTGCGCTTCCTTGCCGCGGCGCATGACGGCGAGCACGTCGGGCTTCATCTGACTCCACGGCTGGATGTGCACGTGGAGGTCGGTGACCCCGGGCGCCGTGCCGGTGCCGGTCACCTACTCGCCCTTGAACTCGGCTTTGCGCTTCTCCAGGAACGCGTGCACGCCTTCTTCCTTGTCAGCAGTGGAGAAGGCGAGCCCGAACAGGGTAGTCTCCAGCCTGATCCCCTCGTCCAGCGGCATCCGCACGCTCGCCTTGACGGCGTCCTTGATGAACTGCAGCGCAGCCGGGCTCTTCTCCGCGATCGCCTGCGCCAGCTCGCGCACGCGCGTCATCAGCTGCTCGTGCGGTACGACCTCGTCGACGAGCCCGATACGGAGCGCCTCCGCCGCGCCGATGATCTCACCGGTGTAGAGCAGCTTGTACGCTGCGCCCAGTCCGACGAGACGGGGCAGCCGCTGGGTGCCGCCACCCCCCGGGAGAATGCCGAGGTTGATCTCCGGCTGGCCCAGCTTGGCCTTGTCGGAGGCGATCCGCATGTCGCACGCCATGGCCAGCTCGCACCCGCCGCCTAGCGCGAAGCCGTTGACTGCGGCCACAACTGGCTTGGGTGAGCGCTCGGGGGCCTCGAAGATCCCGAAGCTCTTCGTTACCAGGAACTGCTCGTAGCCCGAGCGCCCGGCGAACTCCTTGATGTCCGCCCCCGCTACGAACGCCTTCTCGCCTGCGCCCGTGACGACGACCACGCGGACGTCGTCATCGCCGTTCAGCCTGTGCAGCGCCGTGACGAATTCGCGCCGGACGTCGGCGTTGAGGGCATTGAGCTTGTCTGGGCGGTTGATCGTGATGGTCGCGACGCGACCGTCGATGTCGACTAGGATGACTGGCTCGGCCATTCGTGGAACCCCCTCCCGGATTTCTTCCCCAGCTCGCCCGCCTCCACCTTCCGGCGGAGGATCGCGGGCGGAGCAAAGCGCGTGTCGTCCAGCTCGCGCTCTAAATATTCAGCGATGGCCAGCCTCACGTCGAGTCCGACGAGGTCCGAAACCTCCAGCGGCCCCATCGGATGGCCGTAGCCAAGCTTCATCGCCGTGTCGATGTCGGACGCGGAGGCGATCCCCTCCTCGAGCATCCGCATGGCCTCGAGCCCGAGCACGATCCCGAGCCGCGACGAGGCGAAGCCGGGTCGGTCCTTGACCGTGATCGGCTCCTTGTCCATGCGGATGGCGATCTCCCGCACGGTCGCGAGCACGTGGGGATCGGTCGTCTCGTGGACCACGAGCTCGACGAGCTTCATGATGTGCACGGGGTTGAAGAAGTGCATTCCGAGCACGCGCTCGGGGCAGCCCGAAGCCTCGGCGATGGCACCGACGGAGAGCGACGACGTGTTCGTCGCCAAGACGCACTTGGGAGGCGTGAGGGCATGCAGGTCGCGAAACAGCGCTCGCTTGACGTCCAGGCGCTCGACCACGGCCTCGATCACCAGATCCGTGTTCTGTACGGCATCGTCCAGCTCGGAGGCCGTGCGGCAGCGGGCAAGCGCAGCGTCCATCGCATCCGGCGTGAGCTTCCCGCGCGCGACGCCCCGCTCCAGATTGCGCCGAATCCGTTCGAGCGCGGCGGGCAACACGTCGGGAGCGGCGTCGGTGAGCACGGTGTCGCAGCCCGCGAGGGCAGCCACGTGGGCGATGCCGTGGCCCATGGTGCCGGCACCGATCACTGCGACACGGGTCATCCAAGCACCTCCTTCGCGACATCCGGACGGTTGGTGCAGATGCCGTCGGCCCCCAAGCTCGCCAGCACCCACATGCGCGCCGGGTCGTCGACGGTCCACGTGACCAGCCGAGCGCCAGCCTCATGCACCGCCGCGATCAGCTCAGCGTCAACGAGGGAATCCTGCTGCCAGAGCGTCTCCGCCGAGGCGTCCTCGAGCTGCAACACGGGTCGGATGGGGTAGGAGGTGCTCAGCACTCCTGTCGGAAGGTCCGACCGGTGTTCGCGCAGGCGGCGGACGATCCGGTGGTCGAATGAGTGCACGTGGTACCGCTCCGGCATGGGAGCCGAATCGAGCACGGCAAGGAACGAGTGGTCGTCCCGCGGCTCGAGCGCCTTCACCTCCACGTACACGAACAAGCTTGGATCGATGGCAGCCAGCGCCTCGGCGAGGGTCGGAACGGGCTCTCCGTTCGGGAGGTGCCGATCCGCCACCGCTTCACGGGTGAGTTGCCAGATCGGCCGTCCGTCGAGCACCGGATCATGGTGCACGACAGGGAGCCCGTCGGCGGTCACGTGCACGTCCAGCTCGATCCCGTCGGCACCCATCGCGTGCGCCAGGCGGAAGGCCGACAGGCTGTTCTCGGGCTCGTACGCTGAGGCTCCTCGGTGTGCGACGATGAGCGTCATGCGCCGCTACATGCCCGTGAAGACCGGCGGGCGCTTCTCGAGGAACGCGGCCAGACCCTCGCGGGCGTCATCCGAGTGAAAGCACTCCAGCTGGTGTGCGAGCTCCACGTCGAGCATCTCATCGAGACTCGCGCCACCACTCGCGTACACCGCCCGTTTCGCGAGTGCCAGGGCGCGCGGAGGCTTGGCGGCGAGCAGACGCGCGGCTGCGAGCGTCTCGGCCTCCAGCTGCTCGTGCGGGACGACCCGATCGAACAGCCCGAGCTGATGTGCCTGGTCAGCATCGAGCATCTCGGCGCTGAAGATGAGCTGGAGCGCCTTCGACGGCCCCACGAGCCGTGGCAGGAAGAAGGTACCTCCCCAGTCGGGATGCAGACCGATGCGGTTGAACGTTTGCCCGATCGACGCCCGGTCCGACGCGATCCGCAGATCGCAGGCGAGAACGAGGTTCGCTCCACCTCCCGCCGCCGGCCCGTTCACCGACGCAATCACCGGCTTCGGCACCGCTCGGACGGTCGTGACCACGGCCCGCCCGGCTTCGACCAGCGCCGTGAACGCCTCGGTGTCGCGCCGCTCGAGGAGGTCCCGCATGTACCCGATGTCGGCGCCGGCGCAGAACGCCCGTCCGGCTCCCGTGACGACCAGCACACGGACGTCGGGGTCGTCGGCCATCTCCCGGACGGCGTCGGCGATCTCTTCCCGCATGCTCCCGGCGAAGGCGTTGAGCTTCTCCGGACGATTGAGCGTGAGGACACCGATCCCGTCGTCGCGCGACAGCAGCAGGTGCTCGAAGCTCACGTGAGCCCCACCCACACGGTCTTGACGTCGGTGTAGCCGTCCAGCGCCTCCCGCCCGAGGTCGCGGCCGAAGCCCGAGGCCTTGACACCACCGAACGGTGCTGCGGAGTCGTATTGGTTGTACGTGTTGATCCAGACGGTGCCGGCCCGCACGGCGCGCGCGGTGCGGATGGCCTTGCCGATGTCACGGGTCCAAATTCCAGCCGCAAGGCCGTAGACGGTACGGTTCGCGAGGGCGAGCGCTTCCTCCACGTCCTCGAACGTGAGAACCGAAAGCACGGGGCCGAAGATCTCCTCGTCCACGATGCTCATGCCGGGCTCGGCACCGTCGAAGATGGTCGGCTCGATGAAGTATCCCTTCCCGCCCACCGTGAGCGCGTTGCCGCCGGTCACCAGCGTCGCGTCGCGCTTTCCCGCTTCGACATACGACAGGACCTTCTCGTGCTGCCGCCTCGAGACGATCGCGCCGATCCGGGTGTGCTGGTCGAACGGGTCACCGACCGTGAGGCGACCGGCCCGCTCGACGAGCTGCTCCACCACCTGGTCGTGGACGGAGCGCTGCACCAGAAGGCGCGAGCCCGCGGCACACACCTCACCCTTGCCGTAGAAGATCCCGGTCTGGGCGCCCCGCACGGCAGCTTTGAGGTCCGCATCCTCGAACACGATGTTCGGGCTCTTGCCCCCCAGCTCCAGCGACACGCGCTTCGGCCCGTCGGCGGCCTCGCGCATGATCATCCGACCGGTGGCCGTGGAGCCCGTGAACGCGATCTTGTCCACCCCGGGATGGCGCACGAGCGCTGCGCCGGTGGTGGGCCCGTCACCGGGGACGACGTTGACGGCGCCGGGCGGAAAGCCCGCGTCGTGGAGCAACTCCGCGAAGGCGAGCGCCGTGAGCGGAGTCTCCGGCGCGGGCTTGAGGACCACGGTGCACCCTGCTGCCAGGGCGGGGGCGACCTTCCAGCTCGCCAGATTGAGCGGGAAGTTCCACGGGACGATCGCACCCACCACACCGATCGGCTCGCGCTCGGTGTACACGAAGTCCTGGCGTGCAACTGGGAGCACCTCGCCACCGACCTTGTCGCTCCAACCGGCGAAGTACTGCAGCGTCTCGACGGTCGAGGCGACATCGATCTTCGACTCGAACAGCGGCTTACCGTTCTGGCGGGTCTCCAGTTCCGCGAATTCCGCACGCCGCTCCCGGAGCAACTCGCCGGCTCGGTGGAGCAGGGCGCCGCGCTTGCGACCCGACATCCCACGCCACGCATCCGACTCGAAGCATCGGCGCGCCGCCTGGGCGGCGGCGTCCACCTCTGAGGGGCCGGCGAACTCGACGGCCGCCACGTGCTCTTCGGTGGCGGGATTGACCACCTCGAGCTGTCGGGCCGAGGTGGCCTCCCGCCACTCCCCGTCGATGAAGAGCTGAGTGCGCACTACGCGCCCTTGAAGCTGGGCGTGCGCTTCTCGACGTAGGCCGCGAGCCCTTCCTTCGCATCCTCGCTCTGGAACAGCTGCTGCTGCAGTTCACGCTCGATCGCGAGTCCGCTCTCGAAGGGGACCTCGAGACCCGAGCAGACGGCCCGCTTGATGTGACCCACGGCCTTCGCGGCCCGCGTGGGCGGCACGAACTGCTTCGCATACGCGAGCACGTCGTCCCAGAAGGTCTCCTTGGGCAGCACCGTGTTCACGAGCCCCATCTGCTCGGCCTCCTCGAAGGAGAACAGCGTGCCGGTAGCCATCATCTCGATCGAGCGCGACTTGCCGATCAGCCGCGCCAGACGCTGCGTACCACCGGTTCCCGGGAGGACGCCGAGGCTCACCTCGGGCAGGCCGATCTTGCCCGCGTCCTTTGCCGCGACGCGGAGATCGCACGCGAGGGCGATCTCGAGGCCGCCGCCTACGGTGTGCCCGTTGAGCGCACCGATCACGAGCTTCGGCGTGTGCTCGAGTCGGTTCAGCGTCTCGTTCGCGTGCAGGCAGAAGAAGTACTTGAACCGCGGCGTCACCTCGTTCAGCATTTGGATATTGGCACCGGCCGAGAAGAACTTCTCGCCCTTGCCGCGCAGCACGATGACGTGCACGCTGTCGTCCATCCGGGCGGTGAGCACGGCCTGATCGAGCTGCCGCATCATGTTGTACGTGTAGGTGTTCGCCGGTGGATCGTTCAGCTCCAGGATGGCTATGCCGTCCTCGACCCGGTACTCGACGAGCGTCTTGTCGGTAGGTGCGCCCCAATCGGTCATTGTCTGTTTCTTCCTTGTTGAAGGTCTCACTTCGAATATCGCAGTTCCAGCCGGAACCTGAGTTGCACTCGTTCGTGACAGGTGAAGGGTGAAGCGTGAAGGGAACGACTCTGCTCTACTCTTCACCCTTCACCCTTCACCCTTCACGCCTCCCCCCGCCGCGGAGGAACTCAGGGAGGTCCAGCCCCTCGTTGTCCCCCCACTTGATCGCCTCGAATGAGGATCGGCAGTCGCGGCAATAGTGCAGTCGGACCATGAGCGACGTGCCGAAGTCGGACTGCTTCTCCGTGTCCATCGAGCCACAGAACGGGCAGGGGAGGGCCGCCCTCATGCCAACTTGAACACTTCGTTTTTCGTACCGCGGAGGTGGAACAGAATCTCGTCGTCGGGTCCCCCGCCATCGAGGCGCCGGCTATCGGGTGTCCATCCGTCGAAGGCGGAGGGTAGCCCGACGTCGAGCGCGATGCCGGCGTCACCGGCGAGATCCGTCACGTCCCGCACCACGGCGTCGCGCACTGTGGCGTTGTCCATCGCCTTGATGCCAGCCCCCACGAGGGCTCGATCGCCAGCCTCGTCGGGGGGCCCTAACCACTCCACCACCGATGCCAGCGCCTCCGACACTCGCCGGACGAGCAGGTCCCGCTGGTCGTCGCGGGCCGCCAGCGTGCGGAACCACCCCCGTCCGTGATGCAGATGGTAGCGCTCCTCGTCGAGCATCTTGTCCACACTCATCCTGATCGGCTTGAACGCCGAGGCGCGCAGCGCGTGGAGCTGGCGGGTGACGGCCAGATCGACCACGTAGTTGGCGGCCACGAAGCCGGCCCAGTCGGTCAGCGGTCGGTCGAGGAAATCGACGCTCGCAAACGCCTGCGGCTCGCGGGCATCGACCAACGCGTCCGGATCCTCGTCGAAGTGCTTCGCGAGTACGGCGTGCAGTAGGCGGACGTGTCCCAGCTCGGCCTGGGCCAGGGAGCAGCTGGCCACGGCCGCCTCCAGCTCCGGCGTGCCGAAGGTCCACTCGCCGTAGTGGTACCCGAGCAGCAGCTTCGTGTCGGCGCAGGCCGTGAGGAGCTGCCGCAGGCCGATCCGGCACTCCGGGGTCATGCCGTCGGTCGTGTCGAACTCGGGGAGCGTGTGATCGGTCATCGTAGGTCTCCCGACGCGTGCAACGGGCAGCGGGTAACGCGCACCGTGTTTCGCGGGTGCACGGTGCACGGTGCACGCTCCATGGGATTCGTTCCCGTCGCTCCCGCCGCTCCCGTCGTTTCCATCAGTTCCCCCATACCGGCACCCGCCGTTCGTGCGTGATCGGGATGATCGCGCTGCGCGGAACGACACACATCTCGACCCAGCGTTCTTCATCGTACACGGTCCACGCGTACGCCTTGGCGAGATCGTCGTCGGCCGCATTCACCGATCCCACGTGCTTCAGCTCCTCGTCGTGCGCCTTGCGCGCGAACACCTCGTACACTTCGGTCGGTCCCATTCGCGCTCCCTGTCAGCTCACAACGCCGTAGACCGCGAGTACCTTGCGACCGCGGTCGCTGATGCGGTCCTTGTTCCACGGTGGATCCCAGACGATCGCGACATCGACCTCGCTGACGCCGGAAAGGCGGCCCACCGCGTCGCGCACGTCGGTGACCAGCATCTCGATGGCCGGGCACCCGACGGAGGTGAAGGTCATCGTGACGTGGGCCGTGCGGCCCTCCATGGCAGCCCCGTAGACCATGCCCAGGTCCACGATGCTCAGCGGATACTCGGGGTCGGTGACGGTCCCGAGCGCGTCCCACAGCTCGGCGTCAGTTGGCAAAGCTGCTCCCGAATGCGCCCTGCACCATCTCCACGTACCGTTCGTTCATCGGCCCGCGCGCCTTCCACCGCTCGAATACCTGCTCCCAGGTGAGCGGCTCGTCGAATAGCCAGCGCTTCGCCTCGGGATCGTACTGGCAGGGGAAGGGGCAGTCGATTGCGTACTCCTGCTGCGCCTCGTCGAAGTGCGCGGGGACGGCGATCCCGATGTCCTCGCACAGGGGTACCGTGGCCGACATCCACACTTGCCGCAGCTGGTCGTTCGTCTTGCCCTTGAGCCGATAGTCCAGCTGGCCGCTGTGGCGCTTGAGGTCGTCGGGCAGACCGAACCACTCGAGCGTCATCGGGAACATCCAGTCGACGGCCCGCTGGAGGGCGTCCTTCGCCTCGCCACCGGCCTTGGCGAGGCGCTTCATCCACGACTCGCCGTGCCTGAGATGGAGCACTTCCTCTCGGTCGACCTTGACCAGGGCGCGCTTGAGCGGCCCGTAGCTGGTGTGCTGATGGACGTCGCCGAGGAGGGTGATGCCGGCACGGTCGAAGAAACCGTTTGCCACTACCATCTCGGCCCAGTTCTCGAGCGGCTGGTCGAACCCGTACGGGTGCTTGAACTCGTGCGGCTGGCGGCCGTAAACCAGGTGCTGCTTGTCCGCGCCCAGGTCCTCCATGATGCGATAGGCGATGTTGGCGTGGCCCAGCTCGTCGTGCACGATGGCCGTGACAGCGATCCGGCTGTTGATGGTGGGCGCGTCCCGTGCCGCCAGGTAGTATGCCGGCGCGCTCATCAACTCCGTGTCGCCTTGCACGGTGAGTTGGGTCAGCAATGCCTTCTTGTATCCGGGGGTCATGTCCTCTTCGGACTCGACCGTGAACCCGCCTTTGATACGGTCGATCAAAGCCTGCTCGAGCGGGTCGTAGACCGTGTTCGTCACGCGGATGTCTCTCCGTGTCGTCGTCGTGGCTCAGGCACGTCCCGGTACTGCGGATGACGTGCCGACTCCCCTGAGGAAGACCGTCGCGAACTGGGCCGCGAGATCCCCCGGGCTCACCGGCCCAGACGGGTCATACCAGGTGTACATCCAATTCATCATGCCGAAGAGAGCGTAGGTGGCCACGCGGGGATCCACTGAATCCTCCCCTCCGCGCGCCGCCTGCGTCAGACCGAGCAGCAGCTCCCCGTAGTCCCGCTTGAGCTGGTTGATCCTGTCGAGGGCCGCTCCCGTGAGGCTCTCAGATTCGTGCGAGAGGACCTTCATCTCCGCCATGTGAGAAGCGAAGAACTCTACATGGTGCCGAATGAAGCGTTCAAGGCGCTCCTCGGGTGACCCGCCCTCCGGCTGAAGCACCTGTCGTGCACCGGTGAGGACCTCCGTGAAGCAACGTTCCTGGATACGGAAGAGCAGATCCTCCTTGTTGCGCACGTAGTAGTAGATGCCGGCAAGACTCATCCCCGTCGCGCGTGCCAGATCACGCATCGTGGTAGGGTGAAAGCCATTGTCAGCAAATACCTTGGCTGCTGCGGCCAGGAGTGCGTCTTGGCGCTCGTCGTAGGTCATCTCGGCAGTGTTCGAACGTTCGTTCGAGAGAAAGTCTAGACATTTGGTCGGGTTTGTCAACAGGCTGCACCTCCGTCCGAATCGTGGGACGGCGGAAAGGGCAGTTGGACGAGGGTGCCAGAGTGGGGATGTAACTCGGTACGTGCCGACGGCAGGTCCACACCGGGTGCCGGAGGGGCCCGACGCTGGCTTGCGCCAGGCGCGCGGCGGGTTGCTCCGCCCAACCGCCTGAACACGCGGCGGGCCGCCGTTGCGTCGACTTGCCTTAACTTCCAACACCATCATCCGTCAGACACAGTGTGACAGCCGCCGTGGTCCGAGAGCCAGACGAATCCGATGCCGCCCTGATCGCGGCGTGGCGCCGAGGGGAGGAAGCGGCCGGGAGCGCGCTCGTGCGGCGGCACACCGATGCGCTGGCGCGGTTCCTGGCGGCCTCGGGTGCCGGAGAGGATCTCGAGGACCTCGTGCAGGAGACGTTCTTTCGCGCGTTCCGCAAGCTCGACGGGTTCCGAGGTACGGCAGCCTTTCGCACGTGGCTCATGGCCATCGGGTCGAACGCCTTGAAGGACATGCGGCGGCGGCATAAGGCAGTGGTGCTGCCGATCGACGAGCGGGACGTGCCCGATGGCGGCGCCGATCCGCACGATGGTGCGGTCGAGCGGGACTTGTTGGCGAGACTGCAAGAGCAGGTCAGTCGACTGCCACCGAAGCAGCGGGACGTGTTCCTCATGCGGGCGCAGCAGGGCGCGGAGTACGACGAGATCGCGAAAGCGCTGAACACGTCGGTGGGAGCGGCGCGGGTGCACTATCACCAGGCGGTGAAGCGGCTCAAGGCCGTGTTGCAGTAGCGAGCGAGGCGACGATGGCGCACCAACCACAGGATTCGGAAGCGCGGCTGGAGCAACTTGCCCAACGGTTGGGACAGCGGGAAGCCGACGGCATCGATCCACAGAAGGTCGCGTGGAGGGTGATGGCCAGACTGCGGCAAGAACCGGCGCGCCGTCCGTGGTGGTCGGCGGCACGCCTGGTGCCGCTCGCGGCCGCGGCCACGATCGTGCTCGCCGCGGGATTTGGCCTGGTCCAAGTGATCGGAGGTCCCGACGTTCCGGTCGAGCAGGTGCTCCCGGTCGATGTCGCCGACCTCGAAGCGGAGCAACTGGAAGAGGTGCTCGACTCCCTCTCGGTCGAGACCCCAGTCGCCGAACTGGTGACGGTCGGTCTGTACGACCTGAGCGAGAACGAGCTGGAGCAGCTGCTGCAGAGTATGGACAGCATGGAGGGGTAGATGCGTGCCTTGATCTTGATGGCGTGTGCGGCGAGCCTGGCCCCGCCGCTGGCGGGCCAGAACCCGCAACTGCGGCGTCAGCTGCAGCAACAGGTGGTCGAGCGGTTCATGGAGAACGTTCGGGTCCAGGCGGGACTCTCGGAGGCGCAAATGGAGCGTGTGCGTGACGTGGCGCGCCAGAGCTTCGAGGACCGGCAGGCGCTGGCCGAGCGCGAGCGGGACACGTGGCGCGCACTTGAGGGACAGATGCGGCCGGGTGTCGCCGCGGACGCGGATAGCCTCGGGGCACTGATGGACCAGCTGCTCACGATCCAGGAGGAGCGCGTGGCGCAGGCCCGGCGGGAGCAAGCGACGTACGCCGAGTTCCTGACCCCCGTGCAGCGCGCCCAGCTGACGATCGCGTGGCACCGGCTCCACCTGCAGATCGAGCGGATCCGCGTCGGACCGGGGCCGGCGAGGAGGCCGATGTAGTACCGTGGACGACGGCGGGCGACGAGACGATCGAGGATCTCACGATCTTCGGTCGCCTCCGCAGCTGCTTGAGGAGCGGCTCGATTCCGCCGAGCGGCTGCTGACTCGTGCGAGGGGCGATTAGCACCGTTCGCATCCGACCGGTCACGCAGCGGCGTGCTGTGGCTTCCCCAACCAGTTACCTTTGCATCGGTCGCCCGAGTGGTGGAACTGGTAGACGCGCGGGACTCAAAATCCCGTGGGGGCAACCCCGTGAGGGTTCGACTCCCTCCTCGGGCATCAGAAGGAACCGACGGACCCGCAGCATCCTGCGGGTCCGTTTCGTCTTCGCGGCGCTGCCGCTCTTGCCGGTTGGCTCGTGCCCGCGGGCGGGTCCTCGCGGGACTCAGCCGAGCGCCAGACCCAGCAGGATGCCGATGAGCAGCGCAATGCAGGCGAGCAAGACGACGATGCTACTGTGGACGCCCGAGGAGGCATCCCCTTCCAACGTCTCCGCTCCTGCGGTGAAGAACGTCACCGATTGCAGCGCGCCGCCCAACTCCTTCGCGGTGGAGAAACGGTCCCACGGGTCCTTCTCGAGGCAGTGCATGATGGCGTCTGCAAATTCTTTGGGGATCGTGGGATTGATGACCCGGATGGGGACGGGGGGTTGCGAGATATGTTTCCGGAGGACGTCGGCGGGTTCCTTGGCGCTGAACGGGGGCTGCCCCGTGAGCATCCGATAGCCAAGCGCACCCACCGAGTAGATGTCGGAGCGGTGGTCGATGTCGGCGAGTCCGCGCGCCTGCTCCGGTGACATGTACGCCGGTGTCCCGATCACTGGGCCACCCGTGGCATCCTCGATCTGCTCGGACAGCGCCATCGCGATCCCGAAGTCCATCAGCAGCACCTTCTGGACGTCTCCCTCCAGGAACACGTTGGCCGGTTTGATGTCGAGGTGCACCATCTTCGCTCGGTGGGCAGCGGCCAGCGCATCGGTCAACTCGCTGAGGATACGCCGGGACTCGAAGGGGGGGAGTCGGGTTCGCTCCAGGCGGGCCTCGAGCGTCGTCCCCTCCACGAACGGCATGATGTAGTAGATCAACCCTCCCCGCTCGCGAATGTCATAGATGGGCACGATGCCGGGATGGCGCAGCTTCGCCAGTGCAATGGCCTCATTCCGGAAACTCTCCCAGAACAGCTCCGTCTCGACGAGGTCGGGTCGAATGACTTTGATGGCCACGATCCGATCGAGTCGCCGGTCCCAGGCCTTGTAGACGCGAGCGAAGCCACCCTGGCCGATCAGGGACAGCAGCTTGTACTCGGTGCCCAGCACGTACTGGAATCGCGTGGTGAAGCTGGCTCCTCCGGGTGGTGCTTCGGGTTGCGGGACGCCGGTGGGGAGGGTCACGTCCTTGTCGTCGCTCGGTGCAGCTGAGCCTTCAGCACCCGTCTGGTCGACGAGAGTGGCGTCGCTGTCGGCGACCGGCGAAGCGAACGCATCGGATCCTGTTCGGTCGACGAGGGTCGCATCACGGTCATCACCCAGCGGCACCGAGCCCTCGGGTCCCGATCGATCGACAAGGGTCGCGTCGGCATCGACGTTCAGGGAAGTCGGCATGCCGCAGCCGGAGCAGAACCGGTCGTCCGGGCGGAGGGGATGCTCGCAGCCGGCGCAGCGGGCGAAGGATGAGTGGGTCATGCCGCGATACCTCGGGATGGTCGAGACGGCACCCCGGACCGTGCTGAGGTCAGAGGGGCCTTCCCAGAAGATCTCGACTGCGCCGCTGCTGCGATAGGGCGCCGCGTGGGGACTCGCTGGATTGGGAGCACGGCGGGACCGTCGTCGGCTCGATGCGCTTCGCGGGCCGTTGGGGGCCTGGTACCTTTGAGGCGAATCTGGATCATCCGGAGAACACTCATGCGACAGCTGCGGGTTCGAGCGCCGGTCTTCACCCTGGTCTGTTTCACCTTAGCAAGCGCGGCATCCCTGTCGGCTCAGATCACGGCGACGGAGTACGCCAGCCGACGGGACTCGGTCGCCGCCCACATCGGTTCCGGTGTGGTCATCGCCCTCGGCGGCCGGACACCGGTGTCGGACGGCGGCCCCTTCCGGCAGCTGCCGGCCTTCCGGTACCTCACCGGCTACGAGTACGCCGACGCGGCGCTCGTGATGGTCGTGCAGGACGGACGGCCTGCGAGCACGCTGTTCGTTCACCGCACAGCGCCGCGCCGTTCACTCTATTACGGGATCGAGCCCGACTCGGCAGCAATCGCCGCGGAACTGGGACTGCCCTCCCGGCCTGCAGACGATTTGGTGCACGTTGCGGACTCGCTGGCGGTGCTCGGCATGGCGTTCCACACGCTGCGCGATTTCGCCGCGGCCGACTTCGCCCGGGCGGACTCCCTGACGCGCGGCCAAGCGTTCATGGACGCCCTCGCGGCGCGACACCCCGGGCTCGCCGTCAGCGACGCCCACCCCATCGTGGATCGCCTGCGCGCACGAAAGAGCGACGCCGAGCTCGACCTCATCCGCAAGGCGGCGGAGATCAGCGGTGAGGGACACCGCGAGCTCATGCGCCGGATCGGGCACGGGATGCACGAGTACGATCTCCAGGCCGTCGTCGAGGCGACGTTCCTGCACCTGGGCGCCGAGCGACCGGCGTATGGATCGATCGTGGGCTCCGGACCGAACGCGACAGTCCTCCATTACATGAAGAACCGTCGCGCCATGCAACCGGGCGAGCTGGTAGTGATCGATGCCGGTGCGGAATACGACGGGTACGCCGCCGACATCACCCGAACCCTACCCGTGAGCGGGAGCTTCACTGCGGACCAGCGCGAGCTGTATCAGGTTGTCCGCGCCGCGCTGGCGGCGGCGGAGCGCAATTCCGGTCCGGGCATGTCCATGCGGGCCGCCTACGACTCGACCCTCGAAGTGCAGGCCAGGGGGCTGGCGCGGCTCGGCCTGATCGAGGCGGCAGACGCCACGTTCGATCCGCCGTGGCCGGCCAATTGCGAGCGGTTCCCGCGGTCGTGCCGGCAGGTCATGCTGTTCACCATCCACGGCATCACCCACGGAATCGGGCTCGAAGTGCACGACCCGCTGCAGGCATACTACGACGCGGGGACGTTCGAGGTGGGGGACGCCTTTACGATCGAGCCCGGACTCTACGTATCCGCGCGGCAGCTCGAGATTCTGCCTGAGACGCCAAGGAATCGACGGTTCATAGCAAACATCCGCGCCGCCGTGGAGCGGTACGAGGATACCGGGATCCGCATCGAGGACGACTATGTCATCACCGATGAGGGGCTGGAACGCATCACGCACGTGCCGCGGGAACTCGATGAGATCGAAGCGCTCACACGCCGGAGTCCGCCGCTACCATAGACCATCCTCAGGGACCGCCTGCTCGTGCCCGCGAATGAGGCTCGGGCAATCCCTGTTGTAGAGGACAGGGCTGGTACGTCGACCGGTGCGACTGCGGCGCGCTCAGTCCGCGGTCTCCTGGGTTTCCTGCGAGGCCCGAAACTCCATCGCCCATTCGCGGCACAGTTCCTCTGCTTGCCGGACAGCCCACGACGCGAGATCCGCGTCGGGTGCGTCGACCTGCAGGCCGATGAAACGCTGCACGTCGTCGGCCGCGAGCTCCGTTTTCCCCCTGAGCCGCCGCCACAGGCGTGAGCGTGCAGCGAACTCCGGCCAGTTCGCGTCGGTGATGCCGGTCATGCCGACGCGTGCGCACTCCCTCACCATCGCATCGATGACCCGCGGGTCGAGCGCATCGGAACGCTGCACCCCGCGCATGAAGTGGGGGGTCGCGTCATCGGAGCTCACGATTCCCCCTCCTCGTGTTCGACGGCATGCGACGGTTCCTCACGCCTCGATGTCGGACGCAAGGCGGTACTCGACGTTGCCGAGTCCGAATCGGCGCTCGGCCTCGAGGTGCTCGGGTGTGCGGACGTAGGGGGGCACGCGCAAGTCGGCCTCGATAGTGACCCAGGCCCGGTGGAACCCGCCGTCAGCCCCCCGCACGCAGATGCTCTCCAGCAAGCGCCTGGCGAGTTCGAGCGGCGATCTCCGCCGCGGGGGCGGATTGTACGGTGTGTGTGGCATCGACTGGTGGCTGGGGTGATCTTGGAAGCTAGTAGGCCAGAGCGATCTGACAAGCGGTCAGCGACCCCACCCGGCGAATCGTGAGCGTCCGATGCACGCTGCAGGCTTGACCCACCATCCGGCCGACGACGCCTCCATATGGCCACGGCCCGCGATCTGGCTCTGGCTGGTGGCGAACATCCTGTGGCTGCAGCTCGTGGTCCCCGTCTGGATCGTGTCGGCCGATCTGGTCGTGATGGATCCCGATGCCACTGTCCTTGGCCGGCTCGTCGCCGCCGCCACGATGATCGTCGTGATCCCCTTCGCCGGAGTCATCGGGATTGCCGTGGCCACCCTGGTCGCCCTCCTCGCTGCAGAACGGGCCGTGCGCCGCCGGCGCGGGTGACCCGACCCGGGATCATTCCCTGCCGGCCGACTCACGCAGCGCGCGCTCACGAGCCGCCGCCCGCCGGCGTTTGACCGTGAGGGTGAGAAACCCGACAACCCACAGCAGCACGAGCGCAGCGAGCGTCGGCACCGGGTAGCGTACGAACACGATCAGCACCCCTGCCAGCACGACGAGGGACGCGAGACCCACAGCGGCGGCTCCCACCAACTCCTTCACCCGCTCCCCGCGGTCGGGCTCTCGCTCTTCTCCGTAGTGCCGAAGCCAGGGCCCCAGTCTCGGCTTGTCGTCAGCCATACGGGTGTCTCCTTCAGGCAGGAAATTCTGCCCTACTGCTCCTCCCGCACGAGGAAGAGCGTCTGCGTCGGATACGCGAACTCGATCCCCTCCTCCTCGAAACGCCGATGAACCGTCAGGTTGATCGCCTGCTGGACATCCATGTAGGCGTTGTAGTCGGGCACAGTGACGTAGTACACCGTCTCGAACAGCAGTGCAAAATCGCCGTGCGCCTTGAAGTGCGCCCGGTCGAACCGGGTCTGCTGCTGCTCTTCGACCGCCTCGCGCAGGATCGTCGGGATCAGTTCGACGTGGTTGCGTGGTGTCTGATACGTGACACCGATCGTAAAGACGATGCGGCGCTCGTACATGCGCCCGTAGTTGCGAATCCGGCTGCCGAGCAGGTCGCTGTTGGAGAACACCAGCTGCTCGCCCGACAGGCTCCGCAGCCTCGTGGTCTTGAGTCCGACGTGCTCCACCGAGCCGAGATGGTCGCCGACGATGATGAAGTCGCCGATGACGAACGGCTTGTCGAGCACGATGGCGAGCGATGCAAAGAGGTCCCCCAGCACATTCTGAACGGCGAGGGCGACCGCGATCCCGCCGATCCCGAGCCCGGTCACCAGCGCAGTGATGTCCACGCCGAGGTTGTCGAGCGCGAGCACCAGGACCAGCGACCACACCCCCAGCCGAGCCACGAAGCCGAGCGCCCCAATCGTCGTGGCGGCGGCGGGATCCTCCTGGAGGCGATCTCTGCGGTAACTCTCGAGCAGGGAGCTGACGGCCGCGTTGGCCCACAGGCCGCCCTGGACGAGGATCAGCATGACGACCAGGTGGTTCACGATCGTATCGACGTTCTCGGACAACGCGAGCGGCTTACTGCCGAAGTAGACGCCGATCGCGGCGTAGAAGAACACCTTGGTGCGGCCCAGCAACTCGACCAGCAGATCGTCTACCGTTGTCCTGGTCCGCTCCGACAGCGAGCGAAACCGAGCGGCCACCCAGCGAACCGCCACGCCGAGCGCCAGCGAAATCCCAAGGGCGAGCGCGACCGCGATGGCCCAGGTCTGCACCGTATTGCCGAGGAAGGTCGTCTCGAAGATTTCCGTCATGGTCGAACCCCTAATCCCCCGTGGAACACTGGACGTTGGTCGCTGGCGTGTTGTCGCACGCGATGCTCTCGTTCATGCCGCTGGCCATGACGGCGCAGGCCGCCTTCTGTGCCGCCCGCCGAGCTTCCGCGGCATCGGCCCCCGATCCGCGGCGGCACGTGGTCATGCCGTTGAAGGTGACGCACAGCTCGCACTCGGCCTGCACCACCGAGTGGGTCCCGAAGATGAGAGCGGTGGCAAAGATCGCGAGGGCGACGATGAGAAGGAGGGCCCGAAGACCCTTGCGCGGGGGCTGACTGTTGCGAGGCATGGTGGCGGTACGCGTCGGTCTCCGAATCCAAGAGGGTGACGCCGACCCACCGGCGTCGTATGCACGGATGCCAAAAGTAAACCCATCTCGGTCATAGGTTAACCGGGAAACCCTCGACCTCGGCTTGCGTAGGGGGCGTTGGTGACAGATCTGGCGAAGATCGACCTCGATGCGCTCCTGGCACGCGCCGAGCGGCGCCGGCGGCGGCGGGCGCTGCGCTGGGCGCGCCGCCTGGCGCTCGTCGTCGTGCTGCTCTCGCTTCCATTTGTGGCCCTGCTCCGGGGAGCGACGGCACTGTACGGCGGGGCCGGCTTGCCGGCATGGCTCGCGGTGCTGGGCGGAGCGACGCTCGCTCTCGGCTGTATCACCGTGGTTGCGGCATTGGCCTCCCGCAGGCTGACCGGCCGGGCGCGCATACGCTTCGTCGCGACATGGCTTGCCCTTCCGCTCGTCGCGGCCTACGTCATCCACTCGCTGGTGTTCCTGGCGTCCGTCAACGCCAAATCCGAAACGGTGCGAGCCTACTATACCTCGCTCCATCCGCTGCTGCGGCTGTCCGTGCGCACGCTCATCCTGGTGGACGACGACGTGGTCGTGACCGACATGGCCCGTGGGCCCGCCGACTACCGGAGGATGGGGCTGCCGCAGCCAGAGTGGTCGCTGCACTATCGACAAGACGACGGGTGGGTGCACGCGTTCGACCTGCGCACCAACGGGCGCTCCGGCATCCGCAACTGGCTCACTGGAGCCTACTTCCGCGCGCTCGGCTTCCGCGTGCTCAGACACGTCGGCACCGCCGACCACTTGCACGTCTCGCTGCCGCTGCCGGCGCCCCGTTCCCAGCAGACTCCATCTCGGTGACGACTGTCACGGCACCGCCGAGGACAGAGACGTACCATGCTCCGCCGAACCTCGATGGGACATGGGCGATGCTTCCGTGGCGACTCAAGCTCGACGTCAGGCGACTGCTCCGCAGGGCCGAGGACACGGCCACTCTCGATCCGGTCGACTTCTCGGGGCCGCGGCGGATCGCCGTCGACGCGCCCCCGTACCCGCAACGGCAGTGGGAGGAGGAGTGCTTCGCCACGTTCGGCGAGGGCCGGGACCCCGCCCCATGCCCCGATTGTCGCCGGACAGGGTTCTTCGGCCCGCGCGTCGACACGGCTGACCGGCGGTACCGCCAGTGTCGCTTTTGCGGATTCACGCAGGTCGTCGGGGAACGGGCGACGCGCTTCGTCCCGGCCGTTCACGGCTGCGCGGCGTGGCCGACGTGCGCACGGGCGGCATACATCTGGTGGGTACCCTCGGACATCACTTCCTTCATGTGCCCGTACTGTAGCACCCGGCTGCCAGTCGAGACCGTCCGCGTGACGGCGCCCAGCGACGACCCAACGCACCCGTGGTGGCGGGTTCCGCAGGACCGACTGCGCCGCTACTACCTGCGGTTTTGGGAGAACTGGGAAGTGACGAAGGGGCGAGTGCACCTGTAGCAGGCTCTCCAAACACTACGGACGCGGATGCCGAGATCCGGGCCCGTTACCGCCCCTATTGTTGCACCCACATCGCCACGAGTCCGGCTTGCCGCATGTCCGTGCTTCGGCTAACGTTAGGCGGCCCGGGTATGCCGCGCGCGCTCGCGCGCCAGGACTGTCGCAGGTTCAGCCGCATTCCGGTGCTCCGGTCCGAAACCGTACCGTAGCCGCCGATTGGTGACGTCGTGGATTCCTCAGTCAAGGTCGTTTCGCTCGAACGGGTCACCTCGCCTCTGCTGGCCGTGGCGCTGGGTGAGTTGCATTCGGACAAGCTCCCGGATTCCCTGTTGCCCCTCGACGCCGCTCTTTCCGGCGCGGTCGCAGCGCTACTCGCGACCGGAGACTTCAGCGGCAAGCGCGATGAAGTCGCGGTGCTGTATCCTCGCAGCCGGGCGACGCGCTTGCTGCTGGTCGGCATGGGACCGGACGGGGAGATCACGCGGGGAGCGATCCGCCGTGCCGCCGCGATTGCCGGTCGCCGAGCCCTCGTCGCGGGCGCCGAAGCATTGGCGTTTCACGTGGTCCCGGAAGCACGCGGCGGTGTGTCACCCGCCGTGCTTGGCCAGGTGGTGACGGAAGGGGCTGCGCAGGGTGCATGGTCCTTCACCGATTTCAAGGCGGGTGATACGAAGCCAAAACTCAGCGTGCTCGAGATCGTTGCGAGCCGTGAGGAGCGCCGAGAGATCGAGCGGGGCCGCGTCGTCGGCGCTGCGGTTGCGGCAGGGCATGTCCTGGCCCGCAATCTCCAGGCATTGCCCGGCAATGTGTGCACACCTGCGTACCTGGCGGATGTGGCCCGACGGCTCGGCAGGGCTTACGGGCACAGGATCGCGGTGCTCGGACGGGCACAGATCGCCAAGGAAGGGATGGGTGGTCTCCTCGCCGTCGCGCAGGGAACGGCGCAGGAGCCGCAGTTCATCACGCTGGAGTATCAGGGAGCGGGGCGTCGGTCGGCGCCGGTCTGCTTCGTTGGGAAGGGTGTGACCTTCGACTCGGGCGGCATCTCCATCAAGCCGTCGGAGAAGATGGAGGAAATGAAGTACGACATGTCCGGTGCCGCGGCCGTCCTCGGTCTCTTCGAGACGCTCGGTCACCTCAAGCCCAACATCAACGTCGTCGGGCTCGTGCCGGCCACGGAGAATCTGCCTGCGGCAACGGCAATCAAGCCGGGCGACGTGGTGCGCGGCCACCTCGGCAAGACGATCGAGATCGTCAACACCGATGCCGAGGGACGCCTCATACTGTGCGATGCCTTGTCCTACGCCCGCCGGTACGGGCCCGCCTGTGTCATCGACGCCGCCACGCTCACGGGTGCGGTCGTCATCGCCCTCGGGCACCACGCCACCGGATTGATGGGTAACGATGACCGGCTGGTGGAGGAGGTGCGGCTCGCCGGCGACCGGGCGGGCGAGCGATGCTGGCCGCTGCCGCTGTGGGAGGAGTATCGCGAACAACTCAAGTCGGACGTGGCGGATCTCAAGAACATCGGGGGACGACCGGCAGGGAGCATCACGGCCGGTTGGTTCCTGCGGGAGTTCGTCGCCGGCTACCCCTGGGCGCACCTCGACATCGCCGGAACTGCGTATCACGATGCAGACCGTCCCGACTTGGCGCGCGGTCCGGCCGGCACGGGTGTTCGCCTGTTCACCGAGCTGTTGCTCGGGCGCGCCGGGGGGTGAGCGCCATCGGGCGCCTCGCTCGCGCTGTCCTCCTTGCGGCTCTCCTCCTCACGACGGCGACGAGGGTGCGAGCGCAGGACACCACCCTGGTCCGCCCTGATTCCCTGGCGCCGCAGCAGGGTGAGGCCGACAGTGTACCGCCTCAGGAGGCGGTCGACACCATGCCCCCCGTTCGCGCGTCGCTCCCAGTCTTTCAACCTGAGGTGCCAATCGGCCCGCTCACGCCAGGGAGCCGGTACACGTTCACGCGAGACTCGATCCTGTGGGCCGGGGGGCTCACGCTTGCCGATCTCCTGGCAGACATTCCGGGCGTGTACGTCCTGCGCGCCGGTTTCGTCGGGCAGCCAGAGTACGTGCAATTCGCGGGGCGCGGCGGCGCGGCGCTCGAACTCTACTGGGACGGTGTTCCGGTTCAACCCGTAGGGGGCGACACACTGTTCATCGATCCCGGCCGGTACTCGCTCACGTACCTTCGGCGTGTCGATGTCGAGGTCCTGCCGGGTCTCCTCCGGGTGTATCTGGTGTCCGAGAGGCACGAACTTCCCGTCATCCGCTCGAAGGTCCGCGTCCAGTCCGGCACCTTCAAGGCCGCGCAGTACACGGCCCTCTTCCAGAAGCGGTTTCCCAACGGACTCGAGCTCGACGTGGCCGGGAACTTCGCCGGGACGGAGGGAGCGACCGCCAATGCCGGGGCCGACGCCTTCGACCTCTGGGCGAGTCTGGCGTGGCTGCCGACGCCTCACATCGGCGCGCGGTATCAGCTTCGGCGCCAATCGCTCGATCGTGACGGTATCGCAGGACTGGTGAACGAGCGCGAAGGTGCCCGAACCGACATGCAGTTCACCTTCTTCGCGCGAGACTCCGACAGCGACTTGGGGCTGAAGGCGGAGCTCGGGCTTGCCTCGAGTTTCTGGTCGGCCGACTCCGGTGTGACACCGGGCACCCATGGCGTCAGGCAGGTCTTCGCGGGCCTGCAGTACCGCCTGCCGAATCTCACGCTCTCCGGCGTGGTGCGGGGCGCCGATGGCAGGACCCCGTTCGCAATCGAAGGGCGATTCGGCTGGGTACCACTGTCCGTTGTCGTCCTGTCGGCGGATGCCGGGTACCGCCAGCACACGGGTGACCGCTCCTCCACCTGGCTCAGAGGCAGCGCCGGACTTCGGGTAGGGCCGCTTTCGCTCGTGGGGGAGGGGATGATGCGCGACGCCGTGCAGGCGGCGGCGCTGCCGGACGACACGGCGCAGGTCACCACGGATCTCACGTTGAGGGCAGGACTGGATACCAAGGTCATTGGAGGGCACGGCGCAATCCAGCGCCGAGACGCCTTCCAGGCACGTGCCTATCCAGAGCTGCCGGCGGTGCCGGCGCTGGCGCCGACGTCCCCGGCAACCTACGTGGTCGCGGACGGCTATCTGAGGCCGATCTCGCCGCTCACACTCTCCGGCACGTTTTCCCATCCAGTGCAGGGCGAGGCAGCCGATTTCCAGCCACCGCAGCACCTGCGGGCGGCGCTGACGTTCCGGTCGAAGTACTGGCGGACGTTCCGGTCGGGGGCGTTCGATGTGAAGTTCGAGGCCGCCGTGGAGCGCTGGGGCGCCGGTACGGCGGGTCTCGGTGCGGGCGGCTCACCGATCGAGCTGCCCCCGGGGGAGTTCTGGGAGTTCCAGGTGGAGATCCAGCTGGTCACCTTCACGGCTTTCTGGGTGCTGCGGAACGCCCGTTTGAGCGAAGACCAGTACGTTCCAGGTCTCGACTATCCGGGGAACGCACAGTTCTTCGGTGCCTCGTGGGTGTTTTCCAACTGAGCGGGCAGCTGCAGCGGCAGCTGTAGAGAAGGAGGCGTGATCGTGCCGCGTTCGATGACCGGCTTCGGTGCCGCAGAGGGAGCTCTGGGCGGCGGACGCATCGCCGTGGAGATCCGAACCGTCAATCATCGTCACCTCGCTGTTCAGTGCCGCTTCCCCGCTGACCTGCAGCGTTTCGAGAGTGACGTGCGCACTCGCCTGCGTGACCATTTCGAGCGAGGCCATGCATCGATCTCGGTACGATGGACGGAGCTGCCGGTGCGAGCAGCACCCGTCGGGGTCGATGTGGACCGTGCACGGGCAGTCGTAGCGGCGCTCGAGCAGCTGAAGGCATCGCTGGGCCTCGATGGCGACATCGATCTCGCGTTCGTTGCCCGGCAGCCCGAGGTCTTGGTGTACGGGGGCGAGGACGAGCCGGCACTCGAGGGTGCTCCGCTCCTCGAGTTGATCGACCGAGCCGCGGCCGCGACAGTGTCGATCCGGGATCGGGAGGGACGGGAGCTCGCCGACGACCTCGCTACACGGATTGCGGACATGGAGGTTTCGCTGACCGCGATCGAGCGACGGGCGCCGGAGCGGCTCCGAGAAGCGCACGAGCGGATGCGCACTGCCGTGCAGGAGCTGCTGGCCGAGCGGCAGCTCGACGAAGCCAGGCTGGTTCAGGAGGTGGCGTTGCTGGCCGAGCGCGTCGACATCACGGAGGAGATCGTGCGACTCCGGTCACACTTCGGTGCGTTTCGGGAGGCGCTGCAAGCCAAAGACGCCATAGGCAGGAGGCTCTCGTTCTTGGGGCAGGAGATGCTCAGGGAGGTGAACACCATCGGTTCGAAAGCGAATGACGCGATGATCGCGGAGGCCGTGATCGATCTCAAGTCCGAGCTCGAGAAGATCCGCGAGCAGGCCGAGAACATCGAGTGACGCCGCGGCTGCTCATCCTTTCAGGCCCTTCCGGGGGCGGGAAGACCACGATCGCCCGCCTGCTGGAGCGAGCCCGGGACGATGTGGGATTCAGTGTCTCGGCCACGACCCGCGCCCCGCGCGCGAACGAGCGGGAGGGTGTAGATTACTATTTCTTTGGCCGAGAGACGTTCGAGCGCCGGCGGGCCGAGGGGGCGTTTCTCGAGTGGGCGGAATACGCGGGCCAGCTGTACGGCACGCTCGAAGGCGAGGTCGAGCGGCTCTTCGCGATGGGGAGTCACGTGCTGCTCGACATTGAAGTTCAGGGTGCGGAGCAAGTGCGCCGTGCGCGGGCCGACGCCATCGCGGTGTTCGTGATCCCTCCGTCGGCAGACGCACTTCTCGAGCGACTGACGGGCCGGCGGACCGAGACGCCCGATCAAGTTGCGCGGCGGGTGCAGCAGGCCGACCGCGAGCTGGCGGAGGCGGACACGTACGACTGGATCGTCGTGAACGACCGGCTGGACCGCGCGGTGCGGGCCGTCGCGGGCATCCTCGATGGCGAGCCGGGTGCGGCACCGACGCCGGATCGAGAAGCAGCACGGATCACGGACATGCGCCTGGCCCTCGAGGTCTGGCTCCGGCAGCACCGAAACGACTGAGCACGAACGCGAAAGGACGGCAATGCAGATCTTCACTCCAGGGGACCTTTCACAGCACGCCGGGAACAAGTACCTCGGCGTGCTCGCCGCGGCGAAGTTCGCCCGGTTCATCAACGACTTCCCGCGGGACCGATCCCTCGAAGAGAAGAAGCTCACCACCAGGGCGCTGGAGAGCCTGGCGGACGGTGGGCTGGACTTCCGACTCGTGCGGCGCAGGCGACACGAGGCGTGACCATCGAGGGCCGGCGCGTCGTCCTCGGCGTGTCGGGCGGCATCGCGTGCTACAAGTCCTGCACGCTCGCACGCCGCCTGACTGAGCTGGGAGCGGACGTCGACGTGGTCCTCACCGCGGCCGCTGCGGAGTTCGTTCGGCCGCTGACGTTCGAAGCCCTGACACAGCGTCCGGTGGCGACCTCCCTGTGGGAGCGCTCCCGGGCGCTTGCGCATATCGGGCTGGCCCGCGAGCCAGATCTGGTCGTGGTCGCGCCGGCGACAGCGCATCTGCTGGCCCGGGCCGCGCTCGGCTTGGCAGACGACCTCCTCACGGCGCTCCTCCTCGCGACGCAGGCGCCCGTGCTCGTTGCCCCCGGCATGAACGACGACATGTTCGACCATCCCGCGACGCAGGCGAATCTTCGGACGCTCCGCGGGCGGGGCTGGACCGTGCTCGGGCCGGCAATCGGCCCCCTCGCCGAGGGCCCGAGCAACCGTCCGGGCCGTATGGTCGAGCCGGAGGAGATCGTCGTGCAGGCGGAGCGCATGCTGTGCTCGCCCCGGGGCCGGCTGTCGGGGCGCCGCGTGGTCGTGACTGCCGGGCCGACCCGCGAGCCACTGGACGCCGTTCGCGTGATCTCGAACCGCTCGAGCGGGAGAATGGGATATGCCCTCGCGACACGCGCGTTCGCACGGGGAGCCGACGTGACGCTGGTGACGGGTCCGGCATCGGTCCCCGGGCCACGTGGGCCGACGGTCGTGGCGGTCGAGACCACGGCCGACATGCAGACGGCGCTCGAGCGGCTCCTCCCGGACACGGACGTGCTGCTCATGGCCGCCGCGCCGAGCGACTATCGGGTGGAGGAACCTGTCACAGGCAAACGGCCCCGTCAGGACGGCGCCGTGCGGATTGAGCTCCACCCGACGGCAGACATCCTGGCCGCCACCGCCGGTCTCCGGAAACCCAAGGCCGTGATCGTTGGCTTCGCGCTCGAGACGGGTGCGGGGCTCGATCGGGCTCGGGAGAAGCTCCGCGCCAAGCGTCTCGATCTCGTCGTCCTCAACCGCGCGGACGAGATCGGCAGCGGTTTCGAGGTCGAGACCAACCGCGTCACCCTGGTATCCTCGGACGGCACGGAGGAATTGCCCCTGTTGCCCAAGATGGAAGTTGCGGACCGCATTCTCGACGACGTCGAGGCACGCCTGTGAGCGAAGGACGTGAGTTGCTTCGGCAGTACCTTCGGCAGCGGATCGACCTGGCCGAGCCCGCCATCGTGCTCGATGCGCCGGTGGCGTCTGCGGGACCATCGCACCCAGCTGCCGAGCAACCGCAGGGCCGCCGGGCTCCGGAGACCCCGAGGCCGGCGGAGAGCGGTGAACGTCGTGATGCCCCGCTCGCCGAAGGGGCCAATGAGCCACGGTGGCTGCGCGATGCGCCGGCGATACCGGAGCGGGGCATCGTGGTCGCGTCGCCGACGGACGATCTCTTCAGCGACGATCCCATCGCTGGCCTTTCGCTCGCCGAGCTCGCCGATCGGGTCGCGTCGTGCACCCGGTGCGCACTGTCAATGAGCCGCACCAACGCCGTTCCGGGCGAAGGCCCCACGGACGCCAAGCTCGTCGTGGTAGGCGAGGGCCCCGGAGCCACCGAGGACGAGACGGGCCGGCCGTTCGTGGGACGGGCAGGCGCTCTGCTCACCGAGATCCTCGCGGCCATCGATCTTCCGCGCGAGCAAGTCTTCATCTGCAACGTGGTCAAGTGCCGGCCGCCCCAGAATCGCAAGCCCGTGCCGGCCGAGATCGAGTCCTGCGTGCCGTTCCTGCACCGCCAGCTTGATATACTCGAGCCGGCAGTGATACTTGCTATGGGGGGGACTGCGGCCGAGACGTTGCTCGAGACCAAGCAGTCGCTCGGCGCGTTACGCAACAAGGTACACGAGTTCCGCGGGATCCCGGTCGTCGTCACGTACCATCCGGCGGCCCTGCTGCGAAACCCACATTGGAAGAAGCCCACCTGGGATGACGTCCGTATCGCACGCCAGCTTGTCGACCGGCACGGCTGAGGGACACCCCGCCCGGCAGACGCCGTGGAGCGAAGAAGCCGAGCAGGCCGTTCTGGGAGCGATGCTGATTGACCAGGACGCCGCGCTGAAGGCGGCGCAACTGCTGAACGACACCGCCTTCTACCGCGACGCACACCGCCGGATCTTCCGCGCGATGCTGCTTCTGCTCGAAAAGGGCGACGTGATCGATCCCCTGCTGCTGCGGGACGTGCTGCAGCGTCGGGGAGATCTCGAGCCCGCGGGCGGGATGGAGTACATCGCGGAGTTGCTCGACGTGGTGCCGACGGCAGCGAACGTCGAATACCACTGCCGCATCGTGCGTGATCGGGCGCTTCGGCGCCGGCTCATCGAGGCGGGGACGGCGATCGTCCAGACCGGGTACGAGGGCCCCGATGAGGTGGATGCGCTGCTCGACCATGCGGAACAACGGATCTTCGAGGTGTCGTACCAGCGCAGCGGGCAGGAGGCCGTCCGGCTCAAGAGTCTGGTGTGGGACACGATGGAGCGCATCGAAGCGCGCCATCACGGAGAGGAATCGGTTCACGGTGTGCTCAGCGGCTTCCGAGATTTCGATCGGCTCACGAACGGCTTCCAGCCAAGCGACCTGATCATCGTGGCGGCCCGCCCGTCGATGGGGAAGTCGTCGTTCTGCCTGAACATCGCCACGCACGCGGCGGTCGAGGAGAAGGTGCCGGTCGCCTTCTTCTCCCTCGAGATGGCCAAGGAGCAGTTGGTGGAGCGGATGCTCGCCTCGGAAAGCCTCGTCGACCTGCAACGGTTCCGTCAGGGGAAGCTGCTGGAGGAGGATTTCTCCAAGCTGTCCTATGCCGTGGGAATCCTGGGGCAGGCACCGATCTGGATCGACGATACGCCCGGTCTCGGATTGCTCGAGCTGCGCTCCAAGGCCCGGCGCCTCAAGGCCGAGCACGGGATCGGGCTCATCATCATCGACTACCTGCAGCTCATCACGGCACCGCGCGAGTCGGAGAATCGCCAGGCGGAGATCAGCTTCATCTCGCGCTCGCTCAAGGCCCTGGCCCGTGAGCTGCGCACGCCGGTCATTGCGCTGTCGCAGCTCTCCCGCGCACCGGAGCAGCGCGGGGGTGACCGGCGGCCGATGCTCTCCGACCTCCGGGACTCCGGGGCTATCGAGCAGGATGCCGACCTCGTCGCGTTCATCTACCGCGCGGAGATGTACAAGTCCGTGATGGAGAAGGACGCCGATGCCCGCGAGGGCACCGCCGAGCTGAACCTCGCCAAGCACCGCAATGGCCCCACCGGCACCATCACACTGGCGTTCCGGAAGGAGTGCACGCGGTTCGGCGACTACACTGAGCGCGACGACGACGAATTCGATGTCGCCTAGCGGCCGGACGGTCTACCGGTGTTCGGAATGCGGTGCGGAGCACCCGAAATGGGGCGGCCGGTGCGACGCGTGCGGTGAGTGGAATACCCTGGTCGAGGAGCCGCTGGCCGCGGCACGGGGCCGCACCCGCGGTGGTCGGACACAGCCGACGGCGCCGGGACCGGAGCCGGTGCGGCTCGCGGACATCCGGGGGGAGCGGCTCGAGCGGTGGCGGACGGGAATCGCCGAATTCGACTACGTCCTCGGCGGAGGCATCGTCCCCGGATCGCTCGTGCTCGTGGGCGGCGAGCCCGGCATCGGCAAATCCACTTTACTCCTGCAGTGCGCCGCACGGCTCGAGGCAGCGGGCATCTCGACCCTGTACGTCTCGGGAGAGGAGTCGGTCGATCAGGTACGGCTCAGAGCTGAGCGGATCGACGAAGATGCCGGTCCGGTCCGGCTCCTGCCGGAGGTACGCGTCGAGTCGATCCTCGGCCGGGCCGGGGGTGGCGTCACCCAGGTCATATTCGTCGACTCCATCCAGACGACGTACACCGACGAGCTCGACGGTGCGCCGGGGAATGTCGGGCAGGTCCGCGAGTGTGCCGCGAGACTCCAGCGGTTCGCCAAGGAGACCGGGGCGGCCGTCGTGCTGGTGGGGCACGTCACCCGTGGCGGCGTGATCGCTGGGCCCAAGACCCTGGAGCACATCGTCGACACGGTGCTGTACTTCGAGGACAGCGCCGGCTCGGAGTTCCGCGTGCTGCGGGCGGTCAAGAACCGCTTCGGCTCGGTAGACGAAGTCGGGATCTTCGAGATGACCGGCGCCGGGCTCCGCCCCGTCGAGAACGCCTCCGCGGCGTTCCTCGCCGGGCGAGACACGGCAACGGCGGGCTCCGCGGTCACGGCGCTCATGGAGGGGACCCGTCCGGTGCTCGTGGAGATCCAGGCGCTCGCGGCGAAGGCAGGATTCGGGACCCCGCAGCGCGTCGCGACGGGGCTCGAGCATCGGCGGCTCGCCGTCCTCTTGGCGGTGCTCGAGCGTCGCGCGAACCTCTCGTTTCGAGACCTCGATGTCTTCGTGAACGTCACCGGCGGTGTGCGCCTCGTCGAGACCGGTTCCGATCTCGCCGTCGCCGCCGCGCTCTGCTCGAGCCTGGCCGACCGGCCGTTGCCGTCCGACGCGCTGTTCATCGGCGAGATCGGACTCGGGGGCGAGGTGCGGCCGATCGCCGCGCTCGATCGCCGGGTCAGCGAGGCCGAGCGGCTGGGTTTCCGCCGGGTGTTCGTCTCGGCCCGCAACCGCACCGGCACTGGGGTGGCAGCCGTACCCCTCGGGACCGTCGAAGACCTGTGGCGCCATGTCGCGGCCTGACGTTGGAGTCCTCGTTGCCGCGGGCGGACGCGGTGTCCGGGCCGGCCCCGGGGTCCCGAAGCAGTTCCGCGAGATCGCAGGAGTGCCCATGCTCCTCCGCTCGATCCGTCCGTTCGCCGCGCACCCCCGGGTCGGCAGGATCGTCGTGGCGCTGCCGGATGCGTTCGCCGCATCGCCTCCCGAGTGGTTGGCAACGGTGGCGGGAGAAGGGCTTCGCATCACCCACGGAGGAGTAACCCGGGCGGGATCGGTGCGCGCGGCGCTTGCGGTGCTCGATGCGGAGCTCGCGACGGTGCTGGTGCACGACGCGGCGCGCCCCTTCGTCTCCGCCGAAACGGTAGACGCCGTCATCGGCCTCGCCTCGGAGGGGAACGCGGTTGTCCCTGGCGTGCCGGTGTCGGAGACGCTCAAGCGCGTCGTCGGCGCGGAGCGGCGGGTGGTTGCCACGGTCGATCGCGCGGACCTGTGGCGAGCTCGAACGCCGCAGGGCTTCCCGCGAGCCATGCTCGAGGAAGCCTTCGGGAGCACGCCCGACGGGTCCTGGCCGCACTTCACCGACGAGGCTGCCCTCGTCGAGTCGGCAGGATTTGCCGTCCTGGTGATCCCGGATCGCGAGGGCAACGTGAAGATCACAACGGAGGAGGACTTCGCCGTGGCGGAGTACCTCGCGACCCGATGACAATCCTACCGTTCCGTGCGCCGGCGGACGTCGAGGCCGCGGTGCCGCGCGTTGCGGCACACTTCGCTGGCGGCGGCTTGCTCGGCTACCCCACCGAGACGGTGTATGGACTCGGCTCGACCCCGACAGACGATGCCGTCGCCGCGCTGGCACGGCTCAAGGGCCGCCGAGAGGGAAAACCGTTCCTCCTGCTCGTGGCCGGCCGCGACATGGCACAGCGGAACGGATTGCTGTTCACCGGCGCCGCACAGCGGCTCGCCGATCACTTCTGGCCCGGTCCCCTCACGCTCGTGCTGGCGGGAGGCGAGGGCAAGCTGCCGGACACGCTGCGGGGGCCGGAGGGTGGTATCGCGGTTCGCTGGACGTCCCATGCCACTACCGCGCTGCTCGTGGAACGCCTGGGACACCCCATCACGTCGACATCCGCAAATCGTCCGGGGGAGCCCACCGCGGCCGGGCCCACGGCGATCGCCGACCAGTTTCGTGAGGAGGTGCGGCGCGGCGAGTTGCTTGTCCTGGACGGCGGGACGATCGGCAGCCCACCCCCATCCACCGTGGTGGACTGCACACTGCCGGTACCGCGGCTCATCCGAGCGGGAGCCATTCCGGTGCCGGAGATCCGCAACGTGATCGGGAGTCTCGCGCCATGACGAGCGTGCTGTTCGTCTGCACTGGCAACATCTGCCGCAGTCCGCTCGCGGAGGCACTGCTCAAGCGTGAGCTCGCGCAGCGCGGGGCGGACGGTGTGACGGTGTCGTCCGCCGGTACCGGAGCCTGGGAAGGCGCACCGGCATCGGAAGGCGCGTATCTGGTGGGTCTGGAGAACGGCCTCGATCTCTCGGGCCACAAAGCCCGCTTACTCACCCGCGACACCGTGCGCGACGCGCACGTCATTCTGACGATGTCCCGGCACCACCGCACCCGTGTTCAGGACCTCGGTGGCGAAGGGCGAGTATTCCTGCTCGGTGAGTTCACCGGACTCAAGGGCAACCACGCCGAAGTCAGTGATCCGTTCGGCAGTGACATCGACACGTACCGGGACACCTACGACCAACTGCAGACCCTGATCCAGCAGGCGACCGACCGCCTCCTGAACCAGGGGACGGATCAGCCCGACTGAGTCAGATCGCTGCGTTCGGGGTGGGGAGGGGGGCAATATGGTCCGCGCGCTGGTCTCGGCGGTTGAGCGATTGGTTCTCCCCAACTCCTGCGTCAGCTGTGAGCGACAGGTCGAGCGGTCGAGACCGGACGCACTCGTATGCGGCACCTGCCGCTCACGACTCGGCGCGGTGGTCGGTGGCTGCGTGAGGTGCAGCCAGCCGCTGCCGCCGATTGGACCATGCCGCTTCTGCGAATGGTGGCCCGCGACACTCGCCTGGGTGCGTAGTGCGGTCTGGCTCGGCGACGAGGCACGCGCCATCGTACATCATCTCAAGTACGGTGGCTACACCGATCTCGGGAAGCCGATCGCACGGTTGCTCGTGCGGCACATCCGGCGCCCGGAGCGGGGCGTGCTCATTCCAGTCCCCCTGGGGACGCAGCGGCTGCGCCAACGAGGCTACAACCAGGCGGCTGTCATCGCCCGGGCTCTCGCGGTCGGTTGGGGGCTACCGCTCAACGAATCGGCTCTGGCACGGGCCCGGGACACCGGTACCCAGACTGCACTCGATCCCGAACGGCGGCGCCGAAATGTCACGGACGCCTTCCGCGCGCGACGTGCGCCGGGGGCGCCCGACCCGAGCCGATTCACGTCCGTTCCCGCCGTTATATTGGTGGATGACGTGCTGACCACTGGTGCGACACTGGCGGCGGCCGCAGCGGCCCTCGCCGACGCGGGATGGTCACCGATCGCTGCCGTGACCTTTGCCCGTGCGCTGCCCTTTGAGCGCCGGGTGAACCGCAACAGGGAGGGTATGGCAGCAGGGCAGGTCCGTTCCATGACATTCGATACAGACACGCTTGCAACGCTGAGGTGAAGATGGCTACGAAGATCGGGATCAACGGATTCGGCCGGATCGGACGACTGGTGCTCCGCGCGGCGCTCCGCCGCGGTGCGCCGCTGGATGTCGTGGCCGTGAACGACATCACGGACGCCGCCACGCTCGCGCATCTGTTCAAGTATGACTCGGTGCACGGACGGTTTCCCGGCACGGTTGAGGCCAAAGACGACGCCATCGTGATCGACGGGAAGGCGGTGCGCGTGCTCGCAGAGCGGGATCCGGGCAAGCTCCCGTGGAGGGACCTCGGCGTGCAGATCGTGCTCGAGTCGACGGGGCTCTTCCGCAGTCGCGACAAGGCCAAGGCCCATCTGGACGCCGGCGCGAAGAAGGTGATTATCAGCGCCCCAGGGAAGAACGAGGACATCACGATCGTCATGGGTGTCAACCACGATGCGTACGACCCGGCGAAGCACCACGTGATGTCGAACGCGTCCTGCACGACGAATTGCCTGGTACCCGTGGTCAAGGTGATCGTGGACAACTTCGGGTTTGAGCAGGGGTTCATGACCACCGTGCACAGCTACACGAACGATCAGCGCATTCTGGATTTGCCGCACAGTGATCTCAGACGGGCACGGGCGGCCGCACAGAACATCATCCCGACCACCACGGGCGCAGCCAAAGCCACTGGGTTGGTGATCCCCGAGCTGAAGGGCAAGATCGACGGTGTCGCCCTGCGCGTGCCGACGGCAAACGTCTCGCTGGTCGATCTGACCTGCGTGGTTTCGCGCAATACGTCGATCGACGAGGTGAACGATGCGTTCCGCAAGGCCGCCGGCGCGGCCCCGCTCAAGGGGTTGCTCGCCGTCAGCGAGGAACCGCTCGTCTCCAGCGACTACATCGGGGATCCGGCCTCGAGCACGGTGGATCTGCTCAGCACCAACGTGCTCGATGGCACCCTCGTGCACGCATCGTCCTGGTACGACAACGAGATGGGGTACTCGGCGCGCTGCATCGACCTCATGCAGTACGTGGCCGAGCAAGGTCTGTGAAGCGCACGCTCGAGACGCTCGAGGGTCAGCCGCTCGAGGGTCAGCGCGCCTTCGTGCGCGTCGACTACAACGTGCCCGTGCGGGACGGCGTGGTGCAAGACGCGACACGGATCACGGCGTCGCTGCCCACGATACGCTGGCTGCGCGAGCGGGGCTGCCGAGTCGTGCTCGCCTCGCACCTCGGCCGGCCCAAAGGCACCCGCAAGCAGGAGTACTCCCTCCATCCCGTCATCGCGGTGCTCGAGCGAGAGCTCGGCACGCCGGTCACGTTCATCGATGATCCCGTGTCCGACGACGCGGTGCGGGCCACCCGCCGGCTCACGCGGGGCGGGGTGGCCCTCCTCGAGAACACCCGGTTCTACCCGGGCGAGGAAAGGAACGACGCCGATCTCTCCGACGCCTTCGCCCAGCTCGGGGACTTGTACGTGAATGACGCCTTCGGCTCGGCCCATCGCGCGCACGCCTCGACGGAGGGAGTGGCGCATCGTCTCAAGCCGGCGGTCGCCGGCTTCCTGATGGCCAGGGAGCTGGAGTATCTCGAGGGCGCACTCCAGGCCCCCGAGCGCCCGTTCGTTGCGATCCTCGGAGGGGCCAAGATCTCCGGCAAGATCGACGTGATCGATGCACTCGTGCCGAAGGTCGACGAGATCCTGATCGGTGGCGCGATGGCCTGCACGTTCTTCGCCGCTCAGGGGCTCGAGATGGGCGACTCGCTCGTGGAGCGGGATCGCCTCGATCTGGCCCGCGGGTTGCTCGAGCGTGCGGGGAACAAGCTCGTGCTTCCCCGCGGCGTGACGATTGCGGAAGCGCTGGTCGAGGGAGCCTCCTACCGGCAGGTCCCGCCTCACCAGGTTGCACCTGGGTGGGCGGTCTACGACATCGACGAGAGCACGACCCAGGACTTCATCCGTCGCATCACGGCCGCGCGGACGGTGGTCTGGAACGGCCCGATGGGCGTGTTCGAGACACCGCCCTTCGATGCCGGCACGGTCGCGATCGCGCGTGGCATGGCACAGGCTGCGGACGCCGGTGCCACGACGATCGTCGGAGGGGGGGACTCCGTCTCCGCGCTACAGCGGACCGGACTCACCGAGCGAATGACGCACGTATCGACGGGCGGGGGAGCGTCGCTCGAGTTGTTGGAGGGGAAGGAACTGCCCGGCGTCGCCGCCCTGGATGACGCATGAGAACACCGATCTTCGCCGCCAACTGGAAGATGCACCTTGGGCCTACTGCGGCCCGTGACTTCCTCCGGTCGTTCCTCGCCGCCGTGCCCGAACAGGATGACCGCGAGCTGTGGTTCTTCCCGAGCGCGGTGGCGCTGGAGGCAGTCGCGCGCGACACCGAGGCCCGTGCCGACGTCTCGGTGGGCGCGCAGAATGTTCACTGGGAGCCGAAGGGTGCGTACACGGGAGAGACGAGCGTTGCGATGGCGCGGGAGGCGGGAGCCGTCGGCGCACTCGTGGGGCATTCGGAGCGGCGCCACGTCTTCGGCGAGACCGACGAGGAGACGAGCCGCAAGGTACGTACACTGCTCAACGCCGGTCTCACGCCCATGCTATGCGTTGGGGAGACGATCGACCAGCGGGAGGCGGACGAGACCCTCGCGGTGGTGCGTCGGCAGCTCTCTGCCCTTGGCGGACTGGAAGTCGACGCGCTCACTCGGGTACTGGTGGCCTACGAGCCGGTGTGGGCCATCGGCACGGGTCGCACGGCGACCCCAACGGATGCGGCCGAGGTTCACCGGGACATTCGCGCATGGATCGCGGGGCGGGGCGTTCCCGCCGGTAGCGTTCGGGTTCTGTACGGCGGCAGTGTGAAGCCTGCGAACATCGCGGACCTCATGGCGGAGCCGGAGATCGACGGCGTGCTCGTCGGCGGTGCGTCGCTCGCGCCTGACGCTTGGTCCGGGATGGTCCAGGTGGCCCTCGATTGACTTGCCCGCAGAACCGGCTATCTTGCGGCCCGACTTGAGAATACCATGTACACGTTCCTATTGATCATCCTGATCCTGATCGCGATCACCATGGTGGTCGCTGTGTTGTTGCAGGCCGGTACCGGTGGCGGTCTGGCTGCCATGGGTGGCGGAGCCTCCACCGACACGTTTCTCGGCGGACGGCAGGCAGCGACGATCCTCACGAAGGCAACGTGGTGGCTCGGCGGGATCTTCCTCGGACTCTCGCTCGTCCTCGCCGGCATCAGCACCCGAACGTCGGTGCCCAGGTCGGTGCTCGAGTCAGAGCCCGCGGCTCCGACCCCGGTCCTCCCCCCGGCGCAGAGTGAGCTGCCCCTCAACGTGGAGCCCGAGGGCGGTCAGCCGGAAACGCCACCGCCGCCGCAGAACTAGACAGTGACCGGGCGACCGGCGTTCGTGCTGCTCGAAGACGGCGCGTGGTTCCGTGGATCCACGCGCCGTTCGCTAGATCCGGTTCCGGGCGAGGTGGTCTTCACGACCAATCTCACCGGCTACCAAGAGGTCTTCACCGACCCGTCCTACCTCGGCCAGATCGTCGTGATGACCGCGACGATGATCGGCAACTACGGGATCAATCCGGAGGATGTCGAGTCCGACAAGCCGCAGGTCACCGCGGTGGTCGTGCGCGAGCTCGCCCGGGAGCACTCCAACTGGCGCGCGACGGCATCACTCGACGACTGGCTCGCGGAGCGGAGCGTGCCGGTGATCGAGGGGGTCGATACCCGGCGCCTCACACGGCACATCCGCACGGCGGG